>Ga0307508_10006432_pt1 | contig 11046 bp, 8 predicted proteins | sample 9_EM_MG_FD_203089 | JGI IMG/M metagenome (GOLD analysis project Ga0307508, IMG submission 203089) | Populus trichocarpa ectomycorrhiza microbial communities from riparian zone in the Pacific Northwest, United States - 9_EM | ecosystem: Host-associated > Plants > Roots > Unclassified | place...
TCATGACCAGCCTCGCCGCCGCCAAGCCGGGCGGCGCCAAGGACACGATGAGCGACGCCGACAAGGCCGCGCAGAAGACCATGGCCGCCGAGCTCCGGCGCGGTCGTCAGCTGGCCGACAAGGGCAAGCACGCCGAGGCGGTCGTGGCCTTCGAGGCGGCGCTGCGCGCGGTACCCGGCGAGCCGCGCGTGCTCCTCGAGATGGGCGCCGAGCTCCGCGCCGCCGGCGATCTCGCGCGCGCCGAGGAGTTCTGTCACAAGGCGGTCGCCGCCAGCCCCGAGCGGCCGATCCGCGCGCCGGCGCTCTTCAACCTCGGCCGCGTCCTCGAGGCCAAGAAGGACAAGCCGGGGGCGATCGCCGCCTACCGCGAGTCGCTGGCGCTGCGCGAGAACCGCATCGTGCGCGAGCGCCTCCTCGACCTCGATCCCACGGCGAGCGACGCCGCCCACCCTGAGCCGCTCGACGGGCCGCAGCCGACCATCGCCGCCTGGTGCGCGGCCCAGAAGGACGAGGAGTGCCACCTCAAGGACGACGAGGCAGCGGTGACCGCGCGGCTCCCCGCGGCCGCCGGGCCGTGGAAGGAAGCCCGCATCTTCACCATCGGCGCGAGCCCCGAGGATTGCGTGCTCGCCGTCCGCACCGCCGGCGGCTGGTTCTTCCGCCGGCTCGGCACCTGTCGCGACGGCGAGTTCCGCTACGATGTCAAGGCCACCGTCGAGGCCGAGGACGTCCTCGCCAGCCCCGGCCCCGAGCTCATCATCGGAATGACGGGAACGGATGCGATGAAGGACTTCGACCCGGACCTCGGTCACTCGATCTGCTGCATCGAGGCCAGCTTCGAGTCGGTGACCGTGTGCGGCGTCGGCCCCTCGAAGGTGCCGAGCTGCACGCCGACGATCGATCTCCTCCCGGGGCTCGAGGCGCCCAAGGGGGTCGTCGAATCGGGCCTGACCGCCAGGTGGAACGGTGACGAGCTCGTGCTCGAGCGGGCCGACGGCAAGCCCGTCGACGACAAGAAGGCCCGGCTGGCGCCGGCCCTGCGTGACAGCGCCGGGCGGCACCGGATCGTGTTCCCGTAGTTACGAGATCCCGCCGCTCGCACGCACGATCTCGCCGGTGATCGCGCTGTTCACGGCGGAACAGAGAAAGACGATCGTCGGGGCGACCTCGTCGGGGCGGAGGAGCCGGCGGATCGGGGAGGCCTGCGCGGCCTGCTCGCGCCGCGCCGCCGGGATGAGCTCGACGGCGCGCTCGGTCAGCGTCAAGCCGGGCATGACGACATTGGCGAGGATGCCGGCGGGACCGAGCTCCTTGGCGAGGGTGCGCGTCAGGCCGTGGAGGGCGGCCTTCGCGGCGGCGTAGGGGCCCGCGCCGGCCATGCCGTCGACGGCGATGCCCGACGAGACGTTGACGATGCGCCCCCAGCCGCGCGCCCGCATCGACGGCAGGACCGCCTGGATCGCGGCGACCGCGCCGTCGATGTTCGCGTGGACGAGCGGCCGCCACTCCTCGGCGGGCAGGCGCTCGAAGGCGGTGACCTCCCACGGCAGGCGCGTCCCCCAGGCGACCGCGTTGTTGACGAGGATGTCGGCGCGCCCCCAGCGCTCGAGGACCGCCGCCACCGCCGCGTGGATCGACTCGGGCGCGGCGAGATCGAGCGGCACGACCAGGGCGTCGCCGCCCGCGTCGCGGATCTCGTCGGCGACCGCGTCGGCGCGCGGACGGTCCGAGTGATAGGTGATGGCCACGCGCGCCCCCTCGCGGGCGAAGAGGCGAACCACGGCGCGGCCGATGCCGCGCGAGCTTCCGGTGACGAGCGCGACGCGCTCCTTGAGACCGAGATCCATGGCATTTCTCCCTATCCGCTGACGCGGATGATCTCTCCCGTGACCGCGCTGTTCACCGCCGAGGCGAGAAACAGGATGGTCGGCGCGATCTCCTCGGGCTGGAGGAGACGGATCGGCGCGCCCCGCGCCATGCGATCGCGGACCTCGGCGGGCAGGTGCGCGGCGCTCCGCTCGGTGACCGTCAAGCCGGGCATGACCACGTTCACGAGGATCCCGTCGGGCCCGAGCTCCTTGGCGAGCGTGCGGGTCAGGCCGTGGAGGGCGGCCTTGGCGGCTCCGTAGGCGCCGACCCCGGCCAGCCCGTCGGCGGCGATGCCCGACGAGACGTTCACGATGCGACCCCAGCCGTGCCGCCGCATGGAGGGCACGACCGCCTGGATCATCGCCATCGCTCCGTCGACGTTCGCGCGCAGGATCGCGCACCACTCGTCGGCGTGAAGGCTCTCGAAGAGGGGGCTCTGCTCCGCCGTGCGCACCGGCCAGCGGACGGCGTTGTTGACCAGCACGTCCACGCGTCCCCAGCGATGCTGCACGGCGGATGCCGCCGCCTCGATGGCCTCCGCCGAGCCGAGGTCGAAGAAGACCACCAGCGCGTCGCGCCCGGCGGCCCGGATCTCCCACGCCACCGCCTCGGCGCGGTCGCGATCGGTCCGGTAGGTGACGGCCACGTGCGCGCCGGCGCGCGCGAAGGCCACGGCCGCGGCTCGGCCGATCCCGCGCGTGCTGCCGGTGACCAGCACGACGCGATCTTGCAGGCCAAGATCCATTGCAGCATGACTATTAGCCGGCTAACCTCAAGGTGTCAAGAACAATGTAGCCGGCTAACTTGACGCCGGCCCGGTTCCCGGTAGCAATAGAGATACATGAAGACGCCCCCGCCGCACAGGTCGCCGGAGTCGATCGAGCAGTCGGTCATGTACGCGCTGATCAAGGCCGCCAAGACGTACATCCGTCTCGTCGGCGCGCGCCTGGCGCCGCTCGGGCTCCAGCCGGGGCAGGACATGTTCCTCCGCCAGCTCTGGATCGAGGACGACCTGGCGCAGTCGGAGCTGATCGAGCGCCTCGGCGTCGAGCCGCCGACGGTGACCAAGGCCCTGGCCCGCCTCGAGCGCGAGGGCTTCCTCAGCCGCCGCAAGGATCGCAAGGACGCCCGCGTGTCGCGCATCAGCCTCACGGCGCGCGGCAAGAAGGTCCGCGCGCCCGTCGAGAAGATCTGGGCGGAGGTCGAGGCGCTGGGCACGGCGGGCCTCACCGCCGCGGAGATCGAGCGGCTGCGCAAGCTGGCCCTGCAAACCTACACGAACTTCAAGGCCGCCGCCGCCGAGGACAAGGCGTGACCGCCGGCGTCCTCCGCGGCGCCGATGGACGCGCCCGTTGCTGGTGGTGCGGCGACGCCGACGACTACCGCCGCTATCACGACGAGGAGTGGGGCCGTCCGGTCCGGGACGACGTCCGCCTCTTCGAGAAGCTCTGCCTCGAGGGCTTCCAGGCCGGCCTGTCCTGGCTGACGATCTTGCGCAAGCGCGAGGCGTTCCGGCGCGGCTTCGCCGGATTCGACTTCACCCGCGTCGCGCGCTTCGGCGCCAGGGACGTGACCCGCCTCCTCGGCGACGCGGGGATCGTGCGCCACCGCGGCAAGATCGAATCGACGATCAACAACGCGCGCCGCGCCGTCGAGCTCGCCGCCGACGAGGGCTCGCTCGCTGCCTTCTTCTGGCGCTACCAGCCCGCGCCCGCCTCGCGCCCCAAGCGATTGACGCGCGCCGCGCTGGCCAAGATGTCCACCTCTCCGGAATCGACGGCGCTGTCGAAGGAGCTCAAGCGCCGCGGCTGGAGCTTCGTCGGCCCGACGACGGTCTACGCCTTCATGCAGGCGATGGGCATCGTCAACGACCACTTGATGGGCTGCTTCGTCCGCGACGAGCTCTGACCCACCGCTGGGACGGGAGATCCCGAAACCGAGCGCTTGGCGCGCGAGGAACCACGCGATTTCGGCGGGTTGTGCGAGGCACACCTCTTGCTCGAGTCTCGCCCAGCGAGGTCTCATGCCCGATATCCGCGCAGCGCTGCGCATGCTCAAGAACAACCCGGCGGTGAGTGGCATCGCCGTCCTCACGCTCGCCCTCGGCATCGGAGCCAACACCGCGATCTTCAGCGTCGTCGACACCGTGCTCCTCAAGCCGTTGCCGTACCGCGATCCGTCGCAGCTCGTGACCCTCCAGAACAGCGTGCGCGGCCGCCGGGTGGGGTTGTCGACGATCGAGGTCGACGATTATCGGGAGCAGAGCGCCGTGTTCCAGGCGGTCGCCGCGGTCTTGACCTTCGACGGAAACCTGACCGGCGGCGACCAGCCGGAGCGCGTGCAGGCCGTCGGTGCCTACGCGAACTACTTCGAGATCATGGGCGTTCCGCCGCTCATCGGCCGCACCTTCGACTCCAGCGAGCAACGCAAGTCCTGGACCGAGGTCGTGGTCCTGAGCCACGGGATCTGGCAGCGCCGCTTCGGCGGCTCCCTCGACGTCATCGGCAAGACCCTCCGCCTCGACGACGACGCCTACACGATCATCGGCGTCATGCCGCCCGGCTTCAACCACCCTGACTCGCGCATCACCGGCCCCGTCGATCTCTGGCTCCCGTGCGGCTTCGCCGCCGAGCCGTTCCAGGAGCCCAAGCGGCAGTTCCGGTTCCTCGACGCGATCGGACGGCTCCGCCCCGGCATCGGCCTCGCCGAGGCGCAGGTGGCCGTGACCGCGGTCTCCGAGCGGCTCAAGCTGACCTACCCCGAGGCTTATTTGGCGACCGAGCTCAAGTCGTGGGCGGTCCGCGTCCCGCCGCTCGACGAGCAGGTCGTCGGCGGCTCGCGCCCGGGACTCCTCGTCCTCCTCGGCGCCGTGGTCCTGGTTCTCCTCGTCGCCTGCACCAACGTCGCCAACCTCCTCCTCGCGCGCGCGAGCGTCCGGCGTCGCGAGATGGCCGTCCGCACCGCGCTCGGCGCTTCGCCCGCGCGCCTCATCGGCCAGCTCCTGACCGAGAGCATCCTCCTCGCGCTCTTCGGCGGCGCGCTCGGCCTCCTCGTCGCCTTCTGGGGCATCGACCTCCTCGCCGCCTTCGCCCCGCCGGAGCTCCCGCGCCTGCGGAGCTTCGGCCTCGACTGGCGGGTGCTCGCCTTCACCATGACCGTCTCCGTGGGCGCCGGCCTCCTCTTCGGCGTCTTCCCCGCGCTCCAGGCCTCGCGCGCCGATCCGCAGGCGGCGATGAAGGACGGCGGCGCGGCCCTCGGCGGCACGCGGCGGCACCGTCTCCTCGGCGCGCTGGTGGTCGGCGAGCTCGCCCTCGCCCTCGTCCTCCTCGGCGGCGCCGGCCTCCTCGTCCGCAGCCTGTGGAAGGTCGGCGCGGTCGACCCGGGCTTCAACGCGCGCGGCGTCCTGTCCGCGGCGCTGTGGCTGCCGCAGCCCAACAAGCTCGAGGACGGCAAGTACTTCAAGTTCGAGCAGCGGGACGTCTTCTTCCGCCAGCTCTTGAACCGCATCGCCGCCGCGCCGGGCGTCGAGTCGGCGGCGCTGATCTCGCAGGTGCCGCTGCGCGGCGATCCCTCGCGCAGCCTCGCCGGCATCCTCCCCGAGGATCGTGACGGCAGCGCGCCCGACAAGTTCCAGTTCGTCCAGTTCCGCTTCGCCAGCGCCGAGTACTTCCGCACCATGCGCATCGCCTTCGTCTCCGGACGCGGCTTCGCCGACACCGACGTGCAGAACGGGACGCAGGTGGCGATCATCAACGAGACGCTCGCGCGCCACCTCTGGCCGGGCGAGGCGGCGGTCGGCAAGCGTTTCCGGTTTCCCCCGGGCGGTGCGCCGCCGCCCCCGGACCCGTGGGTCCACGTCGTCGGGGTCGTCGGCGACGTCAAGACCGCCGGCCTCGACGCCCCGACGCCCGACGAGATCTACCGGCCGCTCACCCAGGTGAGTAACCTCCAGAGCAGCCTCGTCGTCAGGGCCAGCGGGGGCGCGCCGGCGGCGCTGGCGTCGGTCGTGCGCGCCCAGCTCCATGAGCTCGATCCCGACCTGCCGATCTTCGACGTCATCGTCCTCGACGATGTGCTCGCCCAGGCGATGGCCACGCGGAGCTTCACCGCGACCCTCCTCGCCCTCTTCGCCTCGGTCGCGCTGGCCCTCGCCGCGCTCGGCATCTACGGCGTCCTCGCCTACGCGGTCAGCCAGAGGCGGCAGGAGATCGCCCTCCGCATGGCGCTCGGCGCGCGCGAGGTCGACGTCCTCCGCATGGTGATCGGGCAGGCCCTGCGCCTGGTCGCGCTCGGTCTGGTCCTCGGTGGCTTGGCCCTCGCCGCCGGGAGCCAGCTCATCAGCTCGCTCCTCTTCGGCGTCTCGCAGACCGACTGGGTGACCTTCGCCGCGATCGCGACGGTCCTCGTCGCGGTGGCCCTGGCGGCGAGCTGGCTGCCGGCCCTGCGCGCCGCGCGCACGAGCCCCATGGCGGCCTTGCGCCGCGATTGAGTTAGGCAATCGCTCCATACACGATTGACTTCAATTGACCCCGGAAATTGAAGCTCGTCGACGGCACGAGCTGGGTCATGAAGATCACGACCAGCTCCTCGGCGGGATCGATCCAGAAGGCGGTGCTCGCCAGGCCGCCCCAGCCGTACTCGCCGGGGCTGCTCGGCACCTGCGCGCGCACCGGATCGATCATCACGTAGACGCCGAGCCCGAAGCCCACGCCTTCGTAGCGAGTCTCGCTGTACGAGCCGAGCGCCAGCGAGGCCAGGTCGGCGCCGCCGGGGAGGTGGTTCCGCGTCATGTAGGCGACGGTGCGCGGGCCGAGGAGGCGGACGCCGTCGAGCTCGCCGCCGCACCGGAGCATCTCGGCGAAGCGGAAGTAGTCGGTCGCCGTCGAGACCAGGCCCGAGCCTCCCGAGAAGAAGGTCGGCGGCCGGCCGAAGCCACTGTCCTGGGGATCGTCGAGGAGCGTGGTGCGGCCGTCGGCCGATCGCGCGTAGCTGGCGGCAAAGCGACCGATCTTCTCGGGCGGGACGGCGAAGCCGGTGTCGACCATGCCGAGCGGCGCGAGGATCCGCTCGCCCACGTACCGGTCGAAGCGCTGGCCGCTCATGACCTCGACGAGGTGGGCGACGACGTCGGTGGCGACCGAGTAGCCGAAGCGCGTCCCGGGTGAGAACTCGAGCGGCAGGCGGGCGAGCTTGTCGATCATGTCACGCAGCGTGCCCCTGCCGTCGATGATGCCGAGCTGCCGGTAGGCCGCGTCGACGGGGGATCGGTTCATGATCCCGTACGACAGGCCCGACATGTGGCAGAGGAGGTCGCGGATGCTCATGGGCCGAGCCGCCGGCTCCGTCGTGAAGTCGGGATAGCCGCCGTAGCGGAAGACGCGCAATCCTTCCCACTCGGGGATCCATCTGTGAACCGGATCGGAGAGGGCGAAGACGGCGCGCTCGTGAAGCATCATGAGCGCGACCGTCGCGATGGGCTTGGTCATCGAGTAGATGCGGTAGATCGTATCCGCGGCGGTCGGCTTGCCGCGCTCGCGGTCCATCTGTCCGAGGGGCGAGAGCCACGCGATGCGGCCGCGGCGCGCGACCAGCGTCAAGGCGCCGGTGATCTTGCCGGGCTCGATGTAATGGGCGAGGAGGTGCTCATCGATGCGGCGGAGGCCGGCGGACGATAGACCGAGCTCTTCAGGAGGCGCGAGGTGCATGCCGCCAGTCTCTCATGAGACGGCGGCGGAGTCAGTGGACGCGGCTGATTCCCCGTCGCAGGCTGGCCGGCTTGGCGCCGTCCGCGGTGCAGACGGTCGCCTTGAGATCGGCGGCGCGGCGACCGAGGTCATTGAACGTCCGCGGCTGACGGGTGGCGGGATCCAGGACGGTGATGCCGGTCAGGAACCCCGACAGGGACGCCTCGGTGCCGGGGAAGCGAGGACTGATCTGGAGGAAGATTGTCCCGGTCTCCTGCGCGGAATGGCAGCCGTTGCAGGTGTTGAGCGCGAAGTGATGGCGCGCCTCGGGATCGACGCCGTCCGCGAACCAGGTCGTGAGGTCATTGAAGACCGCGCCGGCGAGGAATGGCTGTCCATTCAGCTCGTCGGGGACCGTATGGGTCTCGGCGATGATGGCGGCCTGGTTCGCGTTGATGAACGCCGCCAGGGTATCGGTGAAGTTGAAGCTGTGGTCGGGAGTCAGCTTGATCGTGGCCGGCACGAGCGTCCCGGTGTCGGCGGAGAGGCCGAACTCGCGGAGCTCCCAGATGCCGGTCTGGCCGAAATCGATCTCGTTCGTCCGCACCGCGTTGATGGCGCTGCCGTTCACACGACCGGGCCGGAGGCCGCGGCCGGCGAACCGCTCGGTGATGGCCTCGAGCGCCGCGTTGTACGGTTCGGAGAAGGGCATTGAGCCGAGCGCATGGAACGCATTGGCCCAGGCGAGGACGTCGGCGTCGCTGGCCGCCGGGAGCTTGTATTCGAAGATCAGGGTGGCCTGCAGCGGGAAGCTGCCGAATCCGGTGAAACTGAAGACGAACCGTCCCTCACCCGCGTCGCCGCTGGCCAGGTTCCGCAGGTCGAATCGATTGACGATCGCCTGGAGGCGGAGCGGTGCCTGCGCGAGATCGAGCGCCCCGTCCTCCGTGCGCGGCCAGCTGGAGAGGACGATGTTCTGCATGCCGGGCCGCGGTGCGACGGTGAAGCCGTTGATGGTCTGCGGGCTCCCGAAGGTCTGGAGCATCGCCTCGACCATCGCCGGCGCGTCGGCCGGCGTGGGCGCCATGTTCTCCATGAGGTGCTTGAAGGTCCACGCGCCCGAGCCGCTGGTGCGGACGGGGTCATCGACGACGGAGACGTCCTTGATCATGAGCTCGCGCTTCTGGCTGACGTGGCAGCCGGTCGGCTCGGCCACGACGAAATCGACGCTGTCGACGAAGAAGAAGCTCGTCGTCGGATCGAGCGAGAAGATCTGGAAGGGGATCGTGAAGTCGCCGCCCTCCTCGATCGAATCGGAGGCGGTGGCGGTGAGCGTGACGTGCCTGGTCGTGCCGCTCGCGGCCGTCTCGATCTGGGTGACGAAGGAGGGCGGATCGATGGTGATGCCCGGGTTCAGCGCGAAGTCGACGAACGCGAAGGAGAGAGGCGCGCACGACGGGGGGTTGTGGTTGGTGAAGGCGATGTCGAAGGTCGCCGGTACCCCGGGCACCGTGGGTTGGCTGGTCCTGGGAGAGGTCACCAGCGTGGGCGGGCGCTGGATGCACGTCAGCCCCAGGACCTCGTCGGTGGAGAGCGCGTGGCCGGCGAAGAAGGCGCTGTCGATGAGGCCGGCGAACCGACGCTCGGAGCCGTCGTTGCCCATGAGCAGCGGTCCAGGCCCCGGGGGAATCGCGCCCGCGACGGTGAAGCTGGTGACCACGGCGCCGTTGACATAGAGCCGCAGGGTCGCGCCGTCATAGGTCCCGGCGACGTGCTGGAAGACGCCGGTCTTGGCCTTGGTGGGCGCGGTCACGCTGGCCGCCCGCCCGTCGCCCAGGTTGACGACGAACTGGAACTTGCCGCTGTTCAGGACGAGAGCGAAGGAGCTCGTATCCTTGTCCCGCTTGCGGAAGAGGGTCCGGGTCTGCGTGAGCGAGGTCGGCTCGAACCAGGCGGCGACGGTGACGCCGTTCTCGAAGGTGAAGTTCGGCTGATCCGGGACGTAGACCATGTCCTCCTTGACCGCGATGCTGACCGCCTGTCCGGCGACACCGGACGCGCAGGTCACCCCGACCGTGCGGAAGGCGGTATTTCCGAATGGACCGGAATCGGAGAGGTTGGTCCGGTCCGGATTGCAATCATCGAAGGCCCATTGTCCAAAAGGCAGACCGCCGCCGCCTCCACCCCCGCCGCCCCCATCGGGCGGGGTGACGGTCCCCGCGTCTCGGCGTGAGCCCGCGTCGGCCCCTGAGGTGCCCGCGTCCCCGCGCGAGGTGCCCGCGTCGGCGCGCGAGATGCCTGCGTCGGCGGGAGCACCGATCTCGGGGTGCGCACCCTGGAGGCTCGTCGCGCCGGTCGCGACGCCGGGCGCGAGGTTCGTCAGCTCGCCGTCGCGAAGGAGCGCCTGCAGCTCGTCGTCCCCCTCCTGTGATTGACACGCCACCACACCCGTCAAAGCGACGGCCATCATCCATTCGCGTCTTCTCATGGGAAATCTCCTGGCTGACACTCAATGACAATTGAGCAATGGATCGTTGAGACCGCGAGCGACCCCCATCGGTCTCGGACAGTCTCTTCCCCTCTTTGTGCTACTGGTGCACGGCGAGCGAAAAACGGCTCGAGCGATTCATGTGGGGATGTGACGTGAATCACCCGCGGCGGGGCAGCGCGGCGGATTACTGGGGCTTGATGGGATCGGAGACGTCGTCCCTGGGCGCCTCGGGCGGAGGCCCGGAGGGCGCGACGGTCGTCGACGGGGCGCCAGGAAGGAGCACGTTCCCCGCGAGGAGGTCGTCCAGGAGCTCGTCGTTCAGGCCGGTGATGGTGAAGAGCTCTCTTCGATAGCGCCCTTCGGTCGCGCGGATGAGCTCCCAGCGCTCGGTCTCGCTCGCATTGCGCGCCACGAGCGCTCGCATCTCCTGCTTGAAGCCCTCGTTGGCGCTGCGCATGAGGGCTGCCATCCGCTCACGCTCCTCGTCGGAGAGTGCCCGTCCGATGAGCTCCTCGACCTCGTTCGCCCGCTGGGTGGCCAGGACGATGAGGCCGAAATGGGTAAGCTCGCGCACCTCCGGAAGCGTGATGCCCTCGTGAGCGGCCTGCTCATTGGCGAAGCCGATGTTCGAGTCGACGAAGAGATCCGACAGCGCGCGAAAGGCGGTTTCGCCCGGATGCGCGGTGCCGCGCACGCGATCGGCGAGCGCGGCGCGCCACTCGGGCGACGGCGTGGGCATCGTCGGCTCCGGGACGGGAGGAGGGTGTGGATCGTTCGGCCCGGGCGGCTTCCTGGGCTTCATGGCCCGGGGCTCGAGGGGCGTCGCGGCCGCCGCCGTGGGCGTCGCCACCGGGCGAACGGTCGGCCACAAGGCAAAGCCGATCGCCACCGCGACGGCGGCGAGGAGGACGATGGTGAGGGTGCGCATGTCGAGCTATGGGTAGTGGTAGCCGAAGCAGGGGCTCAAGGTCCCGACCGTGTGGCCGTTGCAGGTCGAGAAGT
>Ga0307508_10006433_pt1 | contig 11046 bp, 9 predicted proteins | sample 9_EM_MG_FD_203089 | JGI IMG/M metagenome (GOLD analysis project Ga0307508, IMG submission 203089) | Populus trichocarpa ectomycorrhiza microbial communities from riparian zone in the Pacific Northwest, United States - 9_EM | ecosystem: Host-associated > Plants > Roots > Unclassified | place...
GAGGAGATAGGCGAGCCAGATGATTCCGAAGAGCGCGGCCAGCCGCAGGAAGCGAAGGTTCTCGAGGTTGCCGGCGGCCTGGAAGGCCCACCGGGTGAGGAACGCCGAGGTCGGACAGCCACGGGCCAGCGAAGACATGTATGGCGAATCGGCCAGCGCCTCGCCGCGGAGGTTGCTGGCGAGGTGCACCCAATCGTCGGTGAAGGCGTATGGAACGAGGATCGCGGGCGCGAACGCGAGGAGCAGGGCGGACGCGATCAGCAGCGCGAGGCGGCGCTCGGACATTTCCGCGGACACTAGCACGGACCCCGAGCCGCCATGGCCCACCCCGTCTTCCAGCATCATCGCCTCGGTGAGATTCGAGGCGCCATGAATCGGGATCGGTTCGAAGGTTGCCTGCTCGGGTTGGCTCTCGGCGACGCCCTCGGTGCGCCGTACGAAGGTGGCCCCGTCGAGCGGCTCGTGTGGAGGCTCATCGGCACCACCCGTCAGGGACACATGCGCGTGCCGCGGAGACGTGGACACGATCGGCGCGATGGCCGGCGCGGTCTGGGGTGCTGCCAACGGGGTCGCGAGGCTGCCGTCCGACAAGCTCGCGCGGCTCGAGCAACGGACGCGCCTCATGGACCTTGCGGCCGCTCTCCACGAACGGGCGGGCGGGCCTGCACGGCGCAGGCCACCCTGAACCAGGCTCGGCAGTCAAAAGGGACGGACCGGACGGAGGGGTGTGAATGGACATGCGCAGGGGTATCGCGGTGCTCGTGCTCTTCTTTGGGCTGGCAGGCCCCGCATCCGGGGACGCGCACGTCGACCGACTGGCACATCTCGGAGTGCTCTACGGTGCCATGCGGTTCGAGGATCCGTACCTTCAGAGCCACGACATCGACTGGGACGGTCTCGTCATCGCCGCCATCGACACGGTCGCCGCCGCTGACGGCCCGGGCGCGTATCGCGCCGCCATCGAGGCGCTCCTTCGGGGAACGGGCGATCCGTTTCTCGAGGCGGCGAGCGGGACCCGGTTCGTGGGTGTCCCGAGCGCGGGCGCCAACGGTGACGTGACGACGTTCGTCCTGCCCGGCGGGATCATCGGCACGATGACCGGCCACGACGTGCGCCACGCCGATGGGCGGCAGCTCCAGCGTGTGGGGATCGTACCGGATGTGCGCGTCGAGCCGACGGTCGCCGGGGTGCGGGCGGGAAAGGATGAAGTGCTGGATGCGGCGATGCGCTACCTTTTGACCCTGGAGTGAGCGGAGCGTCCCATGCCGGCCTCCAGATCGTAGACCTCCGCTAGCGATCGCTCCGCCGGAGTTGGGAGGCGCGTCAGTCGTTGCCGACCGAGGTGCCGATGCAGAGGCTGTCGTTCTTGCCGGGGTGGTTGAAGTAGCGGTTGATGAACTCCAGCACGGTCGGGCTCCACTCGTCGATGCGTGAGCTGGTGAAGCTGCCGTGGGCCTTGTCGCGCGGGTCGAAGGTGGTCCCGTTGTTGTCCCAGTCGCCCTTGTAGTCGTCGATGGTGATGAGGCCGTCGCCGGTCACCTCGGACGCGGGGAACAGCGCCGCCTGGAACAGCCGGCAGTTCATTCCGGCGACCTGCGACAGCACGTTGGTCGGCTGGATGGAGTGGTCGTTCATCGGCTCGAGGAAGTAGATCGGCGCCACCGCGTCGGTCACCGCCTGGATCATCTCGGTCTGGGCCGAGGAGTTGCCCTCCCACGACTGCGAGGCGCCGGCGATGCTGATCGCCACCTTCTGGCCCATGTCCTTGGCGTTGGAGAAGGTGGTCACGATCCCACCGAAGGAGTGGCCCATGATCGCGATCCGGTCGGCGTTGACCAGCTTGGGGCCGAACAGCCCGACGGTGAGACCCTTGACGAAGGTGATCGCGTTCTGCACGTCGGTCTCCTGGCGGTGCAGGTACTCCATCTTGCACGGGCCGTCCTGGCCGGGCGTCGAGCACTCGTGGCTGCTGGGGACGCCGGGCAGGCCGGAGGTGTACTCGGCGAACGTCATGCCCGTCGAGCCAACGTGACCGCGGCGGACAGGGACGAACACCACGAAGCCCTTCTGCGAGAAGTACTGCCCTTCGCTGCACTTCGGCCCCGGATCCGACTCGCTGCCGTGGTTGAACACCAGGAGCGGAAAGCCGGCGATCTGACCTACCTGCCCCGGCGGAGGAGGAGGCGGCTTGTACAGGTACCCGATCTCTTCGATCTTGGTACAGTGGCCGCTCGCGTCGTAGTCGCACCGCGAGTCGGCGGTCGGCAACGGCGAGGGCTTGTAGTACGTGTACTTGGTGTAGCTGCCGGGACAATCGGCGTGCGCGTGTCCCGACACGGCACCGAACACCAGGCCGGCGACCACGACTGCGAGAGTACAGTGATGCATGTGGATCCTCCTTCGCGCCGTCGCAGGAGCAAGCCGCGTGCCGCGGGTAAGTACGCGACCTCGCACGAGGACCCCGGATCGTTCGATCCAACGGCGCCGCGCACCTGGATCGTTTGATCCGGTGTCGGGCGGTCCGCTATGTGCGGCGGACGGTCTCGCCCATACGAGGCTCTAGAGCTCTCGCCTGGCCGCCACGGCGCCGCTCGAGTTGAAGTAGCCCACGAAGCTCACGTCGGACAGCGAAGCTCCCACGGCGGCATCGACGTCGAGGTGGAGGAGCGTCCCGGAATCCGTGCCGAGATGGTACGTGATGTCGTACTTGCCATCCCCGTCCTGAACCAGGAGGCTCCGGTCCCAGAAGTAGCGCTCGCCGTCGGTCGACAGCGTGACGCCCTTCATCACGGTCAGGGCGTCATCGTCGTCGGGCATGAAGGACGCCGCGAAGGGAGCGCCGCCCGCATCGCGGAAGAGGGTCAGCCATGTGGCGACGGGCTGGCTCGCGGCGCACGCTGGCCCGGTGCCGTGGAGGCATGCGTCGGCGACGAGCGCATAGCCCTGAACTTTACCCGACGCGCCGGCGAAGACGAACACCGATGAGTTGAAGACGCTGGTGAAGAAGAACGAGATCGTCGACGGTGCGCCCGGATTGACCTCGCGCACGACCGCTTGATTGTAGAAGCGGAGCATGCGATTCACGTCGATCGTGAGCGTCAGCGCCGCGCTCTCGGACGCGCTGACTTTCAGCCCGCCGTCGATCGGGAACTCGAGCCTGACCGAATCCGAAGTGCCGCCACCGCTGCCCGGCGCGACCAGATCGAAGTCCATCTCTTCGGGCGCCTGGCCCTCGAAGTCCGGGTTCTGGCCACCGCCGGCGCCGGCCATGAACGCGTGCTCCGCGCGCGTGCAATACCTATGGGTGCCGGAGATCGTCGACCCGGGCGCCCCATAGTTGCCGGTGACGCAACCGCTCACCTTGGCCTGGCGCTGGAATTCCACGATGAGCGAGGCGTAGCTGCCAACGTCGGCGGTCATCGTAGCGGCGGTGCCGCCGCTGCCGCGGCCACCGGTGTAGCCCTTGAGGTCGTACGGACAGACATAATTGCCGCTCGACGGATCGGCGACCTTGCCAAGCGGGTGGCCGGCCTCGTCGAAGCCGCAGGCGCAGCTCTCACCGGCCGCGAGGGCATAGGGCTCGCCGTGGTTGTCGATGCACTCGTAGTGCGTGAACATGTTGGAGAGGTCGACGCGGTCGCCGGTGATCGTGATGGCCTTGCCTAGAGGCTCGTCGAAGATCGGGAGCTCGGTCGCCGGTCCATCCGGGCGCGCGCCGACGAGGCTCATCTTGGTCATGACCACCGAGAACGTCGTCGGCGGGCCCGAGGCGATCGAGCCATTCACGAAGCCATCGTTCGCGGCCACGAGCGCCGCGAACGGCGTGACCGACGAGGTGCCCGCGCTCACGGCCATGACGCTGAGACGTAGATTCCCCGGGGAGGATGGCGAGCCGCAGCCGGCGGCACACACGAGGCAGAGGAGGACACGATTCATCCAATACGCGGATCGGTTGTCAGGCCGCAGGCTTGAGGCGCCTCCCGCGGACCTACACGTCCAGTATGAACACACCGACCTCTCGACATGGAGAATCCATGTCTCCGACGTGGTGGCAGAAGTCGGCGCGCATGATGACGCCCAAGGCGGTGCTTCGCGTCGCGCAGCTCCTCGAGACGCCGGAGATCGCGGCGCTGAACCGGGCGGCCGGATTCGCCGACGCGGCGGGGCGCAAGCCACCCATCGGCCGCTGGAAGCAGGCGGCGGCGCGCTGGCTGCGCCTGCGCGAGACCAACGTGAAGATGCTCGAGGGGCTGGTCGCGGCCGGCTACAAGCAGACCATCATGGCGATCGCCCGCAAGGCCGGCTACCGCCCGGAGGGCGCGCCGTTCTTCGAGATCCTCGGCTGGAAGCAGAAGCAGGCGGCGGGCGGCCACCGCACCGTGGGGATGAGCGGGCTCGAGCTCAGGAAGCGCGAGCGCTTCGACGGCCTGTCGGAGGCGGAGATCTGCGAGTGGATCGCCGAGGAGCGGCTCACCTACAAGGACGTCGTCGGGCGGCTCCCCAAGGAGATCGGCCTGACGCCCGCGATCATGGTCGCCTGCCTGCCGTCGCTGTCGGATCGCGATCTGCGCATGCTCACGCCCACGCTCGAGGAGCTCGGCCTCCTCCGCGACCCGGCCATCCGCGCGCGCTGGGAGGCTGCCATCGCGACGGCGACCGACCAGCGGGCGCTGAACGTGGCGAAGAACGTGAAGAGCAAGGAGGTACGAGCGAAGCTCGAGGAGGCCGCCGACGTGGCGGCGCGCAAGGCCGTGGCGGCGGCGACCGAGGACGTCGACCTGCACGTCATGTTCCTCATCGCCGGTCGCGCCGGCGAGCGCCGACGCGATGAATGCCGCGATGGTCGACTTGCCGCTCGTCCGCGGCCATGTGATCGGCGATGGCAGCGGCTGGGCCATCGTCTTCGGTGGCGCGGCCTGCCGTCCGGTGGAGCTCGCTCCTCCCGGCGAGGATCCTCTCGTCCTCGCCCCGTTGCGGGCGCGGCGCTGGCCGATCGGCGACCTCCTCCTCTGGGACGGGCTCGACTGGGAGGGCGAGGCGGAGGAGCTGGCGCGGCGCGCGCTCGAGGATGGCCGGGGCATGGACGACGTGAAGGGTGCCTCGGCGGCGCTGCGGGCGGCGTTCGCCTTCGCCACGGCGCGGGTGGCCTCGCGGGCGCTCGGCATCCCCGCGTCGCCGGCGGAGCTGTCGCGCTGGGTGCGCGACATCGTCTCGACCGGGCGGACGGCCGCCGAGGTCGCGCTTCGGGTGCTGGCGCGCGAGCGGGCCGAGTTCGCCGAGCGTCATGCGGTCCGTGCACCGATCGTCCGCACGGCGGCGCCCCCTCGAGTCGACCTGGAGGCACGCATCGAGGCCGCCCTCCGCAACACCGGCGCGCGATCGCTCGGCTGGCGCCGGACCAGCGACAGCCTGATCGAGGTGCGCTGGCTCTACGCCGGCCAGCGCCTGGTCAGCCTGGTCGACGAGGGGTCGCTGCGCGTGATCGACTCCGGCGTCTGTCTCGCCGGCGCCGACGAGCTCGCGACGCTGGAGAGCCTGCCCGGCGTCGTCGAGGAGGCCATGCGCGACGAGGCCCTCGTCATCACGCGGAGGGCCGATTGAAGGCGCGGGAGGTCGTCTACCTCGTCGGCTCGGACGGCGAGGTCCTGTGGAGCGACGCCGGCGACAGCCCCGTGGCCCTCCCCGACTCGCGGGCCCGCTGGGAGGCGATCTGGGACCGACGCGACGCCCTCGTCGAGATCGCGCACAGCCACCCGGTCGGGCCGCTCGCCTTTTCCAACGAGGACGAGACCACCATCGCCGCCCTCGAGGCCGCGCTCGGCCGCGCGCTCCGTTTCTCGATCGTCGCGCCGGCAGGCATGCTCGTGCGCGAAGCCGGAGCGGAGCGGCGCGAGGCGGCCGAGCCGGAGTGGGCCGCGGCGCTGCGACGCGATTCGGGAATGCAGGATTCGAAGGACAAGGAGGAGCTCTGATGGCTACCCTGAACATCACCTGGAACGGCATCTCGGCCGACACCGACGTGAACGTCGAGTACGGCGTCAGCGATCGCGATCTCAAGCGCATCGCCGTGGAGCTCGTGCGCTCGGGCGGCGTGGCGGGCCTGCACATCAAGGACCTCCAGGGCGAGGCCTTCGCCAACTACGTCGTCGATCGCTTCGACACCCCCGCTGGCGGGCAGCGCCTGTTTCTCCGGCCGAAGGTGCCGTTCGGGGCGCGACGTTGACCCTGCGCATTGTCTTCTGCGGCGTGGGTGCGCTCGGCTCGGGGGCGGTGGTCCTGTGCCGCAGCCTCGGGGTCGAGCTGCGGCTCGTCGACCTCGACCGGGTCGAATCGAAGAACCTCGCCGCGCAAGCATTCGTCAAGCTGTCGCTCGGCAAGAACAAGGCCGAGGCGATGAAGCTCCAGCTCGCGAACTTCTGGGGCGTCAAGGCCGAGGCGCTCGGGGTCCGCGTGGGCGCCGAGAACGTCGCCGCCGTGTGCGCCGGTGCCGGCCTGATCGTCGACGCGTTCGACAACCGCGCCTCGCGCGAGGTGCTGTCGGCGCACGCGCGCGCGACCGGCACGCCCCTCGTCCACGCCGCCATGGCCGGCGACGGCCGCTTCGGCCTGGTGCGCTGGGACGAGCGCTTCACGGCGGATGCCGAGGATCACGCTGGTCAGGCCACCTGCGAGGGCGGCGAGCACCTGCCGTTCATCGGTCTCCTCGCGGCGGCGCTCGCGCGTGCCGTGCAGGACTTCGTCACCGATGGGACGCGGCGCGACGCCCTGGTGAGCCGCAGCGGCATGTCGACCCTGGCGTAGCCACGTACTAGGAACGGCGAACGGTTTCAATGCGGCGTCTTTACAAGACGTTGGCGCAGACGTCGACGTACGTACGCCCACGTCTACGTCAGCGGGTTTATTGGAGTTTCAAACCGTTCGGTGTTCTCTAGGGCCGATCGCGACACGAGGCTCCGCCTCGTGCCGGGCCTCGGGACAAGGTGGGTCGTGAGCGCGACGCGCTCACCCACCTAGCCGTCCTCGGCCAGCCTGAAGGTCACGTCCTTGTCGCCCGCGGCCTTCTTCCTCGACGAATCGTCGGGCACGCGCCTGACCGCGCGGTCCTTGCCGTCCTTGCCGTCGTCGACCCACTCCCACGTGCGCATCCCCGCCGGGATGAAGCCGAGGGTGTCGCGCGCGGGCGGCCACTCGTCGGCGCGGAGGAGCCGCTTGCCGCGCTGGCGCGCGTAGCTCCGCGCCGCCTCGAAGGAGACGCCGGTCACCGGACGATCGGCGTCGTCGGCGGCGAAGCGGTGACCCTTGACGGTCTCGGCGTAGGCCCGGTTCGTGACCGGCGTGCGCTCGACCCACACGATGGCGCGCCCCTTGTCGTCGCGCGCAAGCAGCATGCCGGCGTGCGGGTCGGCGGCCGGGCCACCGTCGGAAGAAGCGGCGGCGCGCATGCCGCCGTCCGAGGCCGCGCGCGGCGAGACGGCCGGACCCGGGTGCGCCTCCGCCGGCGCCTTCTTGCCGAAGACGTTCAGCCCGACGCCGACCAGGAACACCGTCGCCGACAGCCCGGTCGTGAGCCACAGCCAGCGCGAGCGCCGTGGGGCGACCGGGACCTCGCGCGTCGGCTGGGTGCTGGTGTCGGCGGCCGTCGGGCGTGCCAGCGGCGGCGTCGAGGGGGTCTGGCGCACGACCGGAAGCGAGCTCCCCGCGCGTGGGGCCAGCCGCCCGCGCACCTCCTCGAGGCGGTCGATGACCTCGGTGTAGCCGGGCCGCTCGTCGGGCAACTTGCGCATCATACCGAGCGCCAGCTCGGCGAGCGCCGGGTCGACGTCGGGCTTGAGCTTGCGCGCGTCGGGCGCCGGCTCGCGGATGTGGCGCGCCACGACCTTCAGGTACTTGTCGTCGTCCTCGTTGCCGCGGCGGAACGGCGGCCGTCCAGTGACCAGGTAAAACAGCGTGCAGCCGAGCGCGTAGACGTCGACGCGAAAGTCGATCTCGTCGCCGCGCGCCTGCTCGGGGGCGATGTAGTCGGGCGTGCCGACCACCACGCCGAGGGCCGTCAGCGCTGGATCTTCCGTCGGCGCGGCCGGCTTGGCGAGGCCGAAGTCGGTGACCTTGACGGGCCCCGAATCGAGCCGGACCAGGTTGGAGGGCTTGACGTCGCGGTGGATGAGCCCGGCCGCCGCCGCCGCCTCGAGGCCGCGCGCCGCGTCGAGGATGTTCCCGGCGGCCGCCCGCGACGACAGGGGGCCGCCCTCGCGCACGATCGTCCCCAGGTCCCGTCCGGCGAGGTACTCCATGGCGAAGTAGGGCCGTCCGTCATACTCGCCGGTGGTGAAGACCTGGACGACGTTCGGGTGCGAGATCGCCGCGACCGCCCGGGCCTCGCGGACGAAGCGCGCGCGCAGCTCGGGGTTGTCGCGGTGGGCGTCGGAGAGGATCTTGAGCGCTACCTTGCGGCCGAGGCTGGGGTCGACGGCGAGGAAGACCTCGCCCATGGCGCCGGCGCCGATGAGCTCCTGGACGCGGTAGCGCTCGACCTCGGTTTCAGGAGCAATGGACACCCCACAGAGACTAGCTCAAACGGATCACGCGCGCCCCAGGAGGGTGAAGCGCGTAGCGCTTCGGGACCCTCCTTGTGCCGAGGCTCCTCCTAGCTCTGCCTCACGATGAAATCGAACTGAGCGGCATCGAGCGGCACGACCGACAGCCGGCCGATGGTGACGAGCGGCGACGTCTTGAACAGCGCCGACGCCTTGATCTCGTCGAGACCGACGGGCTTCGCCAGCCGCTTGCCGGCGCGGATCTCGGGCTCGTCGCCCGCCGCCGCGACCTCCGCGAGCCCCACGGCGCGCCGCTCGCCACCCGTGTGGTAGATGACGACCCGGTCACCTTTCTGCATCGCCCGCGCGTTCTTCCGCGCCGTGGGGTTGGTGATGCCACCCCAGCGCGTCCGCTTTTCTTTGACGAGGTCGTCGAAGCTGTACTCCGACGGCTCGGTCTTGAGCAGCCACGTCGCCATCAGAACTCGTCGCCCCGCCGCGCGAGGTTCTCGAAGCGCGTGTAGCGGCCCTGGAAGGCGAGCTCGCAGAAGCCGATCGGCCCGTTTCGCTGCTTGCCGATGATGATCTCGGCCACGCCGGGTTTCTCGGTCTTGTCCTTGTTGTAGACCTCGTCGCGGTAGATGAACATGATGACGTCGGCGTCCTGCTCGATGGCGCCCGAGTTGTGGCTGACGATGCCGTCGGCCAGCCACGATGCCGGGCCGGGCACGGTGAGGTCGAAGACCTCCTCCTCGCCGACAGGCGTCAAGGCCACGACCCGATCCCAGGCCAGATCTCCGGCGGGCTCGGGTGCGGCGGCGACGCGCGCGAGCGGGCCCCGCGAGTGGACCCGCAGGCGCGGACGCCCCGCGCGCGCGATCGCGTCGCGACCCGTGACGACGTAGGTCGGCCGCTCGCCGCCCAGCGAGACCGCGTGCACCTGACCGATGGTCCCGAGGCGCAACATGATGGCGACCAGATCGCCGGCGAGCTCGGGCGAGCGCGTCCGGAACGAGCGGCCCTCGGGCCAGATGCCGCGGAGGAGCGTCAGGAGCTTGGCGCGCGGCAGCCGGAAGGCCTCGGTGGGCATGCGCGGCTCGCGCGACCAGGCGAGGTGGCGGGCCAGGCGGCCGACCTCGAGGTCGGTCCAGTGGAGCGGCGGCTCGGGCTCGGGCAGCGCGCGGGCCACCGCGAGCGCATCCCCGGCCGCGATCTCGTCGACGCGCTTCCAGCCGCCCTGGGCGTAGAGGCGGTGCTGGCCGGTCGCGCGCAGGGTCCGGCCGCTCGCCAGCGCCACCTCGACGACGGGCCGGCGGCCCACCGGCCAGACGACCTCGGCCTCGGCGGTGACGATGCTCTCGTCGGGCGCCATCGCGAGGACGCGCGGCGTTTGCCCGACGAGCTCGGCGATGGGCAGCCGCCGGCCGTCGGCGAGGAGGACCGGGGTGTCGCCGGTCACGCACTCGCGCAGGTCGGAGAGCATCGGCCGCTTGTCGGCGCGCTGCTCGACGCCGCGGTTCAGCTGCGACAGCGCCACCACCGGGCAGTTGAGCTCCTTGGCCAGCGCCTTCAGGCCCCGGGAGATCTCGCTGATCTCTTGCTCACGGTTCGAGTTCTTCGACATGTTCTGGCCCCGCATGAGCTGGAGGTAGTCGACGACGATGAGCCCCATCGTCCGCTCGCCGAAGATGTCCCGGTTCGACCGCCAGCGCCGGCAGCGCGCCCGCACCTCGTTGATGGTGAGGGCGGGCGTGTCGTCGATGACCATCGGCGCCTTGGAGATGGCGTCGGCGGCGACCGTCAGGTTGGTCATGTCCTGCCGCTGGAGCTGGCCGCGCCGGAGGAGCGACGCGTCGATGCGCGCCTCCGAGCAGAGCATGCGCTCGGCGAGCTGCGTCGACGCCATCTCCAGCGAGAAGACGATGACCGGATAGCTGAAGGCGATGGCCGCGTTCTGCGCGACCGACATGGCGAAGGAGGTCTTCCCCATCGACGGTCTCGCGGCGATGATGACGAGGTCCGAGGGCTGGAGCCCCGCCGTCATCTGATCGAGGTCGGCGAAGCCGCTGGGCACGCCGGTGATGCCGCCCGCCGAGCTGAAGCGCGCGTCGAAGCTCTTGAAGACCTTCTTCAAGATCTCCATGACCGGCGTCGGACCGCCGCGCTCGGCGACCTGGGTGACCTCGAAGATCATCCGCTCGGCGTCGTCCAGGTAGTCGCGGACCTCGCCGTAATCGGAGAAGCCCCTGGCCGTGATCTCCGCCGCCGCCAGGATGAGCCGGCGCGCCGCCGCCTTTTCCTTCACGATCTCAGCGTAGTGCGTGACGTTGTCGGCCGTCGGCACCATCGAGACCAGGTCGGAGAGGAACGCGAGGCCTCCGATCGCCGCGAGCTTGCCGATGCGACCGAGCTCCTCCTCGAGGGTGACCGGGTCGATCGGCCGCGACTTGGCCTCCAGCGACTTCATCGCCGCGAAGACCTCGCGGTTCTTTGGGTCGTAGAAGTGGTCGGC
>Ga0307508_10006434_pt1 | contig 11045 bp, 7 predicted proteins | sample 9_EM_MG_FD_203089 | JGI IMG/M metagenome (GOLD analysis project Ga0307508, IMG submission 203089) | Populus trichocarpa ectomycorrhiza microbial communities from riparian zone in the Pacific Northwest, United States - 9_EM | ecosystem: Host-associated > Plants > Roots > Unclassified | place...
GGAGGAAGTGTTGCAATATCTCACTCGTTGCTTAGTCACGGCAGGCATGGGCCTACCCCTATATTCTCCTTTCTCTCGAGGCTTCAGCCTTACTTAGACAATACACACGTTCATCACTTTCAACAATTTTTTTCAGCTCCTCTCTGGGATGCCACGATTGCCGTGTCTGAGACTCTGTTCAGCGCTGCCAGCACCGCGAACACCGTCACGCTGAATATTGCCGGGCGGCGGCCATGCATCGTATCCGCGTGCCTACGATGGTCAGTCGGATCCAAGCGGAAGTATATGGGATACGAGTCGGATCCAAGCGGAAGTGGATGGATACGACGGGCCGACCAGCTCCACGAGAACGGGACGCACCAGAAGAACAGCAACTGGCGGAAACACAACGGTCAGCACCAAAGCGTCCACCCTCTCAGAATCATCGTGTAGCGCAGCACCGTCAAGCTCATGGCGATGGCCACCGTCCCCGCTTTGACCTGGGAGGGTGTCCTGCGCACCGCATCTCGTCCAAGCGTCCTATCAGCCTCTCAGTAAGCTTCAAAATAGATCCCGCTCGGCAGTATTGATGTGGGTAGTTATGTAGATATACAAGTAAGCAAGCTGCCGAGTCGCTAAATATGTGTGTACCGACCCTCCTCGGTGTACGGTTAAACCGACATAACGGCTAAACCGTCTTAACGGCTAAACCGACAAAACGGCTAAACCGACATATCGGCATGCAGCGCGACGGCGTGCCTCCCTTGTCGGAACGGAAGGTGGAAGCAGCAATCTACTGGTAAAGGAGCGGTTGGCCGAAACTGCCGGTCGTTGCGCCTGAGAGTCGTCGGGTGAGTGGGGTGGACAGTCACCTCACCCACAAAGACAGGTGCGGCGGAGTCAATTCCGTTGGTGGGGACGGCGCATGTGTGTAAGGGTATAGCTCGCAGCTCGCCAACACAACTCGACGGCTACCTTACTCCGTCCTCTCGCAGCGCCCACGACCGATCGCCGCCACACGTACGTCCCGGCGGGTGCGTTGACGTCGAGCCAGCTGCCATGATCCTTGAGTGATCGTCGGTGACTGGGCGGCGTATTGCCGCTACCGTGGCTGTTCTACTCCCCTCAGCGAGGAAGACAAACATCAATAGATTCGGACATCACTCCCCTCGCCGGCCTTGTAGGCGTTGGTGTATCGATGGTGGACTGTTCGACCATACTGCACATATGTAGGTGAGACAGAAATCCGACGGTGGGTATGGATAGCAATATGCGACAATTATTCGATGCGCCGGTTAAGGAGCTACATTGTGTGGGTGCTGGCGAGGAATGCTTAGGCCCCAGGCATCGGAACTTCGGAAGGCCTCAATTTAGAGCAGGAGGTGCAATCAACATCCATATTAACTCACGTAAGACGCACTGTTATTTAGCGGGAAGCGCCAGCTTGGCGCTGAGAAAACACGCACTAATGCTCGCTAGAGCGCTTCAGGACTAGCGCAATATCGAAACCGTGTTGGTTCAATTTTTCAAATTTGTAGACATTCTAGGTATCTACTTATCTATCAACGTACCAACGAGGCCGCCCCTCGGCGGGAGGAATATGCTACTAAAGATCTCTATTCTGCTATCGGAAGTCATACTCAACACCGTCATCCTCGTCAGATTCCTCTGCATCAGTGATTTGTGGTAACTCCAACACATACCTATATGATATGTCTGAGTAGGTTTCAACCTCGCACTTCTTGTGCTAGTATGAGGAGCATTTGACACACTGTTAGCAGTAGCAACTTCTCCACTTCCCCTTCCTTTCTTAGCTTTCGGGTTCGGTGCCGAGACTAAGGGCCCTGCTGAGACTACGCTCGCCGAGGTAATGCGCGCTGAGCCTACGCTCACCAGGGTTGGTTGAATCGCCGATGATGCGCGAGGCCACGCATGAGTCGTCAATGGCGAGTGAAGCCGCAGTAGTGTCGCCAGTAGTGAGTGAAGCCACAATATGGGACAGTGACAGGTTGACTGATGGCTCTGTAAGGCTTACAAATGGATCGTCGTCAGGCCAGACTCTATGTCGGAGCCACCACTCTCTGACTCATCGGCACCACCTGAGGAACCAGAGCCACTATTCGTCCAGGCGCTTTAGGCTTCCCATTTCTCAAGCGTAGTCACAAGGCGGGAGGTGTCGAGTCCTTTGGTTGGAATCTCGGCATCTGCGCTGACATCAGTGGGGGGGTATTCCCGGGCATCGGGGACACAGCACGGTGACCTCTTGCCCATCACAAAGCTTCTCCCATACCCTAGCCACGCAATACGTCATCACGACTCACGACTCCCTTCGTACGAGGGCCTGGCCGCTGGCTGAACTTCAGAGGGGAACAGGGTATTTGGTCGGCGATGGACTGTATGCTGACGGCGCAGAATATCCTTCAGAGTTCGTGGACAGGTGCAAGTGGCACCGGGGAGTCAAGAACGGAGGTGTGATGAACGTGGGTGTCGGTGATGGTGGAAAGTCGACAGCAGGGGCGCGTCGCCGGCGGGGAGCCATGATTATAGATACTGACCTGGCACATATCATCAGCTTCTCTATCAACATTTGTTTTCTCATATCGTCCATACATAACGTGTCCTCTATCGAATGTCAGTATCCTTCTCCCGTTGGTTCCATTGGTCGAGAAACGTGTTCTCTCCGCCGAAAGTTGAGTTCCAGTGACGTTACAAAATGTCTGGCGCGCTAGCTATAAGCGCACTAGTACGCGCTTATTCAGCGCTAAGATAGCCTTACTGCTAAAGAACAGTGAGAGTAAGTTCGAGTAATAAGCTTCTAAAAATCAAGTACAATTTCTTCTCGTGTCCTCCCCCAACACAAGGTCATTCTCCGACTCACTACCACTCAACCCATCCAGCATCATAACCTCATCCCGCTTTCACCTCTGGATGTTTCTTGTAGAAGTATCTGTCTAGTATCCATTGAGGGCTGACAGTTCCTGTTGGATCACGTTTTCGGAGGAGTGTTTGGGCCAAATCCCTTATAACATCTTGCACCGTCTGTGGAATCCAGCCCGCTGTAGAATATCACAACGCCAAAGCAAAGTTTCCTCCTTCGCCTCGAGTACCAGCCGGCGCAATTTCCCATAGTCTACCGCTGACCGCCTTCCTAGAGTTCGATGTATAAATGTTGACTGCTTCATCTCAGCAACGACAGCGGCATTCTCCTTCGAGGGTGCGAGGCCGTTCAGGTAAATCGCTAAACCGTCTTGGGATCGATCAAATTCGGGTATATTTCCGCCGTTGGACTGTGGGTTCGCAACCGTATCGTTGTTGGCAATCTGCACCTGGTCCGGCAAAAGTTCTCTGTCGACAGGAACCTGAGTAGCCTCATCTCCGCCGGTGGCCCGTGTGACCTCACCGCCGGCAGCGACCCGCGCCGTCTCATCGCCGCCAGTAACAATCTCGTCGTCACCGGCAACCTCCTCGCTGACAACCCGCGTGGAAACCCGCAAAATCCCGCCGTCGCTAGCAACCCGTGAAATCTCTTTAATATCCGCCGTTTGTTGGGCGCTCTCGTTGCCGGACTCACCACTACAGAGATGGATCGTAACAAACGTGGTAGCGCGGGAAGTGAATCAAACCTGGAAGCGGGCCAGTATTCGCTGACCCTAGGCTAGCCACTTCTGGACCATCGACAGACCACCCCCATGTTGGGGATACTCAACACAACTGCGAATACTTGTTTCCTCCCCGTTACAGTTCAATTGTTCCGCAGAATATCTCCAGCCACCCTGAATTTCCTGTACTTTAACTATCCAAACTACCGCTCTATTGCGAAATGCCTGTTGCAAGAAAAATTGGCCCGGTTAACAATGGCCAAGGGGTGTCGATACCGGGCAGCCTCCAAATAGCCGTCGCCTTCTACTTTGCCAATCGAGAAATGCCGGTTTCCCGTCTCTACCGAGGCAAAGATGACAAGGGAAAGAAAGTCACGAACTACGGTTATTCCATTCGACGTGTGGCAAAGATGCATGAGGTTGCCCATTCAGTCTTGCCGAGAGCAATTGCGGCTGACTCTTCAAATCGAGCCGGACCGGCAATTGCGACTGCTTAATCGCCAAAAAGGGAAACCCAGTGACGGCACTGGTCCCGGTAGTTCAACAGAGTTGACTGAAAAAGGATGTCGGGTCCTTACTATCGAGGAAGCCAGGTTGAGGGAGAGGCGGGCCGAAGAAAAACTGGAAGCCGATACTCAGAAGCAACAGCGCTTGGAGGGGAAACGGCAGGAGAAAGCCTTCGAGCAAGCGATGATCGAGTCTCCTATGGGTGACATCTATGAAGCACAGCCTGCTGCAGAGCCCGGAAAAACTGTTATTTTCAAGACCATGGGCTCTGTCACTGGGGAGTTGGGCTCTGATGGAGTATTTGGTGCATCGGTAGTGGAGGTTCTTAAGCCGGAATTTTTCACTGTCACGTCTGAAACGAGATCTGAGGATTATCAGCATCCAATTCCTCGTCTGAAAATTGATCAGAGGTTTCCTCACCTGACTTCTTTCGTTTCGCTGGAGGCATTCCGTTTCGCTGGCGGCTTTGCGTTTAGTGGTCAGTGATACTAGGGTGAAGCGTCCAAAGTAGCTCGCCTAGGGTCAGCGAATACTGACTCGCTTCCACTTCCCGCGCTAGTCTACCACGTTATTGGCAGTCCTTTATCTACTCTAAGTCTAGATACCAGTCCAGTGACTTATTAACGCACGGGCCTGATAGATATCTACATATACTTCAGCTGCAAGGGTTGGCCACGAGCGGTGTTACATAGATAGTGCAAAGAATGTGGGGATACGAGATGTTGTACCAGGAGCTGCCAAAAAGTGGTGTCTCACCACCATTACAAATTATAAACGCAGATAAGCACTAGTCTATATTGGAATTGCACTAAGCCAGATACAATTAAATGTGACAAAGCCGCATGGGGGAAAAAAGTCGTGCCTCAGCCTCCGCCCACCCACTCAATGTTTCGTCGCCGCTCCTCCAGCAGCAATGACAGCTTGCAATCTCGCAGGCACACTCTCTACCAATCCATCTGACCTTTCCTTTGTAATAACCCGAGCCCAAAACACAGCTAAATACAATTGCAATGTTTCAGCATCCGCTGCTCATCCCCATATCTCGCCCGACTCCGTCTTTACATCTCCCGGGAAGCCTCTATTAGATTCAGAGCTCGAGACTCAATCGGCCATTCCAGAGTCTCCATCCCGTTCAATTCTCTGTGGGCTTTGGCATACCCTTTATGCTCTGGAGCGGTATCCTCCTGCCAAATAGCCCATCCATATGTATTCCTCGCAACACTGATGCCAAAACGGCACAAGAGCAGGCTCAAGCATCATTCGTACATAAGTTGCGGAGTCGAGCTTCGCTCTGCCGGGAACGAAGGTGAGATCAGACTTTGTTGTACCGCAGAAGGCCCCCCAAACCATCTTACTCTTCTGTCCCGAGCGAAACTTTAGATCAACGCAGTCGGGGTGATATTCTTCATCTGCCTTCTGGATGATGCATGGACGATGGCCGAAACCTGCCGTTGAGAAGGGGGATCCATCCGTCCAGATAACTCTCTTCCACTCCTCCTTAGTCCAATGCAGTCTGGCTTGCACCAAGCAACCCGTTTCGGTTTGTTGTCCGGTTTTACGTTGAACTTCGTCCCCGGTACACATCTGCGATATCCCAGCGAAATCATGACATTCCGCACAGTCTTTGGATCACAGGCGCAGTCCATCTCTATGCAGATTGCCTCCCAGCTCAGACGTCGAGTACGGGAGTCGCGGGTAATAAAGGCAACAAGACGCTTTCTCTTCATCGTCGAACATCGGAGGTCTGCCGGATCGTTTCCGGTTCGAGGGAGTGCCATGCTGTTTATAGCGGTGATGTATTCTTGAGGCACTCCGAGGATCGATCTGGAGCTCTCTTCCTATTTGCCTCCAGCTCGATCTGGCATATTCACGTAATGAAATAATACGCACCCGTTCGCCCCGGGTGGTTCCTCGGTGCCTCACCCCAACTGCCGGATCACGGACTCCTTTCTGCTTCATGGCCTAATATTTCGTGCAACGATGACTTTTGACGGCGGTCGGACGGCGGATGGGGGCGGTTGGTGGAGTTGATGGGGTTCGATGTCCGCCTCGGTTCGCGGCTCCTCGCCGTGCCGGGCCCCCCACGGGGTGGGGTGGCGGGGCTGTTTGGGTAGGGGCGCGTGCGATGCCGCTCCCCAAATCCCTCGCGCGCCTGAAGCGGGAGATCACGGAGTAGGAGTGGGCGGAGGCCCGGCGATGGGCCAGAGGCCGGACTTCCAAGAAGAAGTACAGAATGGTGGCTTAGAGTTCCAAGAGGCTTGCCTCAAGGTTCTACCAGATGAAGACAGGCCACTGCCTCTCCGAGCAGCACACCAGTGGACGAAGAACCGCCCCACTGCTCAGTGCTGGTGGCGCCGGTGTCAGACGCAGACGCGGGACCACCTTCAAGGTGTGCCCAGAATGGAAGGCGCAGCAGAAGGTCCTGTGGGCAGAGGTACGCAAGGAAAGCGGGAGGAGGAAGTACCGGTTTACGATCCGGGACCTCCTTGTCGATGGGAGATGCAGCCGGTCGGTACTAGTCTTCCTCTCCACCATGGAAGTGGGGGGACTGGGCCCGGCTGAGGAAGACGCTGGGTGCGAGGTGTCAGAATGGGAGCTCCGAGAGTGGGAAAAGGAGAGGAGAGTGGAGGCGGAAGAGTTGGGTGCCGGGGAGGGAACCGCTGTTCCTCCCGGCGCCCTCCTTGTCTGTGGAAGGGGAGTGGGGGGGGGGGCGGGTTACGTTTTCCTTTGTTCTTTCTTTGTTAGGGTTATTTTCCTTTGTGGTTCCATTGATGCGCGTCACATTTTCTTGGGACAGGCCTAGGCGGAGGGCAACGGGGACCTTGCAACGTGCCGCCTCGTGCGGACAGCGGACGGGAAACCTGGATAAAACGTGCGCCACCATAGTCTAGATAGGCTTCATGCGGGTATGGATAAACAAAAATCAGAGCCATGCCAACCCCGGTCCGCGAAGCACCCACTATTAGGCGCCCATAGTGGGGTGCGGCAGCACTTACCCTTACACCCGTGTACATGATGCGATATCTAACTACCGAATCTACTCGTTCCACGAAGAGGTTGAATAGGCTTGCCGAGCGGCAGCCGGTGGCCGATACGGCGCATGCTGAGGATGTTTTCTTTGCTGCCGAGTACGAGTATGCCGGATCTCGGCCGCCTCCGATTCCATGGTGGCGGGAACTACCGTGCTGCTTCTGACGTCTTCGGCGTGCCCTTTTAAGGATGCACTTTGGGTAGCGTGTCGTGGCTGAGTGCAAAGCGATATGTAACCTCAGGGTTCCATATTAAGTCCGTTATTACTTCATCTTCCTACGCGAACTGGAACTGGAGATGGAAGGAGTTCAACAACGGAGAGAGCTAAAGAATATCCGAAACTACTCTAAACAGGGTAGCGTGCATGAATAAGAGTGGGCTACACATAACCAGACCTGAGGAGCTCAAGAGTATCGTACGCGTGGAAGAAGCTTGAAAACTACCAAAGCGATACGTTGCAGCGAGAGTAAGGGAAGCTATAGAATCGCTGCGACCCAAATTGAACGAGGCAAAAATAACGGTGGACTTTACCAACGAATCTGTCCATGGAATAGAGAAACCTGTGGAAATAGACTAGCCGGTGGTTGGTGGGTTACTAATGCCTGCCGTTGCTGTGGATACTCCGCGACCGAAGTGTGCAACCTCTCTACATGTGCATTCGCGGCATGGCTAATACCACGATATCGTACATCGCCCTCAACCGTCTCCACCGCCCTCAATCGTCTCCATCGGTGATCGAGGCTACACCTGCTCCAGAGCAACGGTCCCTCTCGTCCTCTGGGTCCCGCCGACGCCGCCTGCCGATTGCACTCCGCTGAATCGCAAAGCCCGGTGCCCGCCCTCCGCGATTCTGTCTCCTGGCTCCGCCCTCCACCAGAGCCCGGCCCTCCTGCCCACGGCCGGCTGGGGGACCACCGCCCTGCCCGAACCGCCGACACTGCTCGAGCCCGCACTCTCGTCCACGTCCACCCGTGCCTCCCGTAGCTCCATCTCGTACTTGCTCCCCAGCATCCACCGGCGTCGGCACTTCTCGAAGAGGTGCCAGCAGGCGGACACGCCGAGGTAGAGGACGGCCATCACGAAGAGCAGGAACATGCCGCCGAAGAACACGCCCGCGTAGATGCTGACCTCGGGATCCAGCATTGGCATGGATATCTCCGCAAGCGGGAGCGCTACCGCCGTATTCGCGCTCAGCTCCGCCGGCTGCGCTATCGTGACGGTTACGGTGTGGTGGATCGTCTCTGTGGCGGCGGCGGGCGGCGCGTGCCGGGGTTGGGCGTTGGTGGCGGAGAAATACGAGAGAAGGACGCACACGATAGGAGGCGACATTTCGTCCGTGTCTGTGTACGTGGATGTAATCGTGGTGGAGGAGGCGTCCGGGTCGCTCCGTCCGCTCTAACTAGTTCTGCGCACTAGCCGTCCAGAGCAGGCAGGAGGGGCAAGCAGTTGAATACGGATACGCCGGCAAGATAGGGCTTACCCCCCTTTCCCGATTGCGGGCTACATTGATGCACCTAGTGACAATGGGATCATTGCTAACCATCGCAACCACAGGAGAACCGGACAAGGCCAACTCCGCCATTGCCCAGTGTGCCGGCAGCCGGTGCCTGGCGTAACCCGTCTGGCTGGATGGTATGTATACCTCCGGTCTGCTCGTCTCACGGATGTCCATTCTTCCAGTATCTTGGTCGCCTCCAGAATGGGCAACCACACAGCGTCCGCCAGCGATGTCGTCAGCTTCGTAACGCAGCTCGGCCTGTCCGTGTCCGACGTTGTTCGAGTCTCCACCGCCCTCGAGAGCGCAACTGTATTCGCATCTGTCGGCCTGCTTGTCCTCTCTCTCCTGTACCCGCATCTCACCTTCTGGCCCGGCACTTCGAGCTACACCGCGCTTCAGCAGGTGAACTGGTCGGTGTCCCTGCCCCGCCTCGATCCGTCATCCCGCTGAACTCCTCCAGGTCCAAAAGAGCATGGCTGCCGGCAGCGTTGATATTCACTCCGGACAGCACCGGGGCGGTCTCGATGGGCATCAAGGTCGCCGTCTTCTTCGACATCGAGTTCTCCGTTCGTGGCGGCGGCCACACGCATTTCCCCGGCGCCGCCAGCTCCGACGGCGGCCTTCTGATCGCGATGGACAAGCTCACCGGCCTCTCGCTCGACGAGCGCACCGGGGTCGTGTCAATCGGCCCTGGCAACCGGTGGATCAACGTTTACGACTTCCTCGAGCCCTACGGCCTCGCTACTGTCGGCGGCCGTGTGCCAACCGTCGGTGTCGCTGGGTTGATCACCGGGGGCGGAAACTCGTTCTACTCGACTGCGTACGGCATGGCGTGCGACATGGTGGAGAGCTTCGAGGTCGTCCTCGCCAGTGGCAAGGTGGCCATCGCATCGGCGAAGCAGAACCCAGACCTCTTCAAGGCCCTCAAGGGTGGCGGAAACAACTTCGGCATCGTCACCCGCTTCGACCTCTACACCGTCCCGCAGACGAACGGCGTCTGGGGCGGCTCGCTGTTCTACACGCCCGACAAGTACGAGGGGATCATCGACGCCATAGTGCGATACCAGGACAAGCACCAGATCGAGGATCCCAAGGCTGGCATGATCCAGACCGCCATCTTCGCCGGCGGCCAAGCCCAGGGCTGGCTGTCGACCATTTTCCATGCCGACACCGATAACCCCGTGTCCCTCCAGGACTGGAAGACTCTGGCACCGATCCTGGACACCACCAAAAGGTCGACGTTGGCGGAGGTGGTCGAGGGGATGTACACGGGCTCTGGAGCACCTCCCCTTGTTATGAGGTACGCACATCTCAACTCTCTCTCTCTCCCCGTCTGCAAATGACCTGGTCTCACACCACAACAGACAGCACATGGCGACGCTGTCCATCGGCGTTGATGCCGAGCTCTACAAGCAGCTGCTGGCGCACTTCACGACGACGTGGAGTGCCGTGGGCTACCTGACGGGGCTCATGGCCTCGCTCACGTACCAGCCGATGGCGGTGTCGACGGTGCGCCGTGGCAAGGAGATGGGCGGCAACGTGCTCGGCGTCGATGAGGTCCCGCAGGTGTGGCTCGCTCTCACGACCTCGTGGGCCAACGCCGCTGACGACGCGGTGGTGATCTCCACCGTCCTCGGGCTGATCGACGACATGGCCGCCATCGCCGAGAAGAAGGGCCTGCTCATGCCCAACCTGTACCTCAATGACGCCGCCGCGGACCAGGACGTCATCAACAGCTACGGCCATGAGAACGTCAAGTTCCTCAAGAAGGTTGCGAAGAAGTACGACCCCGACGCCGTCTTCCAGACGCTGTCGAGGGGCGGCTTCAAGCTGCCGTGAGTTCATTAGTTGTTGTCCTTGGGGGGATTTTGGAATAGATGTGCATAATTTAGGTGCTTTCCCGCGGCCTGTAGAATCCGATGGGGACTTTTGTAAATTCTCGTGGAATACCTCTCTCGCCGTAATACCCGTGGTGTACTGAACCTTCCTTCCGGATCATCGAACACCCTCCCCCGTCGGACCTCCCTGGTCACCTCCGCAACCCCGCCATGATGTCATCGTCGGCAGCTATGAGCAGCGCCAGCTGTCGCCGGCGGTGACCCTTCTACGGACGTATTCAACGATGCCAGAGATGGTTTGCCTCGTTCCCAGCCAGTTGAATGCTCCAGCATCGGGAAAGGAGCCTGCTCCAGAGAAATTTCCCGATTTGAGCAGGCAGTAGCGGACTGGACTGTTGGTAGCAGGTTTCGATGTGTTGACGGGAAAAAGCGATACGTACCTAGGCTAGTATGTAAGCGCCGGATAAACCGCCTCTGGTGTCTGCGGTAACAGACGTCGTACGATCTTCACCGTGATTGCCCAATCCGTATCTATGCCGCCAACCGTGAGAGGCGTCAGGGGGGGGGGGGGGGGGGGGGGGGGGGGGTGGCGGT
>Ga0307508_10006435_pt1 | contig 11045 bp, 6 predicted proteins | sample 9_EM_MG_FD_203089 | JGI IMG/M metagenome (GOLD analysis project Ga0307508, IMG submission 203089) | Populus trichocarpa ectomycorrhiza microbial communities from riparian zone in the Pacific Northwest, United States - 9_EM | ecosystem: Host-associated > Plants > Roots > Unclassified | place...
TCTGGATCACAGAAACGAGCACTAGTGCAGTTGCACATCGAATAAAAAGAAAGCACTTTTATGTCATGTCAAATGTAAAAAGGGAAAAAAGGATGTAAAAGAAATCTGTTAATCATGGAAATTAACTAGGGGTTATCAATCCTTTGGAGCATTTTGCCTTGTTTTTTTCCCCGTGCACTCATTTTCAGCAGCTCTGAGATTTGCTATGATATCTGGTCTATCAAGTATCTAATGACTAATCTGAAGTTTTTACCATTAGACATCATTTTAATGCAAATTGGGATTGGGTTTAGGTAGCTGCTTGAGCTTTTCCCAAAAGATCTGGGTGGTTCATGTTGTCTTGTTCGGACATTATTGTTTACCTCATGGAAATATGAACAAGGGTTGCCATGCAGTGGAAAATGTGCTAGGTCAACTAGTTCTATTTGGATGATATTGTTAGTGCCTATTGAGCTAGCCTTGGTTTCTCAAGTGTTTTTCTGTAGAATAACAAGTGACTTCACTCAATGCAAAGTTGGTGGTTTGTCTGGTGCCTTAGAATGTTCATGTCCATTGGTTCCTTTCCCTGCTATTTCCTTGCCCCTCAGTTCTTATTTTTGTTTTATCGTTCTTATATGGATTGCAGGTCCAGACATATGCTCTAGAAGGTTAAACCCCCATGTTTCCCCTTTGTGCAATCTGCGTAGCTCAGCCTGATGGTATTAATTTGTACCTTATTTCAACTTTCTCATACAATGCATCCCAATTTCAGAATTTGTTCAATCAATATTCGTGCATTTTCTTAGGTTCTGCAATGTTTGCTTCCATTGGACCAGAAAGCTCACCATTGTACACGAGGCAAAAGCTCAACATTTGGTGCGCGTCTCCGGGCCTGATTTGAAGCAGGTGTGACTAACTTCTGGAGTTTTACACTTACTAATTTCTTCTCACCAGAAAATTGTGGAAATGTATAACAATTTATGTGCTAAAATGTAAAATATTGTGCCCCAGTAGCGTACTAATACAAGTCTGCATGTTTTCCTTTTAATTCTACCCTCTCCTTCTCTGCTTATACAAAAAGAAAAAAAAAAGAGAACATTTTCGTTCTTTCAATTGAATATTTTCTTTATTGACCAAATGAATTATTGTTTAATAGTTACTGCAAGTTGCCCTCTTCAATGGGTGCTAGCTCACTTAGGCTTTGGCTCTTAATCAATGTTAGCTGATGATGGAAACGAATTTGGTGGTGCTCAGCTTGAAACAATTTTTTTCTTCTATAATGTTTCTGAGTTCTGATTCAAGCAATGATGCGTGGCAATTTAGAATAAAGTGAAGAGCGTGTGATTTCACTGAACACATGTTTGAATCAAATGTTAGGAGGAAGATTAGTTTCATGCTCCCAAGGACGGGTTTATGGTAGCTGTAGATCTCATCCCTCCATATTAGTTGGTGAATAAACCTCCATATTAGTTGGTGAATAAACCTCCATATGGGGAGTATGTTGTTATTTACAAGTGTAAATTGTGAATAAGATGATGTAAAATAAGATGAAATGAAAAGAACGGTTACACAAAAGTATATGTTAGTGTATGAATGTGCAGGAGCTGGAAGAAACACTGCAGCTAAAAAAAGAAACAGAAAGTTGAAATTTGTTGGTGAAGCATGGATTCAAAGCATTGTTAATGTAGTTTGTGTTTGGATCGAAGGTCTGTGGAGGGAAGAAAAGTGGGCAATGTGTAATTATGAGTGGAATAATAATGAACAAAGTGCTGTGAAGGTATTGGAAATGCATGTGAATAAACTTTAATCAATTTAATCTATGTGTAAGAAAGTACATGAACCTAATTATTTTATAATGATGGGCTAATTAAGTTTAGCATCAGAAGTGGATTAATGAATTAAAAAGAGTTTTTGATGAATTAAGAGAAGATTTGCAAAGTTTAAAAAGGATTTTAAGCTTAGAAAAAAGTGAAATTGGGAGTTAGAGGGAGTAAGAGCAGAAGGTGAAGAAAATTGGATATTTTTTTCTTGCAATTTCTTCTTGATTTCTTGTTATTAGGAGGTAACAACCACTCCTATCATGATTCATTTCAATTCTAGTATGTTTTGAAGTTTATTGTGTTGTATGTATATTGTGGAATGTTGGGTTATATAGGTTTGATTGTTTGTAATGGTAATTGTTTTTGGAATTATGTTCTTAGATATGAAAAACTAATTGGTAACATGAGAATTGTGGAAAATTTGAAGAAAATTATGTTCCTTCTTTGGTGTGAAGTTTCGGCCTACGTGTATATATAAAGGAATAATGAATTTGGTTGGTTTAATTGTTATGAAATTTGAATTGAGTTATGTTAGGTTAAGTATAAAATGAAAAGCTAATGTGAAGTTGAAAAGAAATTTTGAAGAAAAATCCATGCCTTTTTTATGTGTGATATTCGACCAACTTAGTGTATAGGAGGGTTTGAATTTGTTAATTCAAATTGACATGGAATATATGTTTGATTATGTTATATATTGTGTTTGATTATTGGGCATGAAATTAAATCACATGAGAATTAGAAAAAAAAACATTACATGTTTCCCTTGGTGAGAAGTCTCGGCTTGAACAAATAAAAAAGAACTGGACTTTGTTGACTTAGTTGCTATGAAAATTGGGTTGAGTTGTGTTAAGTGAAATGTTTAAGGTTGAATAATAAGAATTTAAAAGGAAAATTTGGAAGAAATTCATATCCCCTTTTCGGTGGTGGTTTTCGCCACATAATAGTAAAAATGGGGTTTAAATTTTCTTAATTTAAAATGATGTAAAGAATTGTGCTAAAAGATATATTTTGAGACTATGTGAAAAGAGAATTTCATATAATTTAGAAAGGAACTTTTGCTACCTTAAGAGATAGGTCTGGTTAAAATTTCGAGGGGGGGTTCCAAAAGTTTGCTTTATATGTTCTTAAAATTTATTATTGAAATTAAGGGTTTTAACTATTGAACCTATAAGAATGAGTATGAACATAAAAAGTGTGCATGTGTATAGAATTTTAAGGATTCCCTTGTTATCGGTTAGAGAATATTGGTTAAATAAGAATTGGAATAAAATTCTTAGAACGGTTGAAATGTTAATGATGTTTGAGACCCTGATCGTATAAGAGAGGCTGTCAAATCAGGACAGTAGCATGAAAAAGCAGACTAGCACAAGCTTTAGGTAGGTGCTATGTAATTTTTTTGCTTAAAAGATTTCTCAAGTCTTTAGAAGTGCAAATTTCTAAAAATATGTATTTATTTATAAAAATGTTAATACTAAGAAATGATTAACTTGACCAGCTATCTAGAATGAAGCTAGTGATGTCAATGTAATTGGCTGTCAAGACACTTTATTTGACTAGCTATCCGAAGTAGAGCTAGTGACATCAATTTGATCGACTGTTGAGATACTTAAATTGACTAACTGTCCAGAGCGGAGCTAGTGGAGTCAATGTGATTGATTGTTAGGATACTTAATTTGACAAGCTATCCAGAGCTAAGCTAGAGGCGTTAGTTGACTGACTTGCTAGGTTATTTATGGATTATTTAGGTGGAATAAAAAAGTTGATAAGTAGAAAGAGATGACACATTTATTTTTAAAATGTTGATTTTGAATTAATGAAATAAAAATGGAGTAGTATATGCTTTGTTGTATCAATTGCTGAATTATGTGCTTATATTGTATAATGAATTGATTTTAGGTTAATCATAGATCCAAGCTGAGCAATTAATTATTTATAGTATTTCTTTTTGTTTAGCTAATAATGATGTAATTATTGATAGGTTGAATTCCTTTTTTGTAATATAATTTTGTGACAAATGTTTGTATGGTAAACTAAACTAGTATTAAGATCCATGTAATATAACTATTGAATCTCTTTTATTAGGTTTGAAATTTAACATAATACTTATTTCTATTTATTAAATTAAAAATGCATGTAACTATTGTGAAATATATTTAATGTGATTGATTATGGATTGTGAAATGGAAGGAAATTTGTGTTGCTCATGGAAAAGATCCAGGATGGTTGGACCATAGATTAAGTCTTGATTGTGTATGTTGATTGTTGATGTTGACACTTAAGAATGTTCAGTTTTAGAAGAGACTCTGCTGGAATTTTTGCAGAATCTTAAATGACTTTAAAGATGGAATTATGTAATCATGAATTTTGGATTATGAGATTAAAAAACAATTACCCTAGCTTTTAAGAAACCATGACTTGATATTATGTTAAACCTGTATTTAAAATTTAGGGATGTTACATAACTTGATTATCGCATGCAAGCCTTCTTATACATATGCTAGTGTAATATGCCTTCGGGGTAAGAATCAATATTAAGTAATGGATTAACACTAAAGACAGGGGTTAAATGTAACAATCTGGTTTTTCAAGCCAAAACAATGATAATTTTTTTTATAACATTTCGGGAATTGATAAATCGGTTTCCCCTCATTATCGAGGCTCAATCCATACACCAAACATCAATCAACATTTTATTAACAACAACTCTTACACAAACACATAGTATTATGTTTGCATGATTACAAGTTCACATTTCAAATATACGTACATAATTATAAGTTTGCATTCCTATACTATTAATAGACATCACAAAATTAAACAAGAGTATCGAATAACACATACACATTTAATACACTTTGTTCATACAAAATACATCGTGATTTAAAATGTGACTGCATGATTCTTTGCAAAAGTAAGTTCTCGTGTAATGGCGTTCCTAGGTACCTCGTTGGTGTGATGTCCCTGCTGCAATACAAATATTTACAAGGATTATAAATAATTAATAATAAGCAATTAAATAGTTTAATGTAAGCATTAATGTTATTCTCTGTTTAAGGCATAACAAGCGTAGTTCTTTTATATACTTGGTGTATACAAAACATAGTACACATGAATGTATCAATTCTTGAAACTAACTCACAACTCCCAAATTCGGCTATCCTCTTAGGACACCATTAGCCGAAGCTAATCGTTTATTCCTCCTGGTCATACTCTTAGGATATCATTAGCATGCTGGCATAACCACTGCTATTTCATTTGCAGCTCTAGCCGTTGCTCCGCAAGGAATAAGTGTTTCTTTGGCTTGATTGCTTTCACTAGGTCTAGTTAGGCCTGGCCTGGGAGTCGATTAGCCCGAGTTGTGTTAAGGTAAGTGGCACTTGAATTTGAAGTAGCCATCGACCAGGTCTTGAATGCTGAATTATCGGTCTTACAACTTGTATCGATAGACCCATTTTAATTTAATGTTAAGGAGATGGATTTTAAATGAAATAAAAAAATCTTGATCTTTGAACTTTCTCTCTGCTTGAAGTCAAAACAAAGGGAAACCAGTCATCCATTTAGGATGTCATTAGCCAAAGCTAATCATTTAATCATCCCGGTCATCCACTTAGGATACCATTAGCCGAAGCTAATTATTTATTCATCCCGGTCATCCTTTTAGGATGCCATTATCTGAAGCTAATTATTTACAAGGTCCATAGACCAAAGAAAATGTAACTTAAATGTCTCTATACAAAGACTAAACTTAAGCTTTAGATAAAGAGGAAAAACAAAGCTTAGACAAAGAAGAAAAACTAGAAAACAAACCGAGAAAAAAAAGAGTAAAAATATCTTGAAAAAAAAATTGTCCAAAAAATATCCAGAACACTCTTCCTTCAATCATTTTTTATAGTGGATTTTGGAACAAAGATTATACATAATTAATTCTGATAATAACTAAAATAAATTCGCTCCATTATTACTCTTAATTACATGTCTTAAAAACAATATTAAACCTAATTTATACCGGAAAAACTATTCAAGTTTATAAAGAAAAAGACTAAGTGATAAAAATTTTATACATAGGTTAGACTAACTAAGGATTGAAAAAATAATAATTCTTTAAAGGCTAAATAATTATAAACTCAAGCCCAATCTCAAAAAATAGGTTGGAAAAAAATAATTTATTTTGTTGTCTAAAATATTATTTGATAATAAACCTAAATCCAATCCTATGCCAAAGCCTAACTTGAAGCTTGAGCACAAGCCAGGTTGTGCGCGTGTAGCTTAAGCCCAAATCTCATTTTTCATAGGTCATTTTCGTTCTAAAAACTTGGGTGCTTTCTAGGCTCAATTTTAACTCTTCACATTTTCACTATATAAACATTTAGAAAATCTTGTTTTTTTCCTATCTAGGATAGAGTTTTTGGGGTTCACAAAAATATACCAACCAAGAATTCTTTGAGATCAATTTTTCATTCACCTTTAATTTATTTTAATCATGCTAATGTTTCATGTTAAAGAGCTTATGTTAAAAAATAAATTTCAGCAAAGTTTTAACTTTAAAACTGAGTAGACTCCACTTTTAATTTAGCCTCAAATATGGTATTAACCTTATTTTAAATAGTTTTTCAACATGAACTTTAGTATAAGGTTCAATTACAATCTTAATCATAGTGTCGCACCCGATATCGTGGAGACCTTTAAAATTTTTAGGCAAAAGAACATATATCTGACATCTTACTCTTAGAGGGGAAAAATGTCTGGTTTAAGGAGTCGTCACCTAGTTTTATGGTCACTAGAAACCCTAACTGGTCAACAAAGATTTTATGGCACGATACTGATTATGTAAAAAGAAAGATACTATCACCCCTAAAACATCTTACCTGAGGTAGGATGCATTGGTGATTTTGTCTTAAATTGCTAAGGATTTGTTATATTATGCTTTTAATGGTCTGCTTATAATGTTCTTGACTCTAGCACAAGTGAATATTCAACTACAAATACTTTCAACCTTGGTGTTGGTAAATATTACAAAAAAGTATGATATTCCTGACTTTGGTGTCAGTGAATATTGAGGTTTGAAATAATTTTCAATTCTAGTGTTTTGATTCATAACTCTAGCATTAGTGAACATCGAGCATCGAGGGTATTTCTAATTTTGACATTAGTGAATACAAATATTCCTAACACTAGCATCGGTGAATAAACAAGTAAAATTTTGAATTAAAAGTAAAACATATCTTTTTATTATTTTTTTAGAGAAAAAAAAAAGAAAAAACAGATATGTATCGCATACTAGATTCACATTTCACAATATAAGTTTACAACCCAATACTAAGTAAAGTCATAAAAAAACATGCGAGGGACCCACAAATAAATTTAAGAAGATCCTTAATTTTTTTTTAGAATTTTCTGATATCTTAAAATACCTATTTGGCTAGATATTAAGATAAAGAAGACTTAAAAAAAAAAAGAAGACATAAGGGTATGTTTTCCAAATACACCCTAGCCCAAAAAATTAAGTCAACTAGGCCTGAGTTCCAGGCCCAACTCGGTCTCAATCCTTTTTTTTTCAGGCTTGATCCAGCTTATTGGTCACTGCCCAAGCCAGTGACCAAGTGTTGTAGCAGCGGGTCCGCGTGAATTAATTCATGCATGCTTACACAATGAATAACTAATTAGAATTGCAAAATGGGGAAAAAGAAGAGCTTACCTACTTTCGTTGTTGTTGGAGATGAAGACGTGAGGCGATGCTGGTTGGGCAATGCTCCTTTCTTCCCCTCCATTTTTGTTTTGTTTCTCTCTCTCTGGTCACCCTTCTCTCTGGCTTTGGGTTTGTTACTCCTTTGCTTTATGGATTTTCTCTAGCTCTCTGTGTTTTTCTCTGTTTCCTTTTTGTTTTGTTATTTTCTCTTGTTTTTTTTTTCTCTGGTTAGATCGAGCGAATCAACACAGATCTTCATTGTTGTTTTCTTTTTTTCCACTCTCTATTTTTTTTTTTTGCTTTCTGGGTTCCTTCCTTTTCTGCCTCTCTTCTATTCTCTTTGTTTTTTTTTCTCCATCCTTGGTTCTGGCCTTTCGTCTGGCTTTTATAGGGCCATACTCCTCTTCTCTTAGGATGGTAATCTTGTAGATAAAGATGACCACTGCTTGGGTTTGCTCTGTGTTTAGTGGAGCGAAAACACCAACACTCCTGCCATTGTTGGACTGTTGGTGATTAACTTTATCCTTGCGTCAGAGGCGCATTGTGGGGATGAATGGAATTGAAAAATCCGTGTGATTTGTGGTAGACAACCCGGTCTGTGATTTTGGCTTGGATTTGGTGAGATTGGTGAGGGGATTGGGTCTGGTTGAAGCTATTTTTAGTGGCATCACCAAACGGGCTTCCCCTGTTCTCTGGAGAAGAGAATGAACAGTGCTTGGAACGACGTTGTTTTAGGTCGTGGGGTCATCTTTAATTTGCTCCCTGAAGTTCTGAAATCTTGCAATCAAGCCCTTATGTTTGAATTTTTTTTTAATTTTCCCCTTAGATCAAATTTCTGCGTCATTTATAAAATAGTCCTTGGTTTCAAATTTAATTAATTAAGTCCTTAATTCACTCCTCAAACCTTTAATTCTTTCGGATTTACCCCTGGAAAAATCAATTAACCCCCTTACAGTATCAAATCTATTCACTTCAGTCTTTAAATTTTAATTTCTTGCAATTTTGATCCAAATTGACCCTGAACTTTGATATTTCTTCAATTAAGCCCCTGATTGCATTAATTAAACTAATTCAATGTTTAATTAAGTCCTTAAACTTATCAATTTTTTCAATTTATGGTCAAATTTATTAACCTTACATGTTACACGTGTACATACATACATAGTTTTTATTTAGGATTCTTAAACTAAGAAAAAACTAAAAAAATAAAGAGTTAAGAGGGTTATGATGTGTGTGTGTCTATATATATATCATTTTAATAAAAGGATTTATAAAAAAAATAATTATATTTAAAAATATTTTTAAAGTAGATTTACAATGACTATGTAGGATGGGCTGGACCAAGCCCAGCCCGCATGGCTGGTTTGGGTCTGACCAATACATTGAAAAAAAGAAGAAGCTTGTTCGGCCGTCTTATGCCCCAACAAATTGGGTTGGGCTGGTCCTGAGCCTAACCTGCGTGTATGGACTTGAGTCTCATGCCCAATAAGCCCATCTCATGTGGTCGGGCTAAGCCTAACCCAGACTTAATAGTTATCCCGGTCTTATGACTCGAGTTACGAGTTTGACAAGTTAACCTAAGATGACTTAGCTTTTTTTTAGTCTTTTTTAATTGAATTATTTTTAATTTCATCCTTCAATATTGGTTTAATTAAGAATTGAGTTTCATAATTTGTTTTAATTTGTTTTCTATTGGATTATCTCGGTCTTATGATTTAGATCACAGGTTTGGCAAGTTGACTCGGGTCATTTTTTTTTTTAATATATTTTTTCAATTTCATTTTTTAACATTGATTTAATTGAGAATTAGAGTTCATAATTTGTTTCAATTTACTTTTTGTAGGGTTATCTTGGTTTTACAACTCAAGTTGTGGATTTGACAAATTAATTCGGGTTGACTCAGTTTCTTTTTCTTTTTTGCTACTTTAGTTTTAATATTTTTTTTTTCAATTTCATCCTTCAACATTAATTCAATTTGTTTCAATTTGCTTTCTGTAGGGTTATCCTGTTTCACAACTCAAGTTGTGGATTTGACAAATTAACCCGGGTTGACTCAGTTTCTTTTTCTTTTTTGCTACTTTAGTTTTAATATTTTTTTTTCAATTTCATCCTTTAACATTGGGTTGGTTAGGAATTGAACTTCATAATTTATTCTGATTTTTTTATGGTATCACGGTCTCATAACTCAAGCTACATATTTGTATGGTTAACTTGAGTTGACTCAAGTTAATCCAATATGTTGTCTTTTCAATGTTAAAAAAATATTATTTAGTTAAAGTATGTTCTTACTATTTATCCAGAGTGTTTTTGTATTTGTCAAATTAACCAAGTTTCATTGAGTTAATCCTCACACATATTATTGTTTTATATATATATATATATACACTTTTAAAAGACAATAATCTGCCCTGCAAACGTAGCTTGTGATTGTGATCCAGTTAACTTCCTATTCTCAAATATTTTTAAGTTGCCCTACACATTGCAAAGAGGTGTAGGAGCCATCATCTTCCTGTTACTGCCGGGCTTTCTGAACCAAAAGAGTTCCTCTGTGCTTTCATAAGAAATAAGAGACGCGTACTCTAAAAAACTAACTATTTCAGATACTTTTTTTCAGAAAACAATTCAATATATAGGTTTATTCTATGTGTTTTTTTTATAGCAACCGCAGAGAAAAAAATGAAGGAATAAATTGAATAAATTGAATAAAAGTATTTAATTAAAAAAAATCTCAAGGTAATAAAAATTAATTTATTAAAGTCGTGAATCAGGTTTTGGGTCTCATTAGATTTAATAATTTTTTATTACTAAAATTAATTTTCATTTAATTATATGCCAACTAGGTGTAAGAAACTTTTTTTATATATTAAAACCCAATCTTTTTTCTTAAAGAAATAAATAAGGGCGCATCGGAGTCTAACAAAAGTAGCCCTAATGTTTTTTAAAAGTTTAATAACAAAAAAAGAAGTTTTTTAAGTAAAAAACACCTTCAAAAAATAACAATATGATTTAGTTTTTTAAATTTTAAGGGGTTAAAAATACATTAAATTTAAATAAATAAAATGTTATACACTAAATTAAATAAAACTCTATAAAAAAAACATCATAAAAAATGTTAAAATTTTGTTATTTTTTTAAAAATAGAAAACAAAAAATTAAAAAAAAACTGAAATTGAATGAAAAAGTTGGAAGTGAGAATGTTTGAAATCTACCACACTGATTTGGTGGTGAGTGCACTTGTATTTATATACATCCAGTATGTAACGTATTACATGAGAAAGGAAGGTAACGTTATACATTATTGTGAGCAAGAGGAAAGGAAGGAATTAGATATGATTGTGCTGTGATTAGGGCTGTGTATATATGGAAAGACTTTGATTAAGGCTGATGATCTTCAACACCCCCCCGCAAGCTGAACGTCGGGTTGGAACCGATGTTAAGCTTGGACCGGAAAAATTGAAAGAGAGCTTTAGGCACACTTTTGGTGAAGATATCAGCAACTTGTAAGTGAGAAGGAACATATTGTGTGCGAAGCTTGTCAGCAAGAACAAGTTCGCGAAGAA
>Ga0307508_10006436_pt1 | contig 11044 bp, 12 predicted proteins | sample 9_EM_MG_FD_203089 | JGI IMG/M metagenome (GOLD analysis project Ga0307508, IMG submission 203089) | Populus trichocarpa ectomycorrhiza microbial communities from riparian zone in the Pacific Northwest, United States - 9_EM | ecosystem: Host-associated > Plants > Roots > Unclassified | place...
AGACCGCAAGGAGCTATACACACTTGTGGTCCGTGGAGGCAGTTCATCGCTTCATGAGGTTTCACTAAGTCAGCCATCCACATCAAAAGTTAAAAATTTCAAAGTATACCGCAAGGTTTCTAAAGCAGTGACGGTCGACTTTGGCCTCAACGCAGAGTAGACTGAGACAATTCCGAGAGGTTCAAGTTTATTGTACTATTGATGGCTGAAAGATGAACGTCGTCGACCTCACGTCCCTTCGTCGATAGTGTAAATGTGCTTTTTCTTCACGAAACCCGCATCGACTCTTCATGCTGTCTTCATCCGCCTTAGTAGAAAATGTCATACATATACGACATTAATTCCTTTTGGCAAGGATATACAGACGGAATAATGTCGATTAATAGCAAGAAAAAGTAATAATTGCCCTTTAAAATTTAGGTTGTATTTTGTTTTGGTCGCTTTCATGGTGGCCCCGTTCGCACATACTCGCTGGCGTCAGTTCCTACTCTTTCCTTCATTTGTAAAATTCATTAACCGTAGCACCTCCAAATTTAATTTCATACGGTTTTTGCATCAATATCCCATGAATTTACACTGAGTTTCTCACTAACTTTTATATCATTCAATGTGGATGTTCAACACAAATTTATTGTGCACAAAGTTGTAGCAAAAATCATCCACGTTATGTTCTACCAATAGCTTGTAACAACTTTTAAGGGCAATCACATTATTGACTCCAGTGACTGGCACAAAATGGGGTCACTGGGTTCTGACTCCTTCCAACAACACTGCACATATCCGCCCGTTTCACTACTATAGAGCATTAATTAGGGAAAAAAAGAAGAGACATTGCGAGAGAGTACGAACCACAGCGCCTGACCCGCAGAATGGGATGGGGTTTACACTTTCTAGGGACATGGAAGCGGTTCTTGTAGTAGTTATCAAGAAATCGACGAATCATATTTGAAACGTACAGCAAAAGGCGCTTCGCTCTGCGAAAGTGTTAGATTGGCATATGTACGAAATGGCAAGAGTGCCCTGTGCGGAAAGAGTGGTGAAAACGCATTATATCGGGTTCCAGATTATGGAGGAACGTCAAGCGACAGGCAGCAGAAAATTCGAAGACTTTTCTGGTGGGTTTTCTGCAGGGGGTAATACCACTCATTTGATAGAATGCTAGCCCAACAATATTCTCCGTTCCCAGAAGCTTCGAGGTTTCATGTCGGCTTCGGTGTTTTTGTGAAATTAGTAGGTTTCAACTTTCGAAGTTCGTTCGAACGTAGGGAATGACGGAGCAACAACTGTTGAAGGATCAAAAAAATCACTGTCGTCCTCCGTGCCATCCTGAAGGCCGATATGGGGCCCCAGTTCGGGGTTGTCATTGCCGGGCCATGACTGTTTCGACGGCACCGACATGCAACTTCTCCAAACCATCAACAAGGGTATCTGTATCAGCGGGAGAAACGCTGGCGATCAAGGCGGGAAGGGTATTATTCTCCAAGCTTTGCTTCGTCCAGTGCTCCTCCAACATTTTTCGTGTTTCTCTGTTTTTCCTTCGGTGCAACGCCTTATCTGACTGATGCGTTCCAGCCTCGAATTCAGGTTGCGTGTCGTGTGTTGCTTCTTTCATGGAAGGCGGCTTGTTTTGTTTGTTTCTGCCTCCGACGTGAGCAAATCGAGCCGGGTGATTATCGATCCGGGCCTTCAAAGCATGCGGGGTTGGAAGATTTTCCAGATCGACGCAGAACTGAGATTGAACAGGAACAGACAATATATTATCTGGCGCGTTCGAGGCCTCCTCTGCCTCGGAATTGCGAATACCGGTGAGTTTCCAGGTTCGTCTGTCTCGGGCCTTTTGAGTGTGATAGATTCTGTGATTCATCCGCATCGGTTCTAGACAACGAATCGCTTTCTGCCTTGGTCTCAGTGGTGCTCGTGTTTGTCGTATAGCCATTTTCGATTGAAGCAAAGGGAAAGAAGTGGATAGCCCATCCCCTTCAGCACCGCCTTGGCAAAGCTAGTGAGCGCTGGTGGGACCTTTATTTCCTTCACCATGATTACACTCGCGCCAATCTCCACGGCCATAATCTCAAGCGTCTCCAGAGTCTGCCCAAGCTCGTCGCGTGAAAATGCAATGAGGTCTCCAGAGTCCGCCACGCCAAGTTCGTAATACCCGCCTTCGAGAAGCCTCCACTTCAGTTGAGTGACGAGCCGCGCATGAGAAGGATTTTGAAACTGTAGCCTATATCAGTCGTCAGACCCTGGTAACAGCCTTGGAATGACAAACAGCGGGCTCGGGGTATGTGTTTTGCTTGGGCCGGGACTGGACGAAGCTGGAGTGGATATCAAGGACACGCAAGGCCCTTTTTGAACAAAAAGTTTTATGCATATGTCTTGTTCGTGACGAAATGAGGTATTCGAGGAATCATGGTGAGCAATGGCTTTAGACTTAACCGGACCGGTTATACCATGGCCCCTTTATTCAAACCATCTTTGTTACAGGAGTTATTCTCCTCGATAAGTCAAATCGATCAAGCATATATCACCCCGTTTTCTCATCTTTTGTCGTCGTTCTCAACTCCCACCCCCGACGAAGAAACAGCAATAAAAGCTGCCATTCAGGAATCTTCAAGGCATGAAAGCATTATAGAGAAAGCCCTACTTCAGCTGGAGGACATCGGCAGGGCTCTTCAAGAGCGGCGCTGGGTCCATCGCAAGTACCAATCCGACCATCAGGGCATGGTCTCGGCTTTGCGATCGCTGCCTCCCGAACTTCTCTCTAACATCTTCCTGATGTGCACGCCACCCGACAACCCGAACACATGTTCCACCTTCAAGTTCATACTTGATCACCCACCACCCTGGTCCATTGCAAGAGTATGCCGGAAATGGCGATATATCTCTCACTCAACGCCTTTGCTTTGGGTAGATAGTATCCCAACCATCGATCTAAACCGCAGTTACAAATCTGGGTTTTTCAACCTTCTCAACACTGTGGTGGAGCTCTCGTTTCCGCACGATCTTAATCTGCGTCTACGTGACCCTAAGGATAAGGATAACAAGATTCAACCCTTTAAGGACATCCTGCCTCGCATCCACTCGCTCGATGTTCACCAGGCCAACCTTCCTTTGATAAAAGCCCTTGTTCAGAGGAGGGAGAGCTTCAAACGGTTGAACACTGCAAATATAGCTTTTTCCACCACGAGTTCTTACAAACGACCGCCCAGACTAGACTTCCTAGCTAAAGTCACTTGCCTCACCTTGTCGTTCTCTTGGGACGAGATAGATGACGAAGAAGAAGTCGTAAATAACCCAACCCGTTATGCGCTTTTAAGATCGGTAGACTTTCAATGGCCAAATCTCACAACATTCCGCGGAGCCCTTTTGCCAAATTTCTACCTTCGCACAATTCTCTTTGCAGCTCCTCTACTGCAAAGGGTCACCATGCACGACCTTATCGATGTTTCCTTCGAACCGACCACACCTCCTGCGCCATCCTCTGTTGTGCGCCATACTAACCTGAAAGATTTACAGTTGACTGCCCAAACCTTCGATTCCCTTTCTCGCCAGACACTCCACCATCTTCAACTACCAGGACTGCAGTATTTACACATAGAACATCGAGGCATTGATGACGGAATCATTGTCTCCGTCCTTGAACAGACCCAGGACTCTGTCCTAAAACTGTACCTTGGGGCGAGTTTGTGGCAATCTGAACGGCCAAGGGCATTTTCATTATGTCCACTTCTGGAGGAGTTGACATTATGTTTTGCCACGGCTGATGACCTCGAGGACCTCACGATCTCTTCCGATTCGAGGCTGTGTCCCACTCTCCGCCGTTTGTCATTGCCTGACTTCCTGATCGAGAGTGATGATGAAGCGCATACCGTGCAAGAATTTCTTGTCTCGCGTGGTTTGGTACCTTTCAATACTTCCCATATTCCCCACGATTGCCATCAGTTGGAAAGTGTCAGTGTATCTTTGGCCAGTTCCCAAAGTGTATCAATCTTCCAACGTCATTTCCTCAATGTGGACACAAGCCTACAGACTATTCAGCGTTTTATGGAAACTGTTGGTCTTCGGCTCTCTACCCATCCTACATTACTGACACATACGCTTCAGATTTCTTTGGATGACTTGGATGTAAAGCAGCGCCTAGAAGGGCTCCATAATGAATTACACTCGCTCGCACCTCATTTCCTGATTCTATTTGAAGTATGTGATATCTTGCTATTCTCATTACACCGGATTAATTGAAAAATGTATGGAAGGATTTTTCTATCATCAAACGGATCAAAGATGTTGTAGACGGGAAGACAGGTCATCCATACGATATTCGTGACAGCGCTAAGAAATTGTATGAAGAATGGGGAAGTCGTGTGGAGGGAATACGTGGCTTTCCTCGGTGGAAAATAAGGAAGCCAACACCTAAATCCAAATTTCAAGAATACGTTCTCCAAGCTGAGTAGGGTCAACTTTCAGGCTCCATCTGCCGGGTCGAGAAGGCTTCTCTAGTACAGACATATCGAAGCAAAAGTGGAATTGTACCTACTGAAAAGAAAGAAAAGAGTACCTCGTAAGAGAAACCAAAGCATAGTAATCAAACATGTGTATAGCGGGAATGCTCTGTCTGGATATCACGAACAAGGAGAGTGTGCCCATTTGCTTTCTTACCTGCAGGGCTAGAGACAAAGTTGGCCACCCTCCGTCAACAGTGACATGGCCTGTGGCCACCGTCGTATGCTCGAAGGGCAGGGAGGAAACCCTCGAGCTCGACCCCAAACCGTTCGAAAGTTAGGAAAGCCACTGGCAAGGTATGTGCTATCGCTAAGGGGTTGGGGTGTTGGACGTATCGCTGATTCCTCGAATCAGGCGGTGTTCTGTGGCGAGGAGGCGGGCCAGGACCTTTGAATCAGCAAATCGATGTACCGACGGTAGACCCATGGCAGAATTCTTGAAGAGTCCGCAGGGTTGGTCACGTACTACTACGGTTCCACGTCCCCATCGGTTCGAAACCCTTTCGCAATAACAAGCTAAATATTATTGACCATGAACGAGAATGACTCTTACAAATTCGGCGGAATCGACCAATCCCAAGGGTTGTTCGAAACCAATTGGCTATGTTCGCATCCTCGAGAAGAAATAAAAAAACATTATGATTGTGCGCCTTCATAACCACGTTCATCTCGAACCGAGTTCTCATACAACTTCACGAAGCCTTAGACTTTAGGCAGCACCCATCGTTCAGGATCTGAATCTGACTGATTGTATAGCAGAGGGTACTTGTATTTGCAACTTGGTGTTCAGAAACATCACACACTTCATGCTGAACGCATTGGATATCAATGTCTATATGGTATCAGAGTGGTATACTATGTGATCGGTTCTACCTGTATGCAAAAAATTGGACAAATCCGAGTCAGACTTTGGGAATAGCTGGGGTTAACGGAACACTTACATATGGTGCACATGTGGGCATTCAGAACAAGACAGCCATTTCAGCAGACACGATGCCTAACCCAACGCCAGTCATAACCACCAATGGCCATATATTCCACCGTGCAAACGTTCCTTGCCTTAGATGTATTCCCTTGTGTCTCAATATGGCCACCCAGAGCAATCCTGCAAGACTTGCGCTGAAAGTAAACGACATGGCTCCAATATTGGACGAGACAGCCAAAGCGATCGCCGCTGACCGGCTGAACGCGTCCAGATTGACGTCGGTACCGGGAGGAGCTGATAGTGTGGCATGCCGAACGACCTTGGTGAGCAGGATAGTAGCACCAATGTTGGTACCGCTGCAGTTGGAGAGAATCACACCCAGAACACCGACGAGCCAGACGGTGGGGTGTATTCTGCGACCAGATGCTACAACGAGCCAGCGAGAAAAAACCTCTATCCAACCTTGTTGTGCCAGGGCTTCGATGAGGATGAATTGTGAGAAGACGAATGGAACGAGGGCAAAAGGAAGTCGGGGGAATGTGCTGTAGAGTGTTGGGAAGCGAACAGCAAATATTTGCTTGATCGCACGCATCTTCTTTTCAAGGCGAGGGAAAAGAGACAGCAGCGTCTTTTTCGATCTAGAATTGAGTGTGGGTTGGCGTATAAAAGAAGACGCTGCAGAGACGTTGGCTTTTCCTCGATTGTCTACACTGTCGGTACGTTCCTGTCCAGGACGATCGTTTTGTGGGATTGCAGGGCCCCGGTACCCTTCGAGCTGAGCAAGGACGATGCTTTCCATCTGGGGATGGGGTATTTTGTTGAGAAAGTGGTAGTAATCCCATGAGATGTCGAAGATGAATTTTACAGCAGCAAAAGGTAGGGTGATCTGCCAAACATCAACATGAAGAAAATTGATGAAAATGATAATTGCTAAGCAACTTCCGAGCAGGAAACTTCCCATCCATGCGCCCTTGGGATCTAGAAGGACAGAGCGGACATTCAGATCTCCAGCTACGTTTAAATGTCTGGGTAGATATTTGGAGTCACGGAATTGAGAAGCCAACGCGAAGAAACAGGTGATACTGCATGCCAAAAAGGGCAAAATCGTATACGCGGTGAAGGCGGCATTGTTGATGTTAAATCCTTCGCAAATAACGACGTTGGTTGGGTTGCCAACGAAGAGGACCATGCTGGCCGTGTTGGCTGTGGTGAATCCAGACATAAGCCATGCTATAGGATTTAGCTGTCGTTTGTGTAAATCAACCTTGGCTTTCTTAGATCAGTCAACCATCTATCTACCTCGTTAACTCTGGTGTAATACACCAAAAATGTCGTCCCTGATGGAAATTTAGTAGGTTCGTTATTGAGACAAGATATGCCTAACCAGACACTGGGATAAATCCCCATCAGATATAGGTAGGTAGCAAGGTAGAAGTTTGACGTACAGATTGCTTGATCGTTGCCCAAAACGATGCCCAGCACCGTGAGCATGATGTAAAAGTATGTGAATAACTTCCATCCATTTGAACCTCCTTTGTTGCTGACCCAGAAAGCGGCTGCTTGCAAAACACCAGTGATACCAAGTGTGATAGCCATGTAGGCCAGCGAAAAGAAGAGGATGAGGATGTTATATGGTTTGACTCCGTCTGTACCCCTGCAGAAAGCGATGATCGATGATGGGTTAATCACATGGACGAATACTGTGGTGACCTACACAATGCCATCGCGTACCTGCAGCAATATATTAGCAAATTTGCCATAGCCTTTTCCTTGCTGACTTACATTCTCCGTTGTTAGACATCGGGCTAGCCATAGAACGATGATAGCAATGATGGGCGCTGTGGTGAGATTGACAGGTACTCGTTTCCGACCAAGATAAGGCAGGATAATGGGGATAGCGAAAGGATGTATGATGCATACAATAGAAAGAAGGAATACAACCAAGGTGGCAATAGCAAGCCCCGAAGCCATAGTTTTGTTGAAACGATATTTTCGAAATAGCCCAAAGTCGCTCTTGGATAACTGTAGAGAGGCACACCGTATTTCCTGCAAGTGATCACGGCGAGCGTGCTGGCAAAGCACATGGCATGAGGCTTCCTGCTGTGGACAAGATAAATTTAGCGGACCCGGCGTCCCTGCAACCTTCACATCCTTTACTGATTCCATGACGTTTCTGTACTTCCTGCTCTCCGTCCTTTCGGCCTACAATATCACTCCAGCGATGTTCGACTTGGCCGCCCGAGATGAGCCACTATGCCCAGAATCCTGCAAGTGTCCATTAAAACGAACTTTATTTGGGATAACGTGGAGTTGCCTTTCCACGATAATCTTATGCGCATGGACTGCTGTCCATCCGAACGTCCCACCACGAAGTAAATGGAAAGCTAGATGGAATCGGTTGAAGTTGATGTTTTGGATGATAATTGCACCAGAATTGGTGCTGGCGTGGGCTGTGCGGCAGTTCTATGCCGCAAAAGACATAAGGGACGCCTACAATAACAGTCGTGTAGGTGAGAAATCGATCGCCACTGTGACTCGAGGTTCGTCATACAACTAATTTCGAACAGGAATGCCGGCCTGGCACAAATGGACGTTGGCACATGGCCACTTACTTGGCATGGGGGGCTTTACCTTAATCGATCCTGACCTTAGAACTGCAAATCCCAAAGATCAGAATGCCCAAGTCCTCACCATCGACCGTTTCGAGGGGCTGATTTCGGGAGTCTGCGATTTCAATTTGCTTGCAGAGACAGACATCCAAGACCGGTCGAAAGGCGACGTTCTATTCAAGTTGATCGCAATCCTCCAAACAAGCTGGTTTATCATCCAATGTATTGCGCGTCATCAGCAACACTTAGCACTTACCGAATTAGAGCTCGTAACGCTCGCACTGGCCAGTTTGAATGCCGTGACTTTTGCAATCTGGTGGCACAAGCCACTTGGAGTGCAAGAACCCGTGAAGATTTATTTGAAAGCTGACGCACGAAATGTCGAAGAGGTCTCTCTACAAGTGAGTGTTGTTGATTATCACAGCAGTTGAAAATGATAATCTGATGGAATATTTTGTAGAGCGATCCAAGCATCGACTGGGGTCTGTCGTTCGGTGTCAAAATATTCGCACCTTTCTTCCTTGACTTCTTCGCCCACTTGGACACTTACGAAGGTCCCGTCTTTGTCCTCATTTACTTGTTCATGTTTCTCCCCCTCAGCCTCACCTACTTCATTACCTTCCCCTTCTTTGTCATGTTCCCACTCGGCATCATCTGGCTCCTCACAATCATCAAAACAGAGCCAGTCCCCCCAGAAATATCACAAAGTCGGGGTCTCCTTGCCGCTCGAATCGTCTCATCCCTCCAAAGTCTCCGCTACAAGCTGAGCTCTGCAGTTGGAAAGTTTGTTGGAGACTGGTTGAAAGACATTTTTGGTGGGAACCTCTATCCCTTCCTCTTCGGTTGGTTCATCCTCCTTCCTGTCCTTTTCTTCGTTCTCCTGCTCTTCATCATATTCCTCACTCCATTCCTCTCTGTCCTCTTCTTCGTTTCTTTCATCTTCACCGCCGTCTTCGGCATAGTCACTACGAGCACCATCCGTCCTGGTGCCTCCCACGTCCCGTCCTTCTACGCTCCCGTCACAAAGAGCGATCGCTGGTCGCGAATGGTCGTCTTCGCCCTCTTCGGCATCATCTTCGGTGGACTACACTGCATCGGCTGGTCCTTCAAATATCCTACCCCCTCAGAACAAGCCCTCTGGCGAGCTACGTCCTTGGCCATCACAGTCATACCTGTGATCGTCGCACCAATCGACTTTCTTCTGGCTGCGCGGGACATCAGTACTTGCCAAGGGTTCGAACGTAGAGCCCTGCTCATCCTCGACCTCATGATGACCATCTTCCTCTTTGTTTACGTGCCCGCACGTCTAACACTTATTGCGCAAGCACTTGCTTTGCTCAGAAAACAACCTCCGGATGCTCTCGTCGCTGTTGATTGGACAAAATATATCCCTCATCTCTTTTCATACTGATGTTACCTCTGCCTACATTCCTCTTTGGTTTTCTACTTCATTCGTACGCACATATTGACAGGAGCCTAATTTACGTTTCGTGTATGTATTTCTTACCACTTACAACGAGGGGCGATGCACAAATCTTTCGTGACAGAGGAATTCATCAATAGGTTGAACGTCGTGACAGGCTGAAGCACTTTCGAGATATCTTCAAAACTGGAGCTGAGAAGGGGTAGATGTGCAGGACTTGAGTAACGTTGTAAAGCAAGAGGGTATCGGGTTTACGGAGATTGCACGTCTCTACAATGTAACACAGCATCAGCACCGTTCAGAGCAGTTTAGAAGTACTAACTCACTTGCAACAGAAGTTTTAAATATTCTGGTTAAACTAGATTAATTGAAAAATGTAAGCAAGGAATTTTGAATCATCGAACAGATCAAAGATGTTGCAGACGGGAAGACGTCTTCTGGATTCTGCAGGAAGCTCTGTAAGTTGACCCTACTCGGCTTGATATCCTTGCACGTATTCCCTTTAACACGATTCATCCATAGAATCATAAGTAAGTACCTCGTAAAAGAAACCAAGGCATAATTAAACATATGTATAGCAGGGAGACACCGTTTAAATATCCTAGGGCGGTGCCCATTTGTGATCGACGTTTGCCGGGAAACCCCTAAGTTAGGGAGCGTCCCTTGCCAAAGCCAGCAAATGCGGTCAAGGTTGCTGTGATGTATGTAGAAGAGAGGCTCTACATAACAACAAATGGACTGGACTGCTTTCTGGTAAAGTACACCCGCAGGCCTAGAGAAAAAAAGCGACATGACCACCAGAGCTCAACTCTAAATTGTTCGAGGAAACTCAAGGTAGTATGTGCTATCACTGAGGAGTTGGGGTAAACCTATATGGTATCATTAATGCCTCGAGTCGTGCAGACGAGAAGACGTATAGTTAGCAAATGGACTATCCGCTATGCATCCATGGCAGAATTCTTGAAGAGTTCGTCGTCCCTTCCAAGACTGACAGTGACGGGATTCCAGATAATTTCGAAATTCTGGCGCAATAATAAGCCTGACCATGAACGAAAATGACTCTTACAAAATTCGCAGTATTGGAATCGATAGACCAATTCTTATACAACTTCACGAAGCCTTAGACTTCAGGCAGGAAAAACATGCATCTGAGTCGTCCATGATCTTTTCAACTTGCTCATTCCATATTCCATATGGCCTGAATCTGACTGGTTGCATGATAGAGGGCACAGGAAGAGTATATTTGCAACCTAGTGTTCAGAACACTATTATTACATGCTGGACGAACTGGATATCAGCGATTATAATGGTATGAACAGTTGGCAATTCTATGTTCAACGTTAGCGGACGGGTATATCTGATCGATTCTACCTGTATGCAAAAAATTGGACAAATCAAACTTTGGGAATAGCTGGAACAACTTACATATGGTGCACATGTGGGCATTCAGAACAAGACAGCCATTTCAGCAGACACGATGCCCAACCCAACGCCAGTCATAACCACCAACGGCCATATATTCCACCGTGCAAACGTTCGTTGCCGTATATGTATTCCCTTTTGGTTCAATATCTGCTTCCAGAGCAAT
>Ga0307508_10006437_pt1 | contig 11042 bp, 13 predicted proteins | sample 9_EM_MG_FD_203089 | JGI IMG/M metagenome (GOLD analysis project Ga0307508, IMG submission 203089) | Populus trichocarpa ectomycorrhiza microbial communities from riparian zone in the Pacific Northwest, United States - 9_EM | ecosystem: Host-associated > Plants > Roots > Unclassified | place...
GGGATTGAACGCGTTTTTGATCACCTCGACTTCGACCTAGGTATATCACATCAGCATTATCTTATTATAGGAGAGCGAAAGTAAAATATGACATACATCCCCGCCTGGACCCACTTTGCGCTCTATGACTAGGTCGTGGCCTTCGCGCCACTGTGTTTCATCTCCAGCGACCTGGTTGCGATCCGGAATAGGAGAGTCGCCACCCTCACCATCAATTGCATCCTTGGTCGTGGGGGCGGTACCATGACCTTCGCCATGCGGCTGTCTCTCCGAAGACTTTCCCCTTCCCGTCGCACCTGCAACCTCGGACCTTGGCTTCTCTTCACGCTCGACCTCAGCACCAGCGGCATCCCTTGCCGGACGGTCCTCTTCCATCCGTTTGCTCTCGTCCTCATTAGAAGTGGGGCTCGTTGGTGTAAGGTCGCCCGGACTCTGGGTGCGAGGTATTTCTCCCTGTTCCATTCTCTGCAGGACGTCATCAATGTTCTCCGGGTCGCGGTTAATGACAATTTCTTCTCCCGGGTTGACGTGCCGCGCTTGGTTCGCCCATTCAGGTAAGCCGGTTGGCTCGAGGGAGGTGTGTCGTGACCATGTTCGTGAGATGGAATGAACGCGTTTTCCGAGAGAGAAGAAAGGGATTGACAGCCCATCTTCATAGAAAACGCATTGTCAATATCCCAAGGCGAGGAGAATTAATCCGTTCGAGATAACATACGCACGAATGGCAATGGAGACAAGCACGATGAAAGCTATGATAGGCTGAATGGAGACAGCGAGAAGTTCGAGTTGGGTCTCCGGTGGTCGCCCCTCCACCTGTGGATAAAATTCCGGGATAGATTCGGTGGCTAGGGTTGCAATAAAGACAGCTCCAACACCCATAGGGCCAAAGTGCCCGCTAAAAACCGCTTCTCGGAAAGTTTTAACTTCAGGAATCCATTTATATAAAGCAAGCATGATAGGAAGGCGTCGAAGCAAGATAATAAGCAAGGCGATGATGAGAAGACGCCACCATGAGAGGGAGAGTTCATGATTGTTGAACTCGCCAAAGGGGATCCATGCACCGATATAGATAAAACAAGCGCAGTTGAAGAGAAGATCGATGACGTTACTGAACATACTCTCTTCCGTCTTTTTGTTGAACCATCCATCATAGGCGAAAGCGGTACCGCATGCAAAAGAGGAGAGAAGGTCGTCCGACCCGAGGATAGTCGTTATGCCGTTACTGAGGAGGGCGAGAGAAATATATTGGGCAACGTAGGAATGGCGATCGATGAGATCGTGACGTTCACAGAACTTCATTATATGACGAGCAGAATAACCCAATATCGTGCCGACGGCGGTGCCCAGTATAATCTCGTACGCCCACGTAATGTAGAACCAATGACCTACCGCGGTAGCATCGGATTTGTCGAGAATAAGATATAGAGATATAAATAGCATCGGAAATGCTGCGCCATCATTGACGCCCGATTCGGCGGCAAGGAGATGCCGAAGGTGGGCGGGAACATGCTTCTCGGCATATCGACCACCAACTACTGCTGCGGCAAGGATTGGATCGGTTGGAGTAAGACACGCTGCTACGGCAAGAGTGGAGAGGTAATCGAGACGGGGGATGAAGGCGTAGATGAGGGCTGAGCAGACAAACCAACCAAACACCATGACCGGCACGAGCAAAAATGCTAACGATTTCCAATGCCGACCGACATACGCATTCGGCAATTCAACACCAATTGCGAATACGCCGCTGGCACAATACGTCAGGCACACAACTGAGGTAGGGGGAAAGTATGTCTCACATTGCGAGTACTATGCGTGTCACTTGAATGGTAATACTGTCGCTATTATAATCAGTTTTAGCCCCCCATTCACGAGGGTTGAATATATCTTGGAAATGCGGAATGCAAGAACTTGAGTGCGGGCATCACATTGCTATCCAGCTATATGACTTACTTGCACAGCAGGGGCCGATGACTATGCCAAACGCAGTGGCCCAAACCTATTCCCACGGACATCAGCTTGGTGGTATCGCAAACCAGCGCATTCGGAGCGGTACACGGTAAAGGCATCACTAACTCACAGCTTCACCAATGTAGAGCTGGTGTGGGATGCAATAAGTCAGTTTTTCTGGCGGACTTGGGATGACGCCCGCGACGCACTTTTTCTTTCGAAAATAAGGAGAGCAGGCCAAACTAGGAGTTTTCTCAGCACCATGAGTCATTTATTGTAGATGTAGATGTGCGCCTACAACGACAACGAAGGCAGAAAGAAGAGTGTAGCCGATATCGAACGAATTCGTTTGAATCTTGCCAAGCGGCCACGAGGAAGATCAGTGCCTGACAAGAATCAGGCACATTTTGTGTAACAACGCACGGGGTTGAAAGTCATGGCAAAATCGTCAGTGAAGAAGTCGTGAGGCGGGAGAAGAAGGGAAGTGGTGGTGGAAGCCCAGAGAGTTCTTAGGTCAGCCTCGGCGCTGGGCGGGAGGTTTCGGCCAATTCAATCATCCAAACCCTGACCAAACATCGCCTCCCGCAGTGCGACCGCCGCCCCTTCTTGCCTCGTTGTATGCTCCCGCTTCAACTTTCGGCAGCCTTTTATTTGCGCCACTGAAATTCTTTTCCCGGGTGGCGGCCCGGAAATTTCTGAATCACTCCTCGAGGCGGGGCGATCGATCGGCAACAAACAAAAACTCTAACGAGGTTCTCTAGCTCGCAAAACCCTTCCAGTTTTGGCGAACATGTTGCAAAGGCTATTCAACTCACCACACGATGCGCTCGACGTTGTCTCCGATTTGCGCAACGTCACCACAACATAACAGTCCACGCTGACGGCTCCTTGTTCGCCAGTGACGAGGCTAGATATTATGTTCTCAACCACCTACCTCATGTTCGCTCACCACCGCCGACCCAGGGTCCTCTCAGGGACGTCCGCTAATCCCTTGACCGCATTCATTGCTCCCGTGCTCGACTACTTTTCAACCCCCTCCTTGCCTTTCCTTCATGGAGCCATGATCAGACAAATTTTCTGGTTCTATTCCAATCCGACGGCTTTAATGGTTGAATATGGCTAGTTGTCTGTTGTTGCGAACCGTCGGGGCTGTCAACGACGTCCCCATTCGGGCGGTTGATATGCATTCGATATTCAGCTCGTTGCCAACGCCTGTCTCCTCGGTCCAATGTTGCTCTTATGATCCTTACGTTCCAGTCTAGGCCGTATCTTGTTCCACTTGTGTACGGACAAGGAAAACATATGTCTAGATGTGGAGTTTACGGCCATGCTCGTGAGTAAAGCGCACTAAAAGGTCTGGGTGCATCCACCCCTGCAGATGACGTTCTGACTAAACCCATTTCGTTATCTCCATCAAGATTCATTCGACCCAGGGTGTAGTTCCCCATGGGGCTCGTTCTGGCCATTGTGCGCCATAACCGATCATATCATGTACCTTGTGATCGCCCATCCATGCTTCCCCAGCAAGGATCGCCGCCCAAATTCTGATGGAAGCTGCACCCGCTCACCGCAAGTATCCGAAACTTGAACAGTACAAAGCAACTTGATCAAACATATGAAACGAAAGGTCAGGTGCGAATGAGCAAATAACCCTTGAGTGACCTCAATAATTTCTAAATGCGGTGCTTTCTCAATGCCGCGCGGTGGCAACATGTTTCAGTATGCCGGTGGCAATCTAGCCACAGAGGAGCTTTGCGTAAGCTGAAGCTTTTCTTGAATTTGATGGCGTAGGTCGCGTAGCTAAGAACTCCTTACTTGGTGTGGCCGGGATGAAAGATCCCTTTCGGCGTTTAATCTAACGACCCACAGATCCACTCATTTTAGCACTGTCCCTACAACAACCTAGTTCCAATGAAGACCGGGGTCTCAGAAGTTGACGACGACAAACTTAGATTCGGGGCTCGGTGCCCAGAGCGCAAGCTGCTTGAACTTTGACTTTGAAGCTTCAGGCATGTCCAAATTTGATTCCCTCACGAAGGACGACTCGACTAGTTCTAGTCAACTGGGGTGCCTAACGGAAAATAAAAACGAAGACCGATACCATCGTGGTATTTGGCAATACCGTTGTATGGACAAACAATCGCCCAGGTTCTTGTGAGAGGATAGAACAGTGTGTTTTTTGTCCATCAAGAGCGTAAATTTATTAATTGCATCCACACGATGCTAAGGATCGTCCTTGGCATGTAGCCTTAGAAGAGATTCCTCTGCCTTCTTCGTGTGAAAATTCGTTCACTTCCAACTTATAAGATCGTCAAGGGAACCTTACTATTTACCAGCCCAATGAGGCCGCATGGTGTTGGGTCCACTCAGTATGAGCATGCGAGAACAGCTCCGGAATTCACCGTCATAGAACTGAGAAGCAAGATCACCCCGTCGAGACGGAACGGTATTCGCGATCGTCAGCTGGATCCGAGATACCCTTGTTTCGAAATGTAACTAGCTCCCTCCTGGGCTGTGTTGAAAGGGATTGTCGACGGGAAATGTGATGTGGGGAAGTACACTGTTATCCTCCCAGACAAAGTTCAATTCTCTCCCATCGAGCACCGGAGGGGTTTCGCTCAGGGATTGCTCTTGATCTTACTAAGGCTCGTGCACGATGCCTTCGGGGTGTGGGGGTTCGTGATGATAAATCAAGCCAAATGTTCGCGGCATAGCCGATTTGGGTTATTTGATCTGAACTGGGGCCTATACTTACCTGGGTTTTTTGGTATTGTTCTGGGAGTAAAGTGGCCGGATGCCATGACTGTTGTGGGGGACTAGGGAGCGATGCGCCAGTGCCGCCAATGGTCTCAAAGATTGTCCGCGTACGGTCTCACCGACAGTAGCTACCACGATCAAGCAGTGCCAAGTAAGGCACGGATCCACAAGCCGGCTCCTGAGGAAAGCGTTTCGTCACACGGGTCAGTCGCAGTATAGCACGTCACGCAAGCGCGGTCAGGCAACCAACACACGAGCGTGCATTTCACTTGAACCAACCAAAAAACAAAGCACTAGCCATCTATGATCACAAACCCACCCAGCTACTCACGCCGCCAGGATTGTGTAGACTGGTCTGTCCTATTTTGATCCTCGATGATTCCCCAGCCTCCGGCGGCCCGAGGGTGAGAGGTGAGTTTGTGGGGGAAGCTAACAACGCCGCCGGAAGAAAAGCTTCCGCGCACCATTCGTACCAAACTTTTCGTTTGTCTGTGAGTCGCCACATCGATACATCGAGTTCTGAGTTACTTGGCAGGAACACAGGTTCCTGTAAGATTGCCGAATGACAAATGAGATGAGGCAACAGGTTGAGTGGATAGACTGACGTACCCTGAAGGGGAAGAATATGGGGAACCAACTGAGCATATCCTTTGATATTGAGTCCATGCGTTCGGGATGGATGCTTAATCCGATGCCGCCGTAGAGTACAGCTTCGAAGTATCCCGCAAGCCCGTGTAAGATGCCTGCGTAAGGGACATGAAAAGTCAGGCGTGTGGACCGGACGTTGTGGGCGTTGGTAATTGGTAGCCCTCGGCTGTCGAGCAAAACATCTGGTCTAGGGTGGACAAATTCCCAGCATTCTTGTATCCGCGGCCCACACTCCGAGCCAAGTCCGCCGCCTCCTTCACTCAATAGGTTGACGGCTTGGAACATGACGACATACTATGCCTCCCATGAGTGATGTAGATGAGATCCCGAAATACTGCATTCTCAAGCGCACCGGCGTCTCAGCGAACTTTCGCTCCTTTGATGAATGACAAGCTTCATTCCACAGTTTGGATGAAGAAAGAGGAGCAAGATGAGCGGTATATGATGAAGGTATGGAGATACCACCCGCTGTAGACATGTCGTGAGTCAACTTGAAGGGGAAACCCGAAATACCCCGACTAACGCTTTAGGAAACGCATCGCCCCGTCCAGGCACTCTGGGCTTAATTCATTGTCTCCAAATGAGCCAAGGAGTTCGCTAACCAGAATATCAACTGGTTCTGGCAGCGAAACCGCTCTCATGTCTCCGAAGACAAGAGAAACCTGATCTCCCCATTCATTTTCCTTGCGTTCTTCCAGCCTTTCAGCCAAGGGTTAGTCGCGTTTTCAGAAGATAGAATCAAATGCCACTGACTCACGTGATGCACGCATTGGGATTTTTCTCGAGGGCATAGATGTGAGCTTCCCGGCCAGCACGGACAATGGCTGTCAAACACCGGCCCACGATCCCACCTCTCCCGGATCCAGCAACACAGATCACGCTGAGAAATTATCATCAGCATTACACAGTATACAGGAACGTAACGGCACACACATTCGCGTCCCACTTGGCCTATCACACAAAGCTCGGTACACAGCTTCTTCATAACGTTCATACTTGACTGGGTCTCGTTCAAACGTTTCGTACGTAGTTGATTGCAAATTGTCCATCAACGGCTACTCGGGAGATCTCACGTGAGCATTCCCGCAATGCTGTAAATGATGAGCGCACCTGTAGCGGCGCTTGTAGATAGTCCTGATACCCTTGCGCAAAGACGGTAACGCTTCCTGGCGTTTCAAGGGCTCTGTTGAAGTCGCTTGTTTTCTCCAAGTGCCTGACGTATTGAGGATAAGCATTGGATCCTCCATTGGAGTGAAGTCCGGCCTGGGTATTTTCAAGGATAATAGTGGGGCGGTGCTGTGCGAATGATATCAACGCCTTGACACATTTCGCGAGAAATGCGGAAATGCATGGCTCACTTGGGCCATATCTTTTATGAATTCCTGGGCAGATTTGGCGAGAACCGGGTAGCCTCTTGAATTGGGGACAAATGACGACGCAGGCAAGAAGATCAAGCGGGTAGGCTCGGCGGACCAACGCGAAAGGTTGGGTATATTGCTCGGAAGTGGTGCAGTCAAGTCTAGAGCTATATACGAATGATTTCTCAGAACCTTGCGATATAATATTAATCATCAAACGAGACTTACTGAGCGACAGGCGAGGATTATAGTCACAAAGTGATCGGATGGTATCCCACATTTCCCAAGTCGCATTTAGCTCGGTCTCCGATAGAGGAGAAGCGGCATGATTGGACGACGTAAAGGAGTTTGTAGATAATGGTGATGGGAGACTGCCATTACTCAAACGAAGAGAGTTGGACGCAGCAATGCTGGCTGCAGGGGGCAAGTAGATAGGCAGGCGAATGGATAGATGCGTGAATTGGCTGACTCCCGAGTCATCAAGGCAAGATTTCACGGCGCGAGCATAGTCCACCACGTGTTCACGATTTCGTGGAGGTGGAAGAATAACGGTTTGCATCCCGAGATACGAAGCATGTACAAGCTCTTGCTTTAATGCCTAATTGAGACTGTGTCAGATTGGTTGGCGACGGACGCCAACATGGACAAAGAGGAACAGCTCGGGAAAAGGTAATACACACTAGTTCGGAGTCGTATCTGACCCAAATATCGGGGGCATCTAACTCAAGCCAATCCGCTGCCATTCCAATGATATATTCCGCTTCCTCTGCTCGTCAAAAAAGTACTGACATCAACATACAAAGACTCGCGGATTAAGAAGAAAGAAAAACCCGCACCTATTTTTGTAAGATTGACTTCATCCTTTTTGAATCGCCCAGAAATGCCGGCCCGCCACATCTCAGCAATTCTATGTGACTCTGTGCTTTTATTCCGCTCCGTTGCACTGTGATCACCAAGTTTGACGGTGGCATCTGTCTCGTCATCGATCAAAGAAGCAGAGCCACCATCTCCATCCTCAACACCATTGCTCGAGTCGAGGCACATCCTCTTCCATCGATCGGCCCATTTAGCATTCGTTATAGGCATGCAGACGGATTGATAAATGTCATCCTCGAGTGTGTTATTTATGAATCTAGTAAGAGGTGTGCTGCCTTCGCCTAGTTCGAAGCTTTCTGAGTTGGGTGGACTGGACAGGTGAAGAGACAACGAGAAAAGTCTTGATGACGCCATCTTCCTTTTCTTCTTTTCTTCTTACGCGCTTTGCGTAGCTTTGGTTTTGACAAAACAGGCACGGCAAATTGACGTCGACACGCGTGGTGGCACAAACGGACACAACGCCAAACAACTAGTCGTCGAGGAGTCGACGATGACGAGAAGACCGGGAGGGAGTGCAATTGATGGATGGATAGACAATGCACACGGTTTAGAGTCAACAGAAAAGGAGTACTGTACCGTTTTTGCAGCATGGATCGGGATTGCTGACACCCCCAAGACTCAAAAATGAGGTGAGGTTCGTCAAAACCTCGTCATAAGACGTGTATTCTTAAACGACAACAGAAAAGAAAATCCGTATATTTCTCATCAAAACGCCGACACCGGCTGGAGCACGTGGCAACGGCCGCCGTACATGCGGTGACCCAATATTTAATTCAGGGCAGCCCAAACGCTCAACATGATCCGACTCGGTGCGATGGAAAATTTCGACTTTGGAACTCGGAAGATGCAGCGAGGGCGTTAATGCCCGCTGCGTCGGGTGCACATCTCCCGCGCTCAGATCGGCTTGCCGTACTTTGGATAGGAACACATGTGCAGCCACGCCATGGGTGGTAAGGAAATCTTTTTTAGTGAGTTCAGATCATCGTTTCATCGCCGTCGTCAACATCACCACCATATCGTAACGCCCGATCAGAATGTTTAGTTCAGCAATATGGATGAAACTCGAAAGTTATTTGCTCCGGAATCCCACAAATTTCGAGCGGCGATCGCTATTCTAATGAACGACGTGGGATCAGCCATGCCTTGGAAATGGGTGATACCATGCTCTCTCCAAAGACAATACCCGAAGGCTCGGCGTGCAGGACTGCACCGATTGTCCCACGCGTGTTAACTGCCTTATCATCGTGCCAAGGCTATGGATGACAAGACTAGCGACTAACTCACCTATTATCGTTAAATTGTTCGTTGGTCCAGACGAACATGTGGGAGGCAAATCAACTTCACCAAAGCACAGGTGCAAATAGCCTACAAAAGAATGCAGGGGAGATGTATCACATCCAGCTCTCTCAAGTTTGTCCTTTCGATAAGTCAAAGGTTGCGCGAGGCCATGCAAGACGAATCAAGCGTAGCCAAATCGATGTTCGCGTTAACCATGGCTCGTGAGTCAGCCACCGTCGCATCCTTGTTTGTAATTTTCCGATGGCGGGGGATGAATGCCGAGAAACCCGCACGAATACAATCGATCATTTGTCGCAGAAAGGAAAGCACACAGGTAATCAAATGGGCGTACGAAGTTTTGCGGGTGGTCATGAATTCCTCCTTGGCGTCGTCTCAGTTTCATCTCAGGAAAGAAAAGAAGCAAAATGCCGCGCGAATACCACGCGGGCGGGTATTTCAAGGGTGATTCCGTGGGTGGCTAATATCTTACGAAGGTTACACCCATGATGAGGTTCTTTACCATGCCATTGACTTGGGCGCCAAATTTGAAGACGGTCCATCCCTCGCGCCGAGAGAAATGTGCTCACCACGGGTTGTTGCATATCCAACTCTTCATTTCCTTTGGCTGATTTTAGTTTGAGGCGATGCAGTACTAGCGTCAATGGCAGAAGCAGAGTAGTACGCGGAAATAATAGAAGATTGATCGTTAGCATGTGCGGTCAATGAAATCTCTTTTCAAACCATCACGAGGACGGGATGCATGCACTGCCCGTTGCAGGATGGAAATGTGGTTTCATGCGGAGTCTCAATACCCCGCTACCTGGCGCCGGCGCTACTTTACGCCGCGCAACTGCAGTCGTAATTCTAGCTTGGTATGCTGATACACAGGATCCCCATCAGTCGAGCCCCTGCATAGTCTCCATTCTATTTGCCTATAAAGAGACATTTATGTCCCTTTACGCCACGCTCAACCGGTGCATTACATTGAAAACACATTATCCATCTCCACAGCAGTGAGAGTTCCTGAGCGGGACCGATCGCAACACAAAACAGGCATGGCGGAAATGCGAGATTTTACGATTTCTGGACCTGACTTCATCCTTGCTCATTATCGTGTGCACTAGTACAGGCCACAATGGTACAGTCGTCACCGCAGTATCTCCAGCGCCAGAGGTAGGCTTAGGCGCCTGGCCATTTGACAACATAGCTCATAATTACCCACACGGTGTTTGCGCATGCATGAGAAGGTCAAAGACTGTGATTTCGCGCGCCTGCGGCTTGCATGTGGAACGGGCTGATATTACTCAATATCGATGATCGGGAGTCGACAAGGCGCAGCCGCACGATCGGGCGTCTCGGCCCAGGCAAGACACGCGGGAAAGAGAATTCTTTGCCATCATGAGTCAATATGGAAAACCTGCCACACCACAAATGAATACCAGGATTTTGAAAAATGGGAACGGGACACAGCAATGATGAAAGGGTGGGTAGACGCAGGAACAAAGATGGCTTGATGTCAGGATTCCGAATATCCAGCGGATAATAATATTATCCACATGTGCATTGTGAGTTACGCCGGTCACAGCCACAATTCCAACGTCCGCATGACCCTAGAAGGATCAAAGATCGAGTGCGTTGGCCGGGCGTTGGCTGGAGTTGAGGAGGGCGCATGTGTCATCCGATTGTACGTGCTTGGTAAGTTGTCCGAAGAGCAGTACATTTCATTTTGGAAAAAGGAACAATATAAGAGAATGACTTGACCCAAGAACGGGGATCCATAACTTGGCGGGTCACCACTTGTAGTTTGGTTAGTAGGAGTTCCGAGAGTTTCGACCAACATGCCGGAGCCATCGCTATTTTTGCACATGCAGACATCAAGAAAAGGATAACAGGTTTGGGAAGGCTACGCGTTCCGCCTGTGGTCGCAGTGGCTTGGCGAGGACGGCTTGCACGGCAGGGGTTGATAAAGGGATCGCGGCAAGGCCCACATACTTGCGGGGTACATGATGACAGGTAGAAGGCTCGAGGCAAGTGCTTGGCCCGAACCTGGTGGATCTTGCTACAACACGCCCGTGTTGAACTTGTATTGCGATTGTTTGATTCCGGGGGTCTGATAAAATGCCAAGAGGTAGGGATGGATCAAGTTCTTCGCACGGCATGGGCACATCTTATTATCTG
>Ga0307508_10006440_pt1 | contig 11041 bp, 13 predicted proteins | sample 9_EM_MG_FD_203089 | JGI IMG/M metagenome (GOLD analysis project Ga0307508, IMG submission 203089) | Populus trichocarpa ectomycorrhiza microbial communities from riparian zone in the Pacific Northwest, United States - 9_EM | ecosystem: Host-associated > Plants > Roots > Unclassified | place...
GCTGGAGCGACTGGGCACTCCCCAGGACATCGCCTCCGTCGTGGCGTTCCTGGTCAGCCCGGCCGGCCACTGGGTCAACGGCCAGGTGCTGCGGGCCAACGGAGGAATCATCTGACCCGGGCCCGGCACCGCACCGGACCACGGGACGACACCTCACCGGGTCACCGGCCGGCGCCAGGATCGACGGCGGCCGCCGCGAGCGGGAGGTTCACCCTGGAGTTCCGGATCACCGACGTGGACGCACGTCACGAACAGCTGGTGGTCCAAGGCGTCGAGATCCTCAAGCCGCCGACGACCCAGCCGTGGGGACGCCGATCGGTGTGGGCACGCGACCCGGACGGCACCATCCTCAACCTGTACCAGGAGGCGTGACAGCCCTCGGGCGGCGCCCGTTCAGGGGAAACCGGCGCGCGGGGCGCGTGGCGGTCGGCGCTCGCGTCGACAACTGACCCGTGACCCTCCCGTCGATCCGCCCCATGCTGGCCACGCCCGGCACCCTGCCGCCCGCCGCACACGACGCCCGCTGGGCCTACGAGACCAAACAGGACGGCCAGCGGGTCGTGGTCCACCTCGCAGGGGACGGTCACGTGGTGCTGCGGGCCCGGTCCGGGGAGGACATCACCGCCGCCTACCCCGAACTGCGGCAGCTGGGCGGTGTTCTCGGCGCCACGCCGGCGGTGCTCGACGGGGAGATCCTGGCGCTGGACGAACAGGGCCGCGCGGACTTCCAGTTGCTGCAACCGCGCATGGGGCTGGCCCACGCCCCGGGCAGGGCCGCGCGCCGGGCGGCCGAAGCACCCGTCCATCTCGTCCTGTTCGACCTGATGCACCTGGGGCAACGCTCCCTGCTCGCCCTCCCCTACACACAGCGGCGCGCACGGCTGGAGGAGCTGGAGCTCACCGGGCCGCACTGGTCGACGCCCGCCGCGCTCGTCGGTCATGGCGAACAGGCGCTGCGGGCGACCCGTGAGCACGGTCTGGAGGGACTGGTCTGCAAACGGCTGGACTCGGTGTACGAACCGGGGGTGCGTTCCCGGGCGTGGATCAAGATCCGCAACCTGCGCAGCGAGGACGTGATCGTGGGCGGCTGGCTGCCCGGCAGGGGCCGGCTCACCGGCCTGCCCGGCGCGGTGCTGGTCGGGCAACGGGCCGAAGGGCGGCTGCGGTACGTCGGCAATGTGGGCACCGGCTGGAGCGAGACGGAGCGGGCCGAACTCGCCGGACTGCTGGCCGTCGTGGCGACGGACGTGTGCCCTTTCGATCCCGTCCCGCCGGTCCCGGGCGCCCACTGGGTGCTGCCCCGGCTGGTCGGCGAGGTCCGCTACAGCACCCGCACCCGGGCGGGGTTGCTGCGCCAGCCGTCCTGGCTGCGGCTGCGACCCGATCTCGCACCGGAGGACTCCTCCGCCGACCTCCCGGACGGGCCGCCATGATCCAAGTATTGGGCCGACCGTAACCGGAGCGACGCCTTCTACCTCTTGGCGCGGACATGAAAAGTCGGGAAGCTTAACTCCCCAGTAACCCCACAGCCATTGGGCTGCGCCCGGACACGAGGAGGACGCGGTGTCGTCACCGTCTTTCAAGAAGCACAGCAAGAGATGGTTCACCGGTCTGGCCGGTGCCGCCGCGCTTGTCGTCGCCCTGCCCTCCGTCGCGTTCGCCGCCCCGCCGGCGGCGCTGCCCACCAACGCCGAGAGCGCCGAGTACACCTACCAGCCGGCCTTCGACTACGACACGGACGGCTGCTACCCCACCCCCGCGATCGGCCCCGACGGCACGATCAACGGCGGTCTCAACCCGACCGGTTCGCTCAGCGGCGAGTGCCATGACGCCTCGGACCTCGACAACACCAACACGTACTCGCGCTACAAGTGCAACAACGGCTGGTGCGCGTACATGTACGGCCTGTACTTCGAGAAGGACCAGGCGCTGGCGAACAGCAGCATCGGCGGGCACCGGCACGACTGGGAGCACGTCGTGATCTGGGTGCAGAACGGCACGATCCAGTACGTCTCGACGTCCAACCACGGCTCGTTCACGGTGACCGCGGCCTCCGGCGTCCGCTTCGACGGCAACCACGCGAAGATCGTCTACCACAAGGACGGCGCCAGCACGCACTGCTTCCGGCTGGCGAACTCGAACGACGAGCCGCCGGAGAACGCCAAGGGCACCTGGCAGTACCCGCCGCTGGTCGGCTGGAACGGCTACCCGTCGGGGCTGCGCGACAAGCTGAGCGCGTACGACTTCGGCAGCGCCAACTTCGGTCTCAAGGACGCCAACTTCGCGAACCACCTGACGTCGGCGAAGCCCTCGGGGATCTCCTTCGACCCCAGCGCCTGATCCGGTGACGATCGGGCGCGAGACCTAGGGCCCAGGCACCCGCGGCCTCCGTCTCGCGCCCGATCCCCGCGCACCGGTGCGCGGCATAACGTCCAGCTCATGGACACGAGCGACACGAACACCACGAGAGACACGAGCGGACGACTCGAAGAAGCCCTGGAACGCGTGCACGCGTCCGGTCCGGAGCGTGGAGGCTGGCTGTCCAATCACGCCCCTATGGTCGTGGAGTCCCTCGCCGCGCACGGACAGGCGGCCGCGGTGCACCGGTGGCTGGACCTCTACCGGGACAAGCTGGAGGACTTCCCCGACCGCACGGCCCCCGTCACGGACGACAACTGGCCCTCGGCCCTGGGTGATCCGCGTCGGATCGCGGACTGGACCGACTATTTCTCCCGGACCCTCGCCGAGCATCCGTGGCACAGCGTCCTCGCCGCATGGTGGCCGCGCCTGCTGCCCGGCCTGTACGGCGGTGCCACGCACACCGTCATCCGGGTCGGCCACGCCGTACGCGCCCTGGAGGGCGACGAGAACGCGCCCCGGGTCACCGAACTCGCGCACGCGCTGGGCTACTGGGCCGCTCGGCACCAGCCCGTGACCGGCCTCGCGGCACTGCCCGGTGCGGCGACGGCACCGGACGCCCTGGACGCCGTACCCGCGATCGAGCCGGGGCACCTGGGATTCCGGGACCGTCTGGCGGCCGTACGGCGGCTGCCCGTCTGGGCGGACGACGTCAGCGATCCGGACGCCGCGAAGGAGCGGCTCACCGAACTCGTCCGCGCCGCGACCCACCGCTACGCCACCCACGCGCACGGCGAGCCGACCATGCTCGTCCACGCGGCGACGGCCCCCAACGCCGTGCTGCGGGCGCTGGATTCACTCCCCCGCGACCAGTGGGTGCCCAGCCTGCACGCGGCCTGGACGGCGTCGGCGGTGGTCACGGCGATGTACGCGCCCGCGGCAGCCGTCGCCTACTCACCCCCCGCGCGCCTCACGCCCGAAGAGGTCGTGGAACGCGCCCTCGCCCACGGCGACGAACACGTCATCAAGCTGACCGACACGGCCCTGGACATCGGCGACGAACGGGCCCTCGCGGCCGCCCTGCGCTCGGTCGAACTCAGCGAGCCGCTCGTCTAGGAACCGGCGACCACCGCGTCGCCCAGCGGTGTCCGCCCGTACAGCACGTGATGGCCCTGCCGTCGCGAGCCGAGCCGCGGTGGACGAGCCCGGGCCCGCGTTCGATGATGGCGGGATGGATCTTCACGAGGAACTGCCCTCCGCCGTCGACACGGAGGCCCTGCTCGGCCTGGCCGACGCCCATCACGCCCGGCCCGCACGGCCGTTGGGGGTCAGGGAAGCCGCGGGTCATCTGGTGAAGGTGTACGCGCTGGAGGCGCCCGGCCGTGCCGTGTCCGAGGCGGACGTCGAGGCCGGGGTGCGGATCGCCGCGGGGCATCTGGAACTCGGCCCGCTGCGGGGCTCCCTCGGGCTCGCCGTCCTGATCGTGCACGCGGGTGGCGACGGTGACTACGTCCTGGTCCACACCTGGATCGAGGGCGACATGTCGGACCTGGCGATCTTCGCCGGCCCGGTGGGCAGGCCCGACGCGCTCCGGCCCGGCCGGGCGGGGCTCTCGCCCTGTGTGTGGGAGGCGGCCGTGTTCGCGCACGAGCGGGACGCGTACTCCCGGCACGTCCTCGACGGCACCGGCCCGCTCGCCGGGCGTCTCACCGCCTGGAGCGCGGACACGATCACGGGAGACCTGCGATGAGCGATCCCCTCGTCCGGCACGCCGAGCGCGCCGACCTCCCCAGGGTCGCCGAACTCGCCGCCCTGCACACGGAGTACGAACGCGCCGCACCCCCACCCGACGACCTGCCCGCACGCCTGGCCGGGCTCCTCTTCGACACCCCCGCGCCCCGGCTGCGCTGCCTGGTGGCCGAACTCCCGGACGGCGAAGTCGTCGGCTACGCCACCTGCGCACCCGAACTCTCCACCTGGGACGGGTGCGAATACCTGCACATGGACTGTCTGTTCCTGCTGCCGGGGCACCGCGGTCTCGGGCTCGGCGTCCTGCTCATGGACGCCGTGGCCGCCGAGGCCCGTTCGCTCGGGCTCGACGAGGTGCAGTGGCAGACGCCCACCTGGAACGACGGCGCGATCCGCTTCTACGACCGGCTCGGCGCCCGCGCCAAGGAGAAGGTGCGTTACACCCTGAGCGTCGAACACTGACCCTCCGCAGGGTCTATCGTGTCCCGCATGTCCCTCCCGGAACTGATCCGTATCGTCTCCCGTGACTCGCCGATGGCGCTGGCCCAAGTGGAGCGTGTCCGCAGCGAGTTGACGGCCCTGTACCCCGGTGTGCGCACCGAGGTCGTGCCGGTGAAGACAACCGGTGACAAGTGGATGGGCGACCTGTCCAAGGTCGAGGGCAAGGGCGCGTTCACCAAGGAGGTCGACGCCGCGCTGCTGGCCGGTCAGGCGGATCTCGCGGTGCACTGCGTGAAGGACGTACCGGCCGACCGTCCGCTCCCCGCGGGCACGACGTTCGCCGCGTTCCTGAAGCGGGACGACATCCGTGACGCCCTGATCCACCCGGGCGGGCTCACCCTGGACGAGCTTCCGGACGGCACCCGGATCGGCACCTCCTCCGTGCGCCGGGTGGCTCAGCTCGCCGCGACCCATCCGCACCTGGAGTGCGTGCCGTTCCGCGGCAACGCCAACCGACGGCTGGCGAAGCTGGCGGCCGGTGAGGCGGACGCGCTGCTGCTCGCGGCCGCCGGTCTCGAACGCATCGGCCGCCAGGACGTGATCACCGAGATCCTCTCCCCCGAGACGATGATGCCGCCGATCGGCGCGGGCATCCTCGCGCTCCAGTGCCGGGAGGGCGACACCGAACTGATCGACGCGGTCAGCGCACTGGGGGATCCGGACACCTTCCGGGAGGCGACCGCCGAGCGCATGTTCCTGCACGTCCTCCAGGGGCACTGCAACAGCCCGATCGCCGGATACGCACGCGTGGACCACGGCGACGAACTCTCGCTGCGGGCCTGCGTGTTCACCCCGGACGGCAAGACGCGGCTGAACGCCCACGAGTGGGCGGGCCGCCTCGACCCCGCCACGCTGGGCACGTCGGTCGCCGTGGCACTGCTGCGTCAGGGCGCCCGCGAGATCATCGACGGCATCCCGCACTAGAGCCTGTCCGGCGGATCAGGCCGACTGTGCGAGGCAAGCTCGTCAGGCCGTGCCCTCTTCCGCCTGATCCCGCAGGAAGTTGCTCACCTGGCAGGCCAGGCCCTCACGGCCCGTGCCCGGATGGGCGCCGGAGTGCAGTCCGATGCCGCCCGCCCACAGCCGGCGGTCGGCCCAGTCGTCGTCGACCCGCAGCTGGATCTGCACGTCGATCTGGCCGAGGCTCGCCTCCGGTCCCGCCGCGAACAGCACGGCGGTGACGCGGCGCAGCGGATAGACGTCGAAGCCCTCGATGAACTGCGAGTTGCGCCAGTCGATGAAGGCGCTCTCGCCGTCGGGCCCGACCCGCACATCGATCTGGCCGTCCTCCAGGTGGACGGTGGGATGCAGCTCGCCGCGGTTCTCGACGGTCACCCGGACGCTGAAGTACGTGAGCCCCTCGGCGGCGTCGTCGCGTCCGCGCGGCGGCTCGGCCGCCTCCAGACGGTGGACGCGGACACGCAGACCGGCATGCTCGTCGTACTCCAGCCAGTCCCCGACCACGTTCGGCTCGTACACAGTGCACCTCTTCGACCTCAGAGAGCTGCTTCCTATCTGTGTGCTCAATCCACTGTCAAATGAGCAGAATGCGCTGTGGCCAGGGAATTCACCCCCTTTGATCGCTGATCAAGCCCTGCGCAGCAGGAATCCGCCGACAGAGCGGAAAGATCTTTCCGCGGGCGTGCCGCACATCACGTTCCGGCGCATGATCAGCGGGCCAGGCGGCCGAGGAGCGAGGAGGCCGCCGTGATGCCGAGCGCGGCGGCCACGGCCAGCACCCCGAAGTCCAGCGCGAGATGCGCGGGCGTGCCGAGGAGGAGGCCGCGCAGGGCGTCGACTTCGTAGCTGAGGGGGTTCACCTTGCTGATCGTCCGGAGCCAGCCCGGCATGACGGACAGCGGGTACAGGGCGTTGGAGCCGAAGAAGAGCGGCATGGTGATGGCCTGCCCGATGCCCATCAGCCGGTCCCTGCTGAGCACGATGCCGGCGATGGTCATCGACAGACAGGAGAAGAAGGCCGAGCCGAGGATCACGATCGCCCCGACTCCGAGGAGCTTGAGCGGGTTCCAGGTCAGCGACACACCGAGCAGGGCGGCGATGACGATGACGACGACGGCCTGGATCAGCGACTTCACCCCGGCGGCGAAGGCCTTCCCGGTGGTCAGTGCCGAGCGCGGGGTCGGGGTGACCAGGAGCTTGTTGAGGATGCCCGCGTCCCGCTCCCAGATGATCTGGATGCCGTAGAAGATCGCGATGAACATCGCGGACTGGGCGATGATGCCGGGCGCCAGGTAGTCGATGTAGGGGATGCCGTCGGTGGGGATCGCCTTCATGTGGGTGAAGGTCTGGCCGAAGATCAGCAGCCACAGGGCGGGCTGTACCGCGCGGGTGTAGAGCTCGGTGCGGTCGTGGCTGAGCTTCTGGAGTTCCACGGCGCACATCGCCGCGACCCGGGCGGGCAGTACCCGCCAGCCCGCGCGGGGCTCCGGCGGGCGGAGCAGCAGGTCTATGGAGCTCAGTTCAGCCGACACGGTTCGCGGTGCGGCGGGTGCTTCGGACATCGCGGAAATCCCCTCCCTCGTCGTCGAGTCCGCTGCCGGCGACGTCACGGAAGACGTCCTCCAAGGTCGGCAGGGTGTCGGTGCCCCGGCTCTCGGCAAGGCCCCGCCTGAGCTCGACGGGGGTGCCGAGGGCGCGGATGCGGCCGCGGTGCATGAGGCCGACCCGGTCGCAGTACTGGTCGGCCTCGTCCATGTAGTGGGTGGTCACCAGGACGGTCATGCCGGTCGCCTCGCGTACGGCGTTGATGTGCTCCCACACGCCGGTGCGGGCGATCGGGTCGAGGCCGATGGTCGGCTCGTCGAGGATCAGCAGCCGGGGCGCGCTGACCAGGGCCTGGGCGAGCTCAAGCCGTCGGACCATGCCGCCGGAGTAGGTGCCGGCGAGCCGGTCGGCGGCGTCGGTGAGGTCGACCGCGGCCAGCGCCTGGCCGACGCGTTCGGCGCGTTCCCTGCGGGCCACGTCGAATACGCGGGCGAACAGGGCGACGTTCTCCCGGCCGGTCAGGTTCGCGTCGGCGGACAGCTGCTGGGGGACGTAGCCGAGCAGGCGCCGTACGGCCATCGGGTCGTCGGCGGTGTCGCGGCCGAAGACGTGGACCATGCCGGCCGGGACCGGGAGCAGGGTGGTGATGCAGCGGATGGCGGTGGTCTTGCCGGCGCCGTTGGGGCCGAGCAGTCCGAAGACCTCGCCCTCCGCCACGGTCAGGTCCAGCCCCTCCACGGCCTTCGTGTCACCGAAGGCGTAGGTGAGCCCCGTACAGGAAACAGCTTCGGGTGTCATGACTCCTCGGCCTCCTCGTGCAGAGTGACGGCGAGCGCGCGCAGGGCCGGGAGCGCGGCACGCAGGGCCTCCTGGTCGGCCTCGTCGAGCCGGGCGACCTGTCGTCCGACGAGCGCGACGCGCCGCTGCTTCCAGTCCCTGAGGCGCGCCTCGGCCTTCTCGGTCAGCAGTAGACGGGCGGCCCGCCGGTCGGCGGGGTCGGTCTCGCGGACCAGGTGTCCTTCCTTGACGAGCTGGTTGACCAGGGTCGAGACGGAGTTTCCGGCGAGGTACAGCTCCTTGGCCGCCTCCGAGACGCCGATCCCGGGCCGCGACTCGACCAGGCGCAGCAGTTCGACCTCGGCGCCGCGCAGCCGCGGCACGGTCAGTCCGGCGCGCAGCCTGCGCCTGAGCAGCCGCTGGACGCCGACGAGCGCGTCGGCCAGCTCTTCCGGGAAGGTCTCCTCGTCCACACGGCCGAGATTACCTCTGTGTCAGAGGTAATCTCGACCAAGAGGAGGTCAAGCACATAACGGATCATTAGCGTCTTTTGTTTTATTTCATCCGAAAGCGGGAATCCGCAGAGAAGTGCTTCGGACAGGAGGCACGTCCGTGGGAGCCCATCGAGCGGGCTCCGGATGCTCCCCCTCCAGGTCCGCGTGCTCGCCTCCCACGGTGTCTGTCCCACCAGCACCCGCTCAGGGAGGTGCGCGACATGTCGGTCGCCACCAGAACCAGGCCCCATCCGCACGACGACGCCCCCGACACCAACGCGGCGTTCGAGCGCCTGGCGCGACTGCCCGACGGCCCCGAACGCAAGGCACTGCGGGACGAACTGGTCGAGCTCTGGCTGCCGATGGCCGAGCGGATCGCCGTCCGTTTCCGCGGCCGCGGGGAGTCCCTCGACGACCTCTACCAGGTGGCCGCCCTCGGGCTCGTCAAGGCCGTCGACCACTACGACCCGGATCGCGGCAGCGCCTTCGAGGCGTACGCCGTACCGACCGTCACCGGCGAGATCAAGCGGCACTTCCGCGACCACATGTGGACGCTGCACGTGCCGCGCCGGGTCCAGGACCTGCGCAACCGGGTCCGGCAGGCCGCGAAGGAGCTCTCCCAGACCATCTCCGGCCGGGCCCCCACCGTCGCCGAGATCGCCGAACAGGCTCAGCTGACCGAGGACGAGGTGCGCACCGGCGCGGAGGCGCTGGAGTGCTTCTCGGCGCTGTCGCTGGAGGCCGAGATGCCCGGCACCGACGGCTACGCCCTCGGGGACGCGCTCGGCGGACCCGACCCGGGCTATGACGTGGTCGTCGACCGCGTGGCCGTCAGGCCCTGTCTCGAAGCGCTGCCGGAGCGCGAGCGGACCATCCTCTATCTGCGCTTTTTCCGGGGCATGACGCAGAGCGGCATCGCCGACCAGCTGGGCATCTCGCAGATGCATGTCTCCCGGCTGCTCAGTACCTGCTTCGAACGGCTGCGCGAGGAGGTCCTGACGGACGCCGGCTGAGTCCCGGCGCCGCCGTCACTCGGGCGGCGCCCCCGGGATCTGCGTCGGGCCGTAGCGGTCGAGGGCGTCTTCGAGTTCGGCGCGGATCTCCGGGGGGATGTCTCCGGACCGCCCCCAGATGAGGATCAGCTCCGCGACATTGCGCAGCTTGATGTTGGTGTGCTGGGAGACGTCCCTCAGCACTTCCCAGCCCTGGTCGGGGGTGACTCTGGCGAGGGCGACGACCATGCCGATGGCCTGGTCCACGACGGCGTGGGAGGCGACCGCCTCCTTCAGCTGGTCGATCTCCTCCTGGAGCGCGAAGATCCGGTCCGACTCGTCGGGCTCGTCCGGTACGGCTGACACCCCTCCATCCTGTCACTCGGACGGGCCCGCGCCACCGGGCGGGAGAGCGGTCGGGCCACCGTTTCGGCGCCTCCCGCGGGGTACTCGGCAGGCGCCCGCAACGGTTCCGGAACGACACTGGAACCAAGGCCCAGGTGGCCGCCGGCCGAGGAGAGCAGGACGCGACTGTCATGAACCACGACCCGAGACAGCCCACCGCGACCGCGGACGTCGTCTCCACGCACCATGTGTTCGGCGCACCCTGCTGGGTGAGCCTGACCAGCCGTGACCAGGAGGCCACGGAGAAGTTCTACGGGGCTGTCCTGGGGTGGGAGTGGGAGCCGGCGAAGCTCGGCGATCACTTCCGGGTCGCGCTGGCGGACGGCACGCCGGTCGCCGGGATCGCGGCGGTGGCCTCGATGTGGCGGATGGCGGTGGCCTGGACGCCGTACTTCGCGGTGCGGAGCGCGGACGAGACGGTGGCGCGGGTCCAGGAACGCGGCGGCACCCTGGCGGTCGGCCCGCTGTCCTTCCCGCCCGGCCGGGCGGCCCTGCTCGCCGACCGGGACGGCGCGACCTTCGGCATCTGGGAGGGCGAGCTCGTCGCCGACTGGGAGAGGTGGCGCCGTGCCCAGCCGGCCTTCGTCCGGCTGCGCACCCGGGACGCGTTCGACGCCGCGATCTTCTACGGCGAGGTCTTCGACTGGGCGTCGGAACAGCCCGGCTGCTGCGAGGTCCACTACGAGGGCGGCGAGGTGGTCCTGCGCAGCGGAGGCGACGTGGTGGCCCGGATCGAGTCGGGCGCGCTGGGGTCGGCACCCGATCCCGCGATCCGGCCGCACTGGCAGGTCCACTTCGCGGTCGCGGACGTGGCGGCCTGCGCCCGGACCGCGGAGGTCCACGGCGGCAGCGTGCTGTCGAAGGACAGCGACGAGGCCGTGCTGCGCGACCCCGACGGCGCCCGGTTCACGGTGACCGCACGCCGCGCACGCTGACCCTCACTCTCCCGCGCGGGACGGCCGGGACAGCAGCACGAGGCAGCGCGGCCCGACCGTCGTCTCCGTGCCGGCCTTGTGTTCCGACTCGTCGGCGCCCTGGGGTTCGGCGGTGTCGACGAGGGTCGTCCAGCGTTCACCGTAGGCGAGGTCCGGGAGGCGGAAGTCGACCGGTTCCCATGAGCCGTTCAGGAGGAGCAGGAACGAGTCGTCCACGACGGGACGGCCGCGCGGGTCGGGTTCGGCGATGGCGTCGCCGTTGAGGAAGACACCGACCGCGTGGGCGTCGGAGCGCCGCCAGTCCGCCTCGGTCATCGCTCGGGCG
>Ga0307508_10006441_pt1 | contig 11041 bp, 10 predicted proteins | sample 9_EM_MG_FD_203089 | JGI IMG/M metagenome (GOLD analysis project Ga0307508, IMG submission 203089) | Populus trichocarpa ectomycorrhiza microbial communities from riparian zone in the Pacific Northwest, United States - 9_EM | ecosystem: Host-associated > Plants > Roots > Unclassified | place...
GTGGTCATAGTTGCTGCGCAGCTCATTCTCGTATAATTCCTCCCCAAAGTAATACTTCACAGTATATTCATACCGTTGAAATGTTGCCACAATATCGGAAATTTCGAACTTATTCACCTTAACCGTAACATGAAGCTGTTGCTGGCTATCGCGGTAGGTATTGAGCTGGGTTATTTGCGCATCGTTGGTTTCCACCAGCTTGCTTATTTCCGAGAAAGAGAAATCCGTTCTGTTCATTTCGAGTATGATAAGCCCGCCCGGTTCATCGGCCCCGGTCATTTTACCCAGTTGCTTTAGCAGCCCGGTGGCTGGTATGGCGCCTACCCACTCCAGGTCCTTATCTACCACGGGCACTACGCCCAGGCCATAATCATTACACATCTGGATAGCTTCCATGAAATGGTTATTGGCATGCACCGCCACTTTTGAAAACCTGTTTTCCAGCTGTTGTACGGCTACTGTATCGTCGTTTGCATTGAGTATATCATCTTCGCTGACCAGGCCAATGTATTTGTCGCCATTTACTACCGGCAGCTGGAACAAATGGTATTCTGCCAGCAGCTGCAGTGCGTGGTGCAGCGTGTCGGCCGGCGATAATACCGGTAAGGATGACGATATGAGCTCTCTATTTAACATTGCTGCGGTCCGGGGTTAAAATAAAATGGCCATGGTACAAATAGCTTAACGCTGAAGGCCCGGGGCTGTTAAAAAAACGTCCCCGCGCACCCGTTTATTACAAATAGACGGCAATTATTGCGCCACCGCTGCAGGCTGGTTCAGCTTTGTCAAAAATTTATGCAGGATCTCATTGAACTCAACGGGCACCTCCATCATAGGCGCATGCCCGCATTTGTCGATAAAATGCAGTTCGCTGTTGGGTATAAGCTTATTAAACTCACGCCCTACAAACGGCGGGGTAATGGTGTCATTATTGCCCCAGATCAGTAAGGTAGGCTGCTTTATCTGGTTCAGCTCTTCGCCCAGGTTATTGCGGATGGCGCTTTTGGCAAGAGAAATGATTTTAATGACTTTCAACCGGCTGTTGACGATATCATACACCTCATCTACCAGTTCCTTGGTAGACACCGAAGGGTCGTAAAAGGTGAGCGCTGTTTTCTTTTTGATGTATTCGTAATCGCCTCTTTTAGGATAAGTATCGCCCATGCCGTTTTCGAACAGGCCCGAGCTGCCGGTAAGAATCAATGATTTAATCCGCTCGGGGTGCCGCAATACGTGCAGCAGGCCCACATGGCCGCCCAGCGAATTACCCAGTAAATGGACGTTTTTATAATCCCGTGCCTCAATGAATTTATAGACAAATTTTTCCAGTCCGCCCACCGTGGTGTGCAGTATGTCCAGTTCAAACAAAGGGAGCATTGGCACCACCACTTTGTTGTGGCGGCGAAAGTATTCAATCAGGTGCTCAAAATTGCTCAAAGCGCCAAACAAACCATGCAATAATACCAGCGGTTCGCCTTCGCCCTCTTCGATATACCTGAATTTGTCTGCCTGTTTGATCTCGTAATTCATCTATTAATGTTACAGTCAATCTTCAATATAGCCGCTAAAATAACTGATTTGCGACAAATATGGTAGTAAACAAAGTTACCAAAACCATTTTGAGTAGCAAAGCATCGGAAACCTAACCCCCATAGTTACCGGCGATGTTTATACCCGGCCTTCCTTATATACGCATTTCGTTCAACAGCGCCCGGGCCTGATCCGGGTATGCCATAGCTGCAGCAACCATTTACGAATACCACAGCGATTATAAGCTATGGCATACCTCGCTTCCGGCAGGTGGTTACCGGGGCGGGGGTATTTTGCGGGAAACATTGGTAAAAAACGTTTCCAGCTCATGAAACATATTACTGAAAAAAGGTATTATCCTTCCTAAACCGTCCATGACCCTGGGACCCCAGGGCTGTATAAAAGGATATGTTTTTGAATCAGCAATGGTTTTCTCTGCAATTAAATGAATTTTCTCCGCATAAAACAATACTACGCTCAGTACTATCATATACAGCACGATGTAAAGCGCTATGCCCGCCAGCCGGTTTACCCAGCCCAGCATGGCCAGCTCCACCATCTTTTCGATGGCTTTTGCGCCCAGCCGCACCAGCAATACCACTACCAGGAAAACCAGTACAAAGGCGATGACGGGTAGCCAGCGCGCCCCGGCATGGATAGACGAGGAAAGCCAGGAAGCCGCGGCAGCGGAACATTTCATGGCAGCCGCCACGCCCACGACCAGCGCCACCAATGAAAAAACAGCGATGATAAATCCTTTTGTATACCCTTTTATCACCGCCAGTACCAGCAACGCCACAAAAGCCAGGTCTATGAGCATGCGCTATGAGGGATTATTTGGCCAGCAATTCTTTCACGGCGGCGCTAATGGCCTTGCCTTCCGCCAGCCCGGCCAGCTGCTTACTGGCTACGCCCATTACCTTGCCCATATCGGCAGGCGAAGAAGCGCCGGTTTCGGCAATGATGGCGGCCAGCTTCTCTTTCAGCTCGGCCCCGCTCAGCTGTTCAGGTAAAAACTTCTCGATTATGGCAATCTCTTCCTGTTCTTTTTTGGCCAGGTCTTCACGTTTCTGCTGCTGGAATATTTCCAGCGAATCCTTGCGCGATTTGACCAGCTTCTGCAACAATTTTACTTCATCGGCTTCCTTCAGCTCGCCGCCTGCTCCTTCCGCCGTTTTGGCCAGTATAATGCCGGCCTTGATGGCCCGCAGGCCACGCAGGGCCGCTTCATCTTTGGCCTTCATGGCGTCTTTCATATCTGCCATTACTTTTTGCTCTAAGCTCATATCATTTGTTTAGGATGGTAAAATATCAGGCTTTGTTTTCCTTTAATTGCTGGTCGCGGAACTTTTTATAAAACTCTTTTGCAAATTCTTTCATATCGCTTACCAGCTCCGCATTGTGGGTGGCGCGGTGGAAAGTATCGGCCATGGTCATGATGGTCTGGTAAAAAAAATCGGCCATTTCGTCTACCATCATTTCCTTTGTCCACAGGTCGATGCGCATGGCGGTTTTATCGGCGCCGTCCCAAAACGACAGCATCATTGCCCTCGATCGCTGCGCGGTATCCGCCGTGCTGTCGCTCGCTCTCCAGTTGATTTGCTCGGGTACTTTGTCTTTGTCTAATACTACGTCAATAGTAATGGTTGATTGATTCATCCGTTGTATGGTTGATTGTTACTTCAAAGGTAGCGGATATACACCTATTATTTCGCCCATGGCTTCCAGCATCCGCGGCCTGCCGGCGTTGCCGGCAAACTGCTTTGCCTGCTGCACCAGCTGCTGTTTGTAGCTTTCATCCTTATACAGCCGCATCATGGCCTGTGAAAAGCCGTCTTCCAGCCGGTCGTTGCCCACCCACTCCGCCACATCGCCGAGTGCGCGCACCACGGGGATACCGGATGCAACGAGGGGTACGCCGGCCTGCAGGGCCAGCAACGGGGCCAGGGGCAGCGTATCGCTTACCGAGGGGTATACCATGGCATAGGCGGCGGCGGCCAGGCGCACCGTTTCCTTCCATTCCAGGTCTTTGAGCAATACCACGTCGCCGCGGTACTTATACGTGGCCAGCTTGTCTTCAAAACTGTCCGTCCACGGGGTATCATACCCCGCCAGGACGAGCTGCATATTGGACTGCTGCCGTTTTTTAAACAGCGAAAACGCTTTGAGCAATTCCACCAGCTTGTGCGGGGCGTCTATATCGCCTGTAAATAAAAAATACTCCCTGCCGCCGGTATACTGCGTACGTATGCTTTCGGTTTCCGTCCACGACAGGGCATTGGCCGCAATTACCTCCGGCAGCGCCGGCGGTACATATTGCAGCTTACCCGCAGGCTGCGCCGGCTGCTGCAACGCTTCCGCGCCCAAAAACACGATGCGGAGCGGGGTTTGCTGCAAATCCCTTTTATACGTGGCGGGCTCCTGCAGCGGGTACACGTTGGTAACGCCGCCGTTGAAGTTGACATACATGCCCGCGTTTTCTTCTTCCAGCAGGGTGAGCAGGCGCTTCCTGTCGAGCCAGCCAAAGCCGCTTTTTTTGACTGGCTTTACCGTAATGGGGGGCGGATAGCTGCTGTCGGTACCGGCCACTTCTGTCAAAAAAACAAAGGCCCGCTCCGGCTGCGCGGTAGCCATGTCTGTCCATAGCTGCTCAAGAAAAGCACCTACGGAAGGACTAAATTTTTCTTCTAACCGGAAATCAATTATCGTTTTCATGCACTATTTGTCAAAATTAAGCCGTTTGCCATTTAATGACGTGAAGATGCTTCCTAAAAGATTGTTATCCAACTCATATTACCCGGGTACGGAAAAACCCGGTGTGGGGAGTTTCGGATTTTACGGTACCCCGAAAATGGGTAGTATCACTATCGCCCGGAAGTAGGTTTGACGTAATTTTGAAATGAGATTCATACCCTTTATTGATAACTAAAATAATCCCTATGAAACAACTGTATGCTGCCTGTGGCGGGATTACGTTCCTTTTCATAACTTTTTTGCTGCCCAATAGTGCAAGGGCGCAATGTTCTACCTGCTGGGATGGTAGTACGCCCACGGCCATCACCTATTACGTATCGATACCCCCCACCCAATCAAGCAATAACCCATTCAGCTTTCCCAAATTTGATGCAACTACCGGTACGCTGACCTGTATCAGGTTTTTCGATACCGTATCCATCGTGGCCACTACTTCCGTTCGCAATACCGATACCACGTCGGGACATAACTATGTTTTCCAGACAACGGTGAGCGAAGCGGTGAGCGGGCCACGCAATTCGGGTCCTTTCAACTGGCTGGCCACCTATGCTTCCACCAACAAATCGTACGGCCCCGTATGGCTCGATAAAGATACGACCCCGCGGCTGCCGGGCGATTCTACCACTTTTGGGCCCGACACCCTGCTAAACAATGTGATCGGTTCGGGCACCCCACCCGATATGGCGCCTTTTATCGGGATTGGCAATGTTAATTTCAGCGCCGACCTGAGCGGGGGCCTTAGCACTACCGCCGGCGGCATCAACTATACCGGTGGCATCAAATCGAATGCCTGGGGCAGTTTCCGCCTCACCTATTACTGGTGCCCGGCCAACCCGCTGGATGTAGACATCATTGGCTTTACCGCCCTCAAATCTGGCAGCAGCGTGCTGTTGCAATGGGGCGGCCTTAATGAGCAGACGGGCGACCGCTACGACATCGAATACAGTACCGACGGCATACATTTTACCACCATCAGCCTGTTGCCGGCCTATGCAAGAGGCCCCGGCCAGGCGGCCATTTACCGGTTTCAATACCCGATACCGGGCAATGATGGCAAGGAAGTATATTTCCGTATCAAAAAGACCAATACCAGTGGCAAATCCAGCTATTCACCGGTAAAAACCATCCGCCTCAACGACAATGCGGCTGCCAATTACCAGATATACCCCAACCCCTCGTCGCGGCATGTGTACCTGGAGTGGCAGAGCCTGCTTACAGGCTCCATCCAGGTAAGCGTGGTCAATACGGTGGGCCAGCAGGTATATAACCAGGTTTTCCGGTTCAACGGCAGCAATATGCTCAATATCGACCTGCCTTCTACCGTAGGCCAGGGCAATTATTACCTGATGATAAAAGATCCTGTCAATCATATTCAGCGCTCCAGCTACCTGGTGATCAGGTAGGAACAGTTGTCGGTTGTCGGTTGTCCGGCGTAAAAGGCCGCCAACGGTCAACTGACAACCGACAACCCCTTTTTTTATAACATTTTTGAAAGCAGGACGTTCTTTAGTACTTTTGTTTGAGAGCCCCCTGCGCGGGCGGCTACTTTTATAATTTATACACCGGTTTCTGCTATTAACATACTGCCCTTACGGGGCTTGCTACAAGCTAAAGCCATTAAAATAAGATTACCATTGAAAAATCTTTCTGCGCTCATGGAGTATAACACGACCCGAAACCATCTTATTATGCGCGAATATGGTCGCCATATACAGAAGATGGTGGAGTACCTCGTGACCATTGAGGATAAGGAAAAAAGGCAGAAAAACGCCTATGCCATGATAGAGCTCATGGGCTTTCTGAACCCCCATCTTAAGAATGTGGAGGATTTCCGCCATAAGCTGTGGGATCACCTGTTTTCAATTGCTGATTTCAACCTCGACGTGGAATCGCCTTATCCTATCCCTACCCGGGAAACACTCAAATCAAGATCAGCCCGGCTCCGTTACCCCAAGCGTTACCCGAAATTTTCGCACCTGGGCAAAAACCTGGAGCTGGTCATTAATAAAGCCCTCAAGGAAGAAAATCCCGAAAAGAAACTGGGTTTTGCCAATGCGGTGGCTTACTACATGAAGCTGGCCTACAACAACTGGCACAAAGAGCTGGTACACGACGACGCCATCCAGGGCGAGCTGAGCAACATTACCCAGGGACAGCTGGAGTTTACCAATACGCCTTATGTAAAGGCTTACCGCGCCAATGAAGGCCGCGACCGCGATACACGCGGCGGCGGCGGTTATGGCGATTATCGCAATAAACGCAACCAGAAATTCCAGCCCCGCGGCGGCGGCAGCAACCGTGGTAACGACAGCCGTGGTAACGACAGCCGTGGCAACGATAACCGCGGTAATGACAACCGTGGAAACGACAGCCGGGATAACCGTGGCGGCGGTGGCAATAACCGTAATAATAACAACAGCGGTAACAATAAATTCAACCGCAAACGGTTTAAATAAGCGTTGCCCGTATACTGATTACGCCATCTCGTTAAATAATCAAGGCCCCGATGCAATCATACCCATCGGGGCTTTACATTTGCCAAACGACGAACCTCATTTCCAACCAAATTATCTCATCATACTATGAATGCCTTTGAAGTGCAGGGCGGCCAAAAGCTACAGGGTGAAATCATACCGCAGGGCGCCAAAAACGAAGCGCTCCAAATCATCAACGCGGTTTTATTGACGCCGGAAACCGTTACCATTTCCAATATTCCCGATATACTCGATGTCAACCTGCTGATAGAGCTGCTGGGCGACATGGGTGTTAAAATAGAAAGGCCGCACCGCCATACCGCCACCTTTAAGGCCGACGATATCAACATCGATTTCCTGCACAGCGAAACGTATAAAAAGAAAAGCGGCCGCCTGCGCGGCTCGGTCATGCTGGCCGGTCCCATGCTGGCGCGCTTTAAAAAAGCCTTTATACCCAAACCCGGCGGCGACAAAATAGGCCGCCGCAGGCTGGACACCCATATCATCGGTTTTGAAAAACTCGGCGCCCGCTTCGATTACAATACCGAAGACGGCGTTTTCCACCTCGACGGCAGCCTGATGAAAGGCACCTATATCCTGCTGGACGAGCCCTCGGTGACAGGCACCGCCAACATCGTTATGGCAGCCGTTATGGCCCGTGGCGCCACCACGCTGTACAATGCCGCCTGCGAACCCTATGTGCAGCAGCTTTGCCATATGCTTAACCGCATGGGGGCCCGCATTTCGGGCGTAGGCAGCAACCTGCTCATCATCGACGGCGTTGATTACCTGGGAGGCACCCACCATACCATGCTGCCCGATATGATCGAAGTAGGTTCCTTTATCGGCCTTGCCGCGATGACCCAAAGCGATATCACCATCAAAGGCGCAGGCCTCGATCACCTGGGCATCATTCCCGAAAAATTTAAGCAGCTGGGCATTGAAATGGAGTTTTACGGCGACGATATCCATGTACCGGCGCGCGACCGGTATGAAATACAGACCTTTCTCGACGGCTCGGTACTCACCCTTTACGATCATCCCTGGCCGGGCTTTACACCCGACCTGCTAAGTATTGCGCTGGTGGTGGCTACCCAGGCCCGGGGCTCGGTGCTGGTGCACCAGAAGATGTTTGAAAGCCGCCTGTTTTTTGTCGACAAGCTCATCGATATGGGCGCGCAAATCATCCTGTGCGACCCCCACCGCGCCGCCGTTATCGGCCTGGGCCGCGAGCAAAAGCTGCGCGGCATCACCATGAGCAGTCCCGATATACGCGCCGGCGTAGCCCTGCTTATCGCCGCCCTCAGCGCCGAAGGAAAAAGCGTGATTCAAAACATCGAGCAGATAGACAGGGGGTACCAGTATATAGACGAACGCCTGAATAAACTGGGCGCGCAGATAAAACGGGTACAGAGCTAATCCCTGTTAAATGGTAAATAGCTCTTAGGTGGTATCACATTTTGTGACACCATCTCATCCACCTCATTATCAGGCAATTAAAACATGAAGTCGGGCGGGAAAATGGGTCTATATTCCAAATCTCCCCCCTTTTCGTTTTCTTTGCACTCTCCATGGCTACTGAATACCATAAAATAATCATCATTACCGCCCCTTCCGGCGCTGGCAAAACGTCTATTACCCGGTACCTGCTGCAGCATTTTCCCACGCTGGCATTTTCTGTTTCGGCAGCTACGCGTTCCGCCCGGGGAAAAGAACAACATGCGGTAGACTATTATTTCCTGAGCCTGGAAGAGTTTCAGCAGAAAATCGTTCACAAGGAATTCGTGGAATGGGAAATGGTATACGAGGGCAAATACTACGGCACCCTCAAAAGCGAGCTGCACCGCATCTGGGACAATAACCAGGTTCCGGTGCTCGACATCGACGTAAAAGGCGCCATTCACGTGCAGCAGCAATACCCCCGGAACATCCTTTCCCTGTTTATAGAGCCCCCGTCGGTAGACGAGCTGCGGCGGCGCCTGGAAAGCCGGGGCACCGAAACCGCCGAAAGCCTCCAGGCCCGGGTAAACAAGGCTTCCTACGAGATTTCGTTCAAGCACCATTTTGACCATATTATCGTAAATGATAACCTGTCGCGCGCCTGCGCCGAAGCCTCCCGGCTGATTCAGGATTTCCTGCAACAAGGCACGTAATTTTGCGTATACATTGGCTGATTTTTTATTTACATTCGTGCCATGAGCATTAACCTGAATACCCTTATCTGGATAATAGGCTCCATCCTGCTGGTAGGTTTTTTTGCCGGCATCGAGATTGCTTTTGTGAGCGTGAACCGGCTGACAGTGGAACTGAAAAAGAAGCAGGGTAAAACGGGCGGCCAGATATTATCGCGTTTTATGGCGGCCCCTTCCACCTTTGTCGGCACTACACTGATAGGCTTCAACCTCTTCCTGGTCATATACGGCCTGCTGGTAGGCGAAATGCTGGGGCCCATCTGGAACTGGCTCATCATTAAGGTGCATATTCCCGGCGCTTATGTTAATATGTTCCGCCTGGTAGTCGAAACCCTGCTGTCTACCGGCATTATCCTGCTGATGGGCGAGTTTATACCCAAGGCTTTCTGGCGCGCCAACAATGAATTGCTGCTTAGCGCCTTTGTGGCCCGCCTGGTCACCTTTTTTCACTGGATGTTCAACAACATCGCCGTCTTCTTTATCGCCATTGCCGAATGGATACTCAAATACCTGTTCAACGTACGGATAGACGAACGCAAAGACCCGTTCAGCCGGGCCGACCTGGAGCATATATTCCAGCCCAACAACGACCAGGGAGAGGAACTGCAGGAACTCAATACCGAGCTGTTTGAAAATGCGCTCTCGCTTCCCAATATCAAAATACGCCAGTGCCTGGTACCCCGTAAGGAAATTCTCGGCATCGATATCAATACGCCGGTAGAGGAGGCGCGTAAAAAATTCATTTTTACCAAGCTGAGCAAGCTCGTGGTGTACGAAAACAATATCGACCATATAACAGGCTATATCCACCAGCTGGATTTGTTCAAGCGGCCCGAAAAAATAGATAACATCCTGCTACCCATACCCGCCGTGCCCGAGAGTATGAGCGCTACCGACCTGATCAGCAAGTTTTCGCATGAGCGCAAGAGTATTGCCTGGGTAGTGGATGAATTTGGCGGTACCGCCGGCATCGTAACGATGGAAGACCTGCTGGAAGAAATTTTCGGCGAAATACAGGACGAATACGATACCGAAGAATTTGAAGAGAAAAAGCTCTCGGAGGACGAATACCTTTTTTCGGGTCGCCTGGAACTGGACTACCTCAACGAAAAATACGGCTTCGACCTGCCGGCCGACGAAGCCGAAACCCTATCGGGCCTGATTATATCGCAGCACGAAAAAATTCCGAAGGTGAAGGAACGTATTATTTTCGGCAATTATGAGTTTGATATCATGAGCGTAAGCGATACCCGGATTGAGATGGCCCGCATGAAAATCCTGAAATAACACAACAGCATGGTTTTATCCACTACATTTGTCGCTCTTTAGTATGGCACTATTTAAAAGAAAAAGGGGAGAAACCGCGGCTGAGATGTCATTCATCGACCATCTGGAAGCCCTGCGCTGGCATATTATCCGCTCGGTGATTGCAGTGCTCGTTGGCGCCATCGGTATTTTCATCTATGTAGAAAAGGTAACAAATATCGTGATTATGGGCCCCGCCCATAAGAACTTTCCCACCTATGCCGGGCTGTGCAACCTGGGGCATAAGCTGCACATCGGCGATGCGCTTTGCATGGGCAATTTCCAGATAAAGTTCCAGAGCAATGCTATGACGGAGCAGTTCATGACCTCCTTCACCATTGCTTTTGTAGGCGGCTTTATCATCGCTTTCCCCTATGTATTCTGGGAGTTCTGGCGCTTTGTAAAACCTGCGCTTAGCAAAAAAGAAATTAAAAAGACCGGCGGCATTATTTTCTGGGTATCGGCCCTGTTCTTCCTGGGCGTGGCATTCGGGTATTTTATCCTGACGCCTTTTATGATAAACTTCTATTCCAATTATTCGCTTGCCCCGGAACTGATAGAATTCAAACCCACCCTGTCCGACTATATCGAAAACCTCATATATACCACCGTGGGCATCGGCGTATTGTTCCAGATGCCCCTGCTGGTGATGTTCCTGGCCAAAATAGGCATCATTACCCCGGCCTTCCTGCGAAAATACCGTCGTCATGCCTTTGTGGTGATACTCATTGCCGCGGCCATTATCACGCCGTCTACAGACCCCTTCAGCCTTACGCTGGTGACCAT
>Ga0307508_10006442_pt1 | contig 11040 bp, 6 predicted proteins | sample 9_EM_MG_FD_203089 | JGI IMG/M metagenome (GOLD analysis project Ga0307508, IMG submission 203089) | Populus trichocarpa ectomycorrhiza microbial communities from riparian zone in the Pacific Northwest, United States - 9_EM | ecosystem: Host-associated > Plants > Roots > Unclassified | place...
CCACCACCGGCTCGACGTTCAAGCGCACGAACCAGCGCAGCCCCGGGCCATCGGGTCGTTGCTCGAGGCCGACGGCGCCGCTGATCGCGCCTCGCAGCGGCCCGCAACAACTCAGCACCGCGAGGCCGATGTCAGCGAATGGATGCACGGTCAGTTCAAAGTGCTGACGCACCGGGCACTGCACCTTGGCGGCAACGGCGAACAACGCGGCATCCTCGGGCCCGCGTTGCCAGGGCCCGGTCAGGGCTGCACTGCCGTCGGTGGACAAGCTCAACAGCGAGCGTGAACCGGCGCGCGCCAAGGCCCCGCTGAATCGCAGCGTGAGCCGGCACGCGACGAGGTCCGACAGGCCTTCCAGTCGCATGTAGGGTGGCCCGGCAATGCCTTGCGGCCCTTCGGCCCAGCCCCAGGTGACGCCGGCGCTTCCGACGAGCAGTGCCGTGTCGATCGCGAGCTTGCCGTCGCTGACGCCACTTTCACGCTCCCATGCGGTCAACAGGCGCGCCACACCCTGCTGGAGCTGCGTGTCGAGCTCGTGAAAGCCACGCAGCCAAGCCGATGAGTCGGCCAGTTGGCCGTCGAACTCGCGCCGGCAACGCGCCGCAGCGATCGCCGGTGGCGCGTCAGCGGGAAGCTGCCAAGCGACGGCCGGTTCGCGGCGCCATGCGATCAGATGTTGGGTGGCGTCGTAGGCGGCCAGTGTGGTCGAGCATTCGCCGATCGACGCTCCCCGCGCACGCAAGCCGCAACTGCCCACGGTCAAGACCGAGAGCTGCGGTGAATCCTCTTCACCGATGTGCGGCAACGCAGTGGCATCGGTGACCGCCGGCGCGTGAACACTCAGCGTGGCATCGCTGGCCATGTCACCGCGCAGCGATCGTGCACCTGCGGGCTCCAGGCATTGCAGCAATGGGTGCAATTGCGCATCGCAGCGGTGTTCGGCCTTCACGCGCACGCGCAGCTTGGCCGTCACGTCGGCAGAGGCCGGACGGCTGAGCAACGTGACCTGCGCAGGCCATCGCGGCGCGGCCTCGGCCAGTGGGTCGTGCAAGACGGTCAGGCTGGCCCCCTTCGGAGCGCAGGCTTCGCGTCGCCACGGGCCGCCTTGCGCGGTGTAGTGCCGGCGCCAGTCGGCGTCGACCAGGCGCAAATCGATCGCGTCGACGTCACAGGCCGAACCGAGCCGGATGCGCTCGCGAGGCAACAGGCTCGCCAACGTGCCGGCGCTCGCGAGCCGCTCGTCGAGCTGTCTGAGCGCCTCGGCAAAGTCGGCCGCCGTGGGTTGCCCGGGCTGCGACGCACTGCGAAGCTGTTCGAGCACGCGCACGCAAAGCTGATAGGCCTTGGCGCCCTGGCCGCGCTTGCTGTCGGTCAGGATCGCGGCAGCCCAGGGTTGGCGGCTTTCGAACTCGGCTCCACACGCGATCCAGCTCGCCAGGAAACGCGCCACGCACAGCATGTGGGTGAGCCCGTAAGCCGCTGCGCGCAACACGCCATGGTCCACGAGCTCGTTCCAGCGTTCGCCAAGACGCGCGCGCACCTCCGGGAAGACGCCGGCCAGCGACTCGCCGATGCGCCGCAGATCGCGGCTTCGCTGCAGCGCGACCAGCCGCGCGGCTTGCTCGGGGCTCAGCGACCACATGGTGCGTCGGCCTTCATGCCACAGCAGTCGTCTGGCGTGTCAGCCGAGCGGCGTTCACCGACCAGCGCGTCCAGCGGTCTGCGCTCAACGTGATCAAGGTGTCGAAGCCCGCGTACACGCGCTGAAGCTGGTCGGGTGCAGCCACCGGCAGCAGTGCCTCCATCACCTCCGGATCCATCCAGTCGATGCGGATAGCCTGGCCATTGGGCAGCTGCGCCTTGCACAGGGCGCGACCATGCGTTCGCATCGCCAGGAACGGCAGTTTGCTCTGGGCGATCGCGCCCCAGCCGCCGAAGCTCGGGGCGGCCTCGACGAGCAGCCAGTCGGTGAACGCCGACTCGCGCCTCAAGGTCACGAGCACCGGCGCCGCGGCGCGTTCGTCGGCGTCGAGCTCGCCGGTCCACAGGCCATCCCAGTCGTCGACATCGCCCCGGGCGAGGCGCTCGCGCAGGCCCGGTACTTTCGCCGCCACCATCAACGCGTAGACACGCTGGCGCGCATCGGCCCAGAGCGACGCGCGCTGCTGTGCCAGCGACAGCGTGCTCAACGATGGGGGTTCAGCGCTCGTCGTCGCCATCAGGGCAAGGGATCGCTCTTGTGCACGATCTCGGCCGGGGCCTGCGGGGCGGTCGGGCTGGCCTTGGTGGCACTGCTGGCGCTGCCGCCGGAACCGCCGGAGTTGTTCTTGATCATCGGCCCGACGATCGAGACGCCCGAGGGATCGAGCACGATGAAGGTACCCCCGACCTTGATGGTCAGCGACATGCCGCCGTCGATCACCACGCCAGTGGCGGCCTTGATGTGCACCGAGCCCGCCGAGCTGATCGTCAGCGAGCCGCCGGCGTCGATGTCCATCGCGCCACCGGAGGCGACGGCGATGCTGCCATCGCTCTTGACGTCGAGGCCACCTCCGACTTTCACGCCCACGCCGCCGTCGACGGCCAGGTTCAGGTCGCCGAGCACCTTGGCGCCGGCATCGGTGCCGATTTCGAGCTTGGCGGCCTTGCCGATCTTCAGGTCGTAGGCCTCGCCAACCTTGGCCGTGTGGTTCTTTCCGATCTCGACCTGGTGGTTGCGGACGACCTCGTCGGTGGCATCGTGCTTGACGAAGCGGTGGAAGTCCTTCTCGGCCTGGAGCCAGACATACTCGCTGCCGGTCTTGTCGTCGAAGCGCAGCTCGTTGAAATTGGCCGCGCCGCCGCCGCTGCTCGAACGCGAACGAATGCCGCTGACGGTGGCCTGCGCCGGCAGCGCGTAGGGTGGCATGTTGTCGCCGTTGTAGACGCTGCCGGTGATCAGCGGGCGATCGGGGTTGCCTTCGAGGAAGCTGACCACGACCTCATCGCCGACGCGCGGGTGGCTGATCATGCCGTAGCCCTTGCTTGCCCACGGCGTCGAGACGCGGATGAAGCAGGTGTCCTGCTCGTTCTTCTTGCCGACGCGGTCCCAGCGAAAATGCACCTTCACGCGGCCGAGCCGATCGACGTGGATCTCGCGGCCGGCAGGCCCGACGACCACTGCCGTCTGCGGCCCGTTCACGATCGGCTTGGCGGTCATCGCTTCGGTGGCAAACGGCGCTGACTGCGGCACCAGCTGCACGCGCGCCGAGAAGCCGAAGCCGCGCGTGGCATCGGTCGCCTCCTGGTCGCCGACGTCGACATCGAATGCCACACCGGTCACGAGATAGGCACCGGCGTGTTGCGGGTGATCCGAAAATCTCAGCGTCATGCCAGGGCTGATGGAGCGACAGGGCGTGACGGCACTGGCAACCAGGTGGCCGCTCTCGAAGCGGTTGACCTCCAGCTTGGCCTTGGCCGCACCTTCGGGCGCGTTCTTGCCGTCGCCGGGATAGGCGAACGTGCCCGGCCAGTCGTAGATCTCGAGGTCGCCGGGTTTGGGATAGCTCACCGTGCGCTGGTCTGTCTTCAGCAAGGCGGTCGAAGGCGACTCGTGGTCGTAGTCGTCGTGCGTGAACTTCATCGAGCGCAGCTGCTGCTTGTAGCGCCATTCCGTGATGATGTCCTCGCGCGTGTGGTCGTCCTTCTGCACGTGCGACCAGGCCAGGGTGCCTTCGGGCAGCGCGATGTGTGCACTGGCAGCGTTGCACAACACCAGCGTGTGCTGGCCGTCGACATGGGTGAAGTAGTACCACAGGCCCTCTTCCTCCATCAGACGGCTGACGAAGTTGAAGTCGCTTTCACGGTACTGGACGCAGTAAGGTCGTGTGCGCAGCGTGCCACTGAGCTTGGTGGCATCGACATTGGCGCTGCTGTAGTCGGCAAACACCGCCTCGATGATCTGCAACGCGGTCTTGTCCTGGAAGATGCGGCAGTCGGCGCCGAGCGTGAGATGCCACAGCCAAGGCCGCAGCTCGACGCGGTAAAGATCGTAGCGTCCGACGGCGCCGCCAAGATCGACGGCGGTGATCCAGCCGTTGATGAACCGAAACTGGTCGTGTGCGCGCTGGATTTTCACCGTGGCCTGGGTGCCGAGCAGGTCCTTCGCCACGATCGGGGCCAGGCGCTGCGCGCGCATCAGCTCGAGCCGGTAAGACGAAAGCCGGCCCAGCTCCTCGCTGGCCTGAAGGCGCCTGAACACCAGCGCGTCCTCGCCGAGGGTGCACTTGAACCAGGCTTCGTTGGTGATGGCCATAGTGATATCGGCGTGCAAGACCTAATCGAAGCGATAGCTGAAGTCGCCGTCCGCCGCACCGAGCTCGATCGCCGCGAGCACCTCGCCGCGGCTCATGCGCGTGAGGTATTCGACCGAGATCTTCGGCAGCACGGTGTTGGTCAGGATGGCATCGATGATCCGCCCGCCGGCCTCGGCGTTGTTGCAGCGTCTGACGATCAGGCTCACCGCGTCATCGCTGTAGCTGAACGGGATGCGGTGGTTGGCCTCGACACGCTTCTTGATGCGACCGAGTTGCAGCCGCACGATGCGCGCGAGCATGGCGTCGGACAAAGGGTAGTACGGGATCGTGACGAGGCGCCCCAACAGCGCCGGCGGAAAGACTTTCATCAGCGGCCCCTGCAGCGCGTCTGCCAGCGCAGCGGGGTCGGGCAACAGTTCGGGATCCTTGCACATGTTCATGATCAGCTCGGAGCCGACGTTGGACGTCAGCAGGATGATCGTGTTCTTGAAGTCGATCTGGCGTCCTTCGCCATCCTCCATCCGGCCCTTGTCGAAGACCTGGAAGAAGAGCTCGTGCACGTCGCTGTGCGCCTTCTCGACCTCGTCGAGCAGCACCACGCTGTAGGGGCGGCGGCGCACGGCCTCGGTCAGGATGCCGCCCTCGCCGTAGCCCACGTAGCCCGGCGGGGCTCCCTTCAGCGAGGACACGGTGTGGGCCTCCTGGAACTCGCTCATGTTGATCGTGATCACGTTCTGCTCGCCGCCGTACAACGACTCCGCGAGCGCGAGCGCCGTCTCGGTCTTGCCCACGCCGGAGGTGCCGCAGAGCATGAAGACGCCGATCGGCTTGTTCGGGTTGTCGAGCTTGGCGCGCGACGTCTGGATGCGTTTGGCGATCATGTCCAGCCCGTGCTGCTGGCCGATCACGCGCTGCCCGAGGGTCTCGCCCAATCGCAGCACCGCCTGCAGTTCGTTCTTCACCATGCGTCCGACCGGGATGCCGGTCCAATCGGCAATCACGCTGGCCACGGCTTGCGCGTCGACGCTGGGCATGATGAGCGGCGCGTCGCCTTGCAGCGTGGCCAGCTTGTCCTGTTCGAGCCTCAACTGCGCAAGCTGATCGTTGCGATCGGGGGCATCGACCGCCGGCGACGCCTCGTCGACCGGCTTGTTGCCGTCGCGAAGCTGCGCGCGCAGCGCGAGGATCTTGTCGACGATCGCCTTCTCGTCCTTCCAGCGCGCCTGAAGGGTTTGCAGTCGCGCCCGTTCCGTGGTGAGCTTGTCGGCCACCTCGCTGCCGCGGCTGCCGATGTCGACACCGGCCGCACCTTCGCGGCCGACAATGCCCTCCTCGACCTCCAGCGCTTCGATGCGGCGCTGACTGTCCTCGACCTCGGCGGGCGTCGCGTGCTGGCTCACGGCGACCCGGGCGCAGGCAGTGTCCAGCAGGCTCACCGCCTTGTCGGGCAACTGGCGCGCCGGAATGTAGCGGTGCGAAAGCTTCACCGCGGACTCGATCGCCTCGTCGAGCAGCTGCACGGCGTGGTGCGCTTCCAGCACGCTCGCCACGCCACGCAGCATCAGCACCGCCTTGTGCTCGTCGGGCTCGGCCACCTGAACGACCTGGAAACGGCGCGTCAGCGCCGGATCCTTCTCGATGTACTTCTTGTACTCGGCCCAGGTGGTTGCGCCGATCGTGCGCAGGTTGCCGCGCGCCAGCGCCGGTTTGAGCAGGTTCGCCGCGTCGCCGGTGCCAGCCGCGCCGCCGGCGCCGACCAGCGTGTGCACCTCGTCGATGAACAGGATGATCGGCTTCGGACTCGCCTGCACTTCGTCGATGACCTGGCGCAGCCGCTGCTCGAATTCACCCTTCATGCTCGCGCCGGCCTGCAGCAGGCCGAGATCCAGCGCCAGCAGCGAGACGCCGACGAGCTGCGGCGGCACATCACCGCGCGCCAGGCGCTGCGCGAATCCCTCGACCACGGCGGTCTTGCCGACGCCCGCCTCGCCGGTGAGGATCGGGTTGTTCTGGCGCCGGCGCATCAGGATGTCGACGATCTGGCGGATCTCCTCGTCGCGCCCGTTCACCGGATCGATCTTGCCCTCGCGGGCGCGCTCGGTGAGATCGACGCAGAACTTCTTCAGCGCCTCCTGCTTGCCCATCGCTGCCGGGGCCATCGCGCCGCTTTCGGTGCCGGGCTCGCCGCCGACGCCCGAACTCAGGCCCGAGCCGTCTTGGGCGCCGAGTGGCGCCTCCTTCGAGCCGCCGCAGATCTTGGCGAAGTTGTCCGACAGGTCGTCGACCTTGATGCGCTCGAACTGGCGCGAGATGCCGATCAGCGCGTTGCGCAGGTTCTGGGTCTGCAGCAGGCCGATCACCAGGAAGCCGGTGCGCACCTGCGCCTGACCGAACATCAGCGTGCCGTACAGCCAGCCGTTCTTGATGCTGCCCTCGATGTGCTCGGAGAAGTCGCTGATCGAGGTCGAGCCGCGCGGCAGGCGATCCAGGGCCTGGGTGATGTCGCGCGCCAGGATTGACGCCTCGACCTGATAGTGACGCAGGATGGCCTCCAGGTCGGTGCCGGGCGTCTGCACCAGCTGCGCCACCCAGTGCACGAGTTCCACGTAGGGATTGCCTCGCATCTTGCAAAAAACAGTGGCGCTCTCGACCGACTGATACGCAATCGGGTTGAGCTTGCCGAACAGGGTCTCGCGACTGATGCCACTCATGTTCTTCGTCCTCGCGTCATGCGTGCCCTGGCGCGCCTTCCGGCAGCCACGGTGAGAATTCGGCTTGGGCAGGCAGGGTGCTCGGCGCCACACGCGCCGCCCGCGAGCGCTCCACGTCGATGCACAGATCGTCGGCGTCGCCTGCGCGTCGAAAGCGGCCGAGCCAGGCGCCGTGGCCCATGCCCATTTGACGCGCGCCGAGTTGAAACCGCGGCACCTCGGCACGCAACAGGATGAGCTTCAGATCCCACGCGAACTCGATCCCGACCCAGCTGCGAACCAGCGCCTGCAAACGCGGCAGATCGACGCCACCGGGCAGAAAGCGTCGGTACTGGTCCAGCCGCAGCGGCCCTATCACGATGCGGAACTTGTGTTGCACGTCCCAGACGCTGCTGCCCAGCACCGCGCTTTGCCCGAGCACCGCACCGCCGCGCCGGCCCAATCGACTGCGCTCGTCCTTGGCGAGCGGCATCCAATGACCGCTCCACTGTTCGATGGCCACCGGCACATCGAACTCGCATCGGCACCACGCCAGCAGGCCGTCGGCGTCACGGGTCTGTCGCGACAGCCGGCCCACGAAGTACAGCTTGCTGGTATCGGGCAGCGCGTCCCGGTCCTGCAGGCTCGGCAGACCGATGCCAATCAGCGCCCCGAGCCGGTTGAAGTTCGCCTTGTTGCCGGCACGGTCCAGGTTCACCGTCGGTTGCGCCTCGGCCCACGCGCGGTAGAACATCAGCGCGAAGCGGTGCGTCAGCATGTCGAGAAAGCGCTGCAGCGTGACGTCGCCGTGGTGGGTGGCGCGCTCGCGCGTGTATTCGGTGATGTGCAGCGGCAGCGCGCCGTTGGGGCCGAGCAAGCCGAACAGGCGCTGCAGCAACCGGGGCGGCGCCCCCGGCGGCCGCTCCAGGCTGTGCAGCGATGCCGGCGCGAAATCGAGCTCGGCCGGCTGCGCGACGCGCAGCGGCTCGTCCTTCGGGCGCAGCGCTTCGCCCAGCGGCGGCAGCTGTGGATGCGCGCTCGCGACGCGGCGCATGGCCTGATAGAAGTCGACCTTGTACGCCGCCGACGCGACACGCGACAGCCAGGCCTCGTAGGCTTGACGACGAAGTTCCGCCTTGATCTCGGGAGGCGACGTGGACATGGTCACCCCGCGGGCCGCGCGCCCAGCCTGGGCAGCCAGCGCATCAGTTGACCACGCGTCAGCGAGTGCAGCACGGTCTCGACATGGCTGTTCATCGACGCGTGGCGGGCAAAGAACTGATTCAGGACGGCGCCGAACATCACGGCGCTGCCACCCTCGTGCCCGAGTTCGTCCATCGTCAGCTCGATCTGCAGCCCGCGCGAGAACGCGATCGGACCGGGCCTCGGATGACGGCGAACAACGGCCTGCGCGCTGATCTTCTGTATCGATTCGATCAGTCGCCGTTGCGCCGGCTCCCCGGCCATGGGCAAGCGACCGAGCAGGTCACGCAGCGTCGCGGCGCCCTCGCTGCCGCCGGTGTCCAGCAGCGACAGGTAGTTCAGCGAGAGCAGGTTGATCAGACGCCAGGCGACACCGCCTTCGTGGAGCGCACCATAGGGCCGCGACGGGCCTGCCACGGCACGCACCGCGGCGACCGCCGCACCCGCCTCGAGCGAAAACGGCGAGACGGTATCACCGGCGATGAGGAACAACGGCAGGTCGCGGTTGGTACAGCGTGTGCGCACGCCGAGCTGAGTCAAGGTGTGCGGGATCGGCGCATCTTCCGGATCGACGAGCGACAGGAAGACCTCTGAGCCGATGTAGCCCGACCGCGGCCCCTCGCGCCGAGCTTGTTCCGACAACAGCCGCGGCTCGCGCCAGACGCTGTAGTACGCGGGCAGTTGCGTCGACGGGCTGTGGTCGGGGGCAAACAGCGGCAGGAAGTTGCGCTCCTGGCCCTGATCGTCGAAACCGCTGGCCGACAGCACGTCGTACACCTCGAAGTCCAACGGCGCGGTGCGCTCCGGGACGACGTGGAACTCGTGCCCCCCGTCGTCGAGTGCGATGCGGTTGGCGCTTCTCGGAAAGAGATTGATCGCCGGCACGCAATGCAGGCTGAAGTGCGCCGCCTCCACCAAGCCGTCGAGGTCAACGCCGGGACGGGAGAACAGGAACTGCAGTTCCAGCTCCGCGCCGGGCAACGCCGGCAGCAACGCCCGCAGACCCGTGAGGTCGAAGAACAGGAAGCGCGACGGGAACGCGAAATACTCCTGGAGCAAGCGCAGACCCGACATCATCCGATGCTGGACCGGCAGCATCGCGTCAGCATCATCGAAGCCGATCGCTTGCAATTGTTCGGCGGCCAGCAGGCGGCGCGTCTCGGGTCGTCCGGGGGCGCCGACGAGGACGCCGACCAGCGAGGTGGTCAACAGCTCGTGCAGGCGTTTGGCGACATCGGGCTGGCCGCCCAGGAAAAAGCGCAGGTCATTGGCCTCGAGCTTGGCCAGCGGCATGCCTTCGGGCAGGCGCAAGCGCACGCGCACGCCGCAGCGTGGCCGCTCTGGCAGCACGAAGCTGGTGAGACCGAGATCGGTGAGGTTGCGAAAGTACTCGGCGGATTCGGTGGTCAGTGGCGTGAGTTGCAGCTCCTGTGCGGTGCGGAATTCGCAGCGTGTTCGCGAGTGCGCCGGCGGCGTCGCCAGGAGCTGCGTGTCTCGCGGCACGCGCGGCGCCTTGAGCAAGTTGGCGTCGGTGCGCACCGGATCGACCTGCGCCACCATCATCGACGGCATCGGTGCCAGCAGGTTCGGATAGACGAGCTCGAGCAGGCGGTGCGAGAGCCGCGGAAACTCGGCATCCTGTTTGAGCTGCACGCGCGCGGCCAGGAACGCACAGCCCTCGAGCAGACGCTCGACGTAGGGGTCGGACACCTCCAGCGAGTCCATCCCCAGCCGCGACGCGATCTTGGGAAACTCCTTCGCGAATTCGCCGCCCATCTCGCGCAGGTAGCGCAGCTCCTGGTTGTAGTAGCGAAGCAGGCGCGGGTCCATGGCGGGTCAGCGGCGCGTGTCGCGCATGGTCGTGTTGCCGGTTTCGAGATCGACCTCGGCAGCGAGCAGCAGCTCCAGCGGCACCGGCTGCGCCCACATGCTGCCGCGGATCGTGAGCTGCATGGTGTTGTGATGGTTCCTGGCGTCGATATGGATCTTCACCGAAAGCGACTCGGCATCGATGCGCGGCTCGAACGTGATGATGGCCTGCTTGACGGCGCCTTCCATCACCACCTTGTCGAGCGACGACTTGGTGCTGCCGGCGAAGGCAGGCATGCCGAAGTTCAGCACCGAGCGGCAGGCATCTGGATACCGCCTCCAGAGTTCGAGCTCTTTGAGCCACGTCGATGCCGCCTCCGGTTCTGGGCGAATCGCGTTGAAGAGCCACGACAAGTCGCGCATGACTGCAGCACGCAATTGCTGTCGCGACAGCACGCGCGCTTCGACGCTTTCATGCCTCTCCAGAGGTTGATGGTCGGTCAGCCGATCGAGCAGCGAGGGTTGCAGGCGGTCCCGCGAGTGGAGTTCAGGCATGGCCCGTCGCAACCTGTTCCGACGACGGATCAGCCGGCATCGTGTCGAGTTCGATCGAGCGCACCGAGAGCAGGTCGTGTTCGCCTTGATCGGTGATCAGCACGCGCTGGCCCAGGCCCAGCCAGCGCTCGGTGTCGCTACCCGCCTGGCGCCACTCGGTCTTGCGCGCCATCAGGATCTGCTCGTCGTCGCTGCGTTCAGAACCCGGGTAACGCGTGGGCAGCATCGCGATCACCTCGCCGCCGTTGGCGAACTGCAAGTGCGCCGGCAACCAGACCATGTCGCGCAGGTCAGTGGGCGCCTCGATGTCCACGCGCACCAGGCGAGTGAACGGGATCCAGTAGTAGCGGCCATTGACCATTGCCTCCAGCACCGGGCCGAGGCGGGAATCCGCATCCGCGATCCATTCGAAGGCAGTGCCATCGATCCGGCCGCGGCTGGCCGGTGCGGCTTCGAACGCGCGTGCGGCGAGGCTGAGCGCCAGCTCG
>Ga0307508_10006443_pt1 | contig 11040 bp, 13 predicted proteins | sample 9_EM_MG_FD_203089 | JGI IMG/M metagenome (GOLD analysis project Ga0307508, IMG submission 203089) | Populus trichocarpa ectomycorrhiza microbial communities from riparian zone in the Pacific Northwest, United States - 9_EM | ecosystem: Host-associated > Plants > Roots > Unclassified | place...
GTATTCTGTCTGTATTCTCTCCTCGACGCGCCGAACAACGCCGCTCAGGGCTCACATTTGTGGCTTACGCGGCGCCGAAACCCTTCGCCCAAACCCAATTAAAACTTTCGTCAAACGGCAACTTAGCTCCAGCTTAGATTGTTGGTTGAACCCAGAACATTGCGACCAGTTCACCGCCGACAGTCCCTTGGCTTTGCAATGCTATGATACCCCTTTATCAACGGGTGCCGCGGGTGTTTCGATGCCTCGAGGCACATAGACCTGTGCTGTCACGAGCGTCGCACTATCAATATCGCAGTGCGACAATGCGAAATTGAGGCAAATATTGACGTGCTCCCTCTTGAAACGGGCCTGGACCTGGAACCGTGTGGGGGAACTGGATGATCCAAATCTCTGACGCATATACGAGCCCCTCGCTCTGATTTCTCGTCACCACTCCTGATGAGGTTATGTGGCCGCGGCCGAAACGGTTCTTCTCACTATGAAGCAGTATGTGAGGCAGAGCGGATTATTCGTGAAGGATGGACACTTTTTTTACGCTCTAATCCCCTACAAAGGCTGGTTTGTGGAAAATAGACAGCGGCACCTAACGGCCGCTGCAGATCAACTGATTGGGTGGCTAAAATGAATCACACCGTATCACTTCCATTGTCGTTTTCGAAGCGGTTACGGAGCACTGCGTCCAGCTTTTCCCTGTGAGCGAGCGGTGTGTTCCAAGAGTTGCCTTGACGATTGTGTTATGTTTTTAGCGAGCAATTTTGACCGCCCCGCGCGGGCAAGTTTCATTGAGGCGGTGCGGCGACAATGAATTGCTTGGCATACCCTAGTCAAGCGTTGCCGACCGTGACACTTTCTCCCGCCGCGCGCACCTACCCCTTTTGATTATTCAAAAATCCGAACATGACTCTGACATTCCGCCCAATCGTACAGCTTGCGTTGCATTTCCGCATAGGCGATTGGACTCCTAAGCGGCATGAGTCAGCGCGCGAGAGCCTTATTATCTCTATCTGCTTGGCGGGGTATATAAGGACGCCACACTAACGTTGGCCTCAAAGCTTGCCCCTGCACCCAACCTCTTTTTACGCCTCCCAATTTACAATGCGTATGTCGAGCACGATCCCAAAGCATTTACTATTTTAGTGATGTTCCACCTTCCCAGCGGCTCATCAAAACTGCGCAATCAAGCTTGATAACGCAGCGTACCGAGCAAACGCTTCACTTCGTTGGGTAAGAATTTTTGCGTTGTAACAAGGCTTGATCAAAGCGCTCACCTCTTTTCTACACTCAGGAGGATAAGCCCCAAGTCGTAGGGGGCCAAACAACGTGGAAATCGACCGCTTTCTGTGCGCCACCTCGTCCTGTACAGCCACAGCGGCACTGACGCGTCTCGCTTGGCTCGATTTACAGATAATGAACAAGACGTTGGGACGGGCACCGGCCCGAGAAAAGGCATTGCTCGAAATGCGGCAGCTGAACACGCTTTCAAAGAGGGATTTGTGCCTCGTGGGGATTCTCTGCTTCGTGAGGATTCTCTGCTTCGTGAGGATTCTCTGCTTCGTGAGGATTCTCTGCCTCGTGAGGATTCTCTGCCTCGTGAGGATTCTCTCCCTCAACAAGCTGTGCACAGCACTCCAAAGTAAGGACTTGTCTCCACCGAGCCAGATATTAGGAATCTGATTTCTCTATGAACCAGATGCGGCGAAGCTGGGGGAGTCAACCTCCCCAACGCACCTGGCAAGGTGGTCAAAACACGCGCAAGTGCTGGCGCTAAAAATTACCGGTTTCCTGATGGACCAACTTGTCATCCCTAGAGCTACATCGCGCCATCGCGCCATCACGCCATCACGCTATTCGCTGATGATCTGATGACGTCCCGGGTCCGGAATTCCATCTCTCTCCCCTATTAGACGCTGCGTCGCGCTTACGCGCTACGAGTATTCAAAAGTACACTGCAATACATCCTAGACTTCCCTTCCCTTTGTCACCGCCTCGTTCTCTATCATTCTCTATCGGTACTGCCGCTCAGTTTATTGTCGGTTCTCCCATTTTATTTTCCCTGCCTGTTCGTGCGTTTCCGTGGTCAATCTAATAAATTAACACCATTCCCGCTCCTGTCATCTAGGACAAGCCTTACATGTAAAAGACTCATCATATGTCAAAAGTAAATTGGTGGGTAATTAGTTTTGATTACAGCTGTAAGAGCCGAACAAAACGACCAGTATTCAGCAAGAAGTGCTCATATCATACGCCAGGCATCCTACGGCATGATCGTCTCGTTGAGTTAATGCGGCGAAACTGATTGTTTCGATATCCCCCTCAGTGTTATAAGCGGATTGCAGAGGGAAGCGCGCGTCGTCACAGCGTTGGCAAAGTGTGACTTACGCGTGACGCACAAAGCGCGTCAAACTTTCGGGAAACTCGAATTCATTCTCCGCTTCAATAGATCGGCATGAAAGGGCGTGCGCCCTGACGTACACGTAGACACCATCAGCTAGGGAGTTAGATTTCCTCCATAAATCCGTTTATAGTTCATGGGAAGATGGTCTTAGCACTTATCTCCATTCCTATACTGTGAGGGAATGAATCAAGTCAAATTGGCGCGCCAGATGCACAGCCGTCGATCATGCGCAATACATTCGGTGTCACAATATGGGCAATCCAATTGACTGAGGACGTGCCGCCGCCCTATCTTCCTCCTCCATGCCTCTACAGCTTGAAATGGCGCCTCAGCCAAATGTTACGTACACGTCGTGTCCGTCTATCTTGTTCTTCTCCTCTTTTTCTTTCGTAAACTCACGTCATCCTTCCAACATCCTTCCAACATTCCTCTGGACTGCATAACCAGCTGGCAACAACGTCGTCACCCTCGACGATGGCACAGTCTACATTTACAACAATGGCGACATCGCCTGGGTCCTTGTCTCCACTGCACTCTCCTGGCTCATGATTCCGGGCATCAGGTGAGTATTACATCGTCAAATCCGAGTCTCCAGCACCTAACCCATCAACCTCCCCCCAACTCAGTTTCTTTTACTCGGGACTGCTGCGCCGAAAGAACGCGCTCAGCATGATGTACCTGTCCATGATGTGTGTCGGCATTGTCTCCTTCCAATGGTTTTTCTGGGGATATTCCCTCACCTTCTCTTACACTGCCAGCAAATTTATTGGGGATTTAAGTGCGTTTTTCTCCCTTGAACATCCCGCCCCCGCGCCTGCGCCTGGGCGCGTGTGCGTCCGCCAGTGGAATTGTTGATTCTGATTACTTATTCTTGAACAAGAATACTTTGCTATGAAGGGCTTCCTGGGCCGACCCAGTGCAGTATCACATCGCATCCCTGTCATCGTCCACTCCGTTTACCAACTCATGCCGGCGGCCTTCACGTACGTGCAAGTCCCATGCTGCCAATAGGAAAACTGACTTCGGCATTCCTTCTTTCGCCACTTTGTTTTGTCGCCCTTTCATCTCCGCATGTGATGCTCCTTCTTTCATGCCGTTCGGGTTTATGGTGGGATTATTTGGATATCTATCTACTTGAAAAAACTGGGTTTTGTCGCGCGCATGTTTGCCCGCTCGGCTGCACCGCCGCGCCCGGTTTCACGGACATTGAATGATATTGACTCTGGCGCGACCTGTTTGAACTCCGCATATTCTTTCACATCCTCAAATGCAAACCGATAATCACATCAAACGAATATTACAATTTTCGCCTTACTTTCAACAATACAGCTCAGCCGTCGCAATTGGTGCGGTCGCCGAGCGCTCTAGACTCGGCTTCTTACTCGTTTTTGTGTTCATTTGGACTACAATCGTATACAACCCCATTGCATGCTGGACTTGGAATCCAAACGGGTGGGAAAATAAGGCTGGCGGACTTGACTTCGCAGGTGGCACACCTGTGCACATTGCTTCCGGTACAGCCGGTTTGGCTATCTCGGTATATCTGGGAAAGCGAGATGGATGGGGCCCGGAGGAACCCCTTCGCAAGCCCTATAATTCCTCGCATGTTGTCCTTGGAACAGCTTTTCTTTGGTTTGGATGGTTTGGATTTAACGGCGGGAATGCTTTTACTGGCACTATGCGTGCTGCTATGGCTTGCACTGTTACCAATGTGAGTTCTTTCTATTCAGGTATTGCGTATCTCTTCGAAGGGAATTATTTATTAACGCGAGTATACAGTTGGCTGCCTCGTTCGGTGGTCTCACCTGGATGTTCTGGGACTGGCGCCTCGAGAGAAAATGGTCAGTCATTGGTTTCTGCTCGGGCGCAGTAGCGGGTCTCGTTGCTATCACACCTGGTGCTGGTTACGTCGGGCCTCCGGCCGCTGTCTTCTTTGGCTTCATGGCCGGCACCGTTTGTAACTTTGCCACTCAGCTCAAGTTCCTGCTTGACTACGATGATTCTCTCGACGTGAGTGACATCCTTATTTATCTTTTCCTTGTCTCCAGGATGAGGCCTAACGGCTCGCACTTGCTTTCATTTCCGTGATAGATCTTCGCAGTGCACACGATCGGCGGCACACTTGGCAATATTCTCACTGGCTTCTTCGCTCAATCGTCCATTGCCGCTCTTGACGGAGAACGCATTCCAGGCGGCTTCATCGACCACCATTACGTGCAGCTCGCGTATCAAATGGCCGACTCGATTTCAGGATTCGCGTACTCTTTCGTCCTCACCTATATCATTCTCAAAGCCATCGATTCCATCCCTGGTTTACGGCTTCGAGCATCAGCAAGAGCCGAGAGGTTAGGTATCGACTGTGCTGAAATGGGGGAACGTGTTTGTGATTACGTCCCGTTAGATTCAGGGTTAGAACTAGATGGTGCACAAGGAACTACCATTGCGCTTCATCACGACTGAGAGGAGGGGAGGTCACGCTCGACATGAGACTTGCCTCGTACGGCTTGAGCCGGCTTTCGTAATTTATGAGGTTTCAAAATGGCAGAATGGAATGGCAATTACATCAACCTATCCACTGCTGCATGTACAGTGATCTGTCATATTGCAACACACAACATTGGATGTAACCACAGTTCACGAGAGCATGCCCCGGCCAAACAGGAACATCACCAGCCAGCCACAACCACTTTGACTGGGGAATCCAGCATGGAAGCCATTCGCATGTCGCAAATACGCGCTCCAAGCCCAAGTTGATGGGTGGGAAACTAAAACTACCGACATATTCCCGCGAGATGGTGATCACCAGTGCGGACCAACAGACTGCATCGTTTTTTTCTTTTTCATTTGGCCGGGATTCGTGTCAAGGCCTGACACCGACACCGCACCGCAGCGCGCCCCACAGCGCCCCACACTGCATACAAAGTTCTCACGTATGGGAGCCTGAAACGATGCGAGAGACATCGGGAGAGAAGGCAACCGATGTGACAAATTCAGGTGGGAATCTGAGGGGCTCGCCGATTGGAACGACAAAGATGACGTCCCAGATGCGAATAGTCGCATCAGAACTCGCGAGGAGGCGGGTGTCATCAGGAGAGAACGCAACTGATGTGACCTACTGGAGGGCCCTTGCAATGGTTTGCTGATCGAGACAGGTGAGATAACATCCCGCATTTGAACTGTGCCGTTTGAAGAACCAAGGCAACGTGGCAATTGACGCGGCCAGAACATTGTTCGTTTGCAGAGACTTGCCAATGGAGGCAGCAGCTGCCAGTGAGACGGCATCACAAATTTGAACCGTCGTATCTTCATAAACTGAGACAATGCGCGCATTGTTAGGAGAGAATGCAACTGATGCGACGCTCAAATGGTCTTAGGGCTCAACCGGGGCAGCTGAGACGGCATCCCATATTTGAGCTGTCACGTCATCAGGCCCAATACAATGCGGGCGCCATCGGAAGAATCGGCAACTGAGCTGACTGTGTCGGTGCGCCTTTTCAGAGGCTCACAAATTGGAATCCTAGGGTGGTATCCCAGATGCGGATTGTCATGTCATAGGAGCCTGAGGTGATGCGGGTGCCATAAGGAGAAAACGCAACCGACGTGACTCTCCCACAGTTCCAGAGTGCCCGTAACGGCTTGGTGATTGCGAGACAGAATCCCAATTCGAAATCTCATCCTGAGGCAATGCGGATCTCGTCGGGGGAGAATTGGCTGATGTGGAGTGCCTCCCGAGGAGTTGAGGTGGGAGCTGCCGTTCGGGATTTCCACAGTGCACAGAGTGTGTGTTCTGAAACGAAATTCGGAAACCCGTGAACTGGTGACCCGGAAAATGAAAAGTGTGAGCGCAGAGACAGATGTGTGGCACACACTGGCTTATTGGATATCCAAACGCAATCACGAACCGGAGCACCTCAGTGATGGTTGCATGAAGTCTAGAATTGCAGCTCTACTTATGCAAGATCAGTCAACATTCACTTGCGTCCACAAAAACATAACCTACTTTGGCCCATTCTGCACATTTCCTCAATATCACGGATATTAACGAGGTCTGATCCTTCAGACTGAGCACCTCAATACAGTACAACCAAAGTGTTGGATGAAATCGAGCACCATGCCCGCAGAGTGTGAACTCGAATCCCACCACGAGATGGTCCACCCAATATCAACTCACATACATGAGAGGGGGATCTATAGCGTGATCGATCCGCTTCTAAATATCTTCGGTCTCCCTGTGCAGGTAATAGGACGTCTTGACGTTGAACTTGAGATTTTTGTTGCAACAACGGGAGGCAATTAGACGCAAGGTGACAACATTGATCCAACGGGTCAATCTTCCATTGCGCATCATGACACCGTTCAGGATCACACAGGAAATCGGTAAAGGAAGCATATAGCACCAGGATGACCGCCCCGCGGCGCCATTGCAGGAGAGGCTGCAACCGTGAGAGGATGCCCCGCACCAAGCCCAGTTCCAGCTCTAATAACTCGCTCAGCTGCTCGTCTGTGAGTCGCCCACACGCAACCGCAATTGCTCCTAGAATGGAGCATACGGCATCGTGCTCGCCTCGGCCGGATGAGCTGAATAGATGACTGAGCGCAACCCGGTAAAAGCCATCCAGTTTATCATGCGGCTGGCCATGCGCTGACGCATCGAGGACTTTGTTCAGTCTTAACGCCAGATTGGATAAAGTGGTTGGTGCCGCAGTACCACTCTATCGCCTGGCCAGTCGGGCGGCAGATCGTAACCAATAAAGGGGCCAGCAGCACTGTTGAGGCGACATGGAAAAAAGTGCGTGATGTGTGAATGCTGTCGATTCATCGTCAATCCGTATGTCTCGCACGTTGATGTTGGGAAGTGACTTGGATGCCGGGCTCATCGCGGCTCGCTATTAAGAATCGAAAGATGCAGGGAAGGTTTACCAGTCCGGCTTTCCTGGAGAAGCCCCTTCCTCAATTCTCCAGTACCGCACTCATCAAGCGCATCCAAAACAACTACAATCGGGCCAAGGTCATGTAATGTTGCGACTTCATCAAGGTTGCTGCAACAGGTGCCGGAATCGTGTATTGAGTGAAGAACTGGTAATTTGTGGTGGCGTCCAACCTGTGAAACAGGGTTGTCGAGATCACCCGGCAAGGATCACTGTTTACTGGATCACTTCGGTCCGCAGAACAAGAAAGCTCCGCATCAAGAAAGCTTGAGAGGCGTCGGACCATTGCATTGAGTATAGCACTCTTCCTTGACCCGGCTAGTCCGCGAAGCGAGATGATATTGTGTGTGTCTCGGATTGGGAGTCGTGAGTCAAACAAAGAGGTATTGCAAGATGTCCACCCAGGTGCCGGTAAACAAGGTTCTCGATATTCCAGGTCCATACTCGCAGGATCTAGCAGTCGTTTCAATTGATCTAGTGGAACTATTCCCGAACATTACGCGGCGTCCAGTTCATGTTACAAGGCTCATACCTTCCCCATTCCCGTCGTGGGCAGATATAAACGGGGTGCGTGACATCCATCTGGGTCCAAGCCCCGCAGTGAGCCCTCTGAAGGCTTTCGAGAGGCTCAATGCCGCTTTTTCCGTGTCTGAGATTGCTAGTGTGCTATGGGACGTTAATGTCCAATCAAATATCAACCGGCACACCTGCATTGGAGATGTATTGTTGAATACAGATGCTACATTCGGTGGTTTGCACAGCGATTCGTGTGGTGACATCTTCGGGACACTGGGTTTTTGCCTTCTAATTTGGCACCGACATCAATTATTGAGTAGAGGTCAGTCATAGACATGATGAGATCTTCAAACGCCTTGGCCTTCCTTCTCGATGCACTCCTGAACAGCCGTTCAAAATTATCAGAACAAATGTACGCGAATAGAATCGACAGTTCCATACTTCACATGACTACCCAAGGAATGGTTGTATAAGTGTGGGGCTATCGGAGACATCAAATCAATCGCCGGGTCAAGGTAGGGATGCTCCAGGGAAAGGCCCACTTTGATTGTTCCGCCCATGAATTGCGCCAGCATCTTCACCTTGTCAACCACCTGTCTGAGCATATCGTTGACAACGCTGCCTGTGTCGGACAGGATTTAGCGGTCCTACAGTATCGATCATGTCTTGAGGGACTGCGGGTCCCTGGGAATCCGCGTGGACACTGCCATCGAAGCTGCATGCACAAGTTACGCTAGAAGCCCGCATCAAGTTGCCACCTTTTGCTCACGTTCGTCTTACAGACATTGATCCAACACGTCGTGCACCTCGATGGCGGCAGAACCAACTGGGAGGCTGGGAAGAAGCTTCCCACGAGAACATTTGAGGCGAAGGCACAACGTTAACATAGATGACAGGTGTAATTCTACGCTGGCGCCGCGCTTCAGATAACCTTTGTATTACTGGGCTTCTCATCTGACAAGACATAAAGCGATGGATCTGCCGGTGTATTCGTGACATCTCTAGCTCCGATGACTGCTTCGGGATGATGGTGGGATCATACAAGGGGCGATCACATGCCGGACAAAAAATATTCGCGGGTGTAGTCGTGTCGTGTGAGAACTCTTCTAGAGGACCTCTGACCATCAAGGTTGCCGCAGCTGCCCGATAATGATCTTGAGGCGTCCTCCCACGAAGCATAGCGATAGGGTCATTCAATCAAACCTCAGCACCGGAAGATGGCGCACGTGCGCACAAGTTCGTGAGAACTCTTATCACTCGTTTTGATCATCACCAAATTCGCTCCCATGTGCTAGGTGATCGTTGGTGATATTGGGATAGTTTTAGTACAATATGGCTGCAATATGGATCGACGGCTCGTGACCCCTTAGTTGCCTGCACACCTCGATTGTTGTCCCTGACTGTATTCCGTCCTTCCCCCATAATTCTTGGGATGGGTATCAACATTCCCCTATTTCTCACTAGATCATGGATCAGGGATATCTGGTGCGAACAGAAGGATTTCCCGGGTCAGCCGCTGAGGCCTTCACACCGGGAATAGCATTCCCACCCAGCATTCACGTCAAACGAAAGTGATGCGTGGGATAGAGACGTCCACCTTGGCTGATAATAATTGCTTATAATGTCAAGCTACCGAATGACCGGAGGTGAGGTTCTGATGCTCCTGAAGTACGGGTAAAAAAGTAATTCCCTGATTACTTGACCATATCACCAGCATTATGGATAGGGCCCCGGCTCGTCTCCTGGTACCTGTCGCGGACTCTCCGTCGAAACGCGCGCGACAATATTCTAGTTTCGGCCTATGTGCTCTTGTTTGATTCACGCCGACAATTGGCGCCGCGCCCTCGCAAACGAAATTCAAATTTTGCTGATACCGGAGACGTGGATTCATCTCGCTTCGAGATACGGGCGTGTAAAAATGGTAATGTCATCGTCTGTGGGAACACATTTCGCGGCATTGCACGGAGATATGTCCATACTTAGACTGTTTAATTTTTCAATCAGCCGCTATTCACGGGTTATGGTTATTTTAGTGCGCAAGCTCCTTTCAGGGGTCATTGTGCATATCCATGTGCAAGATTGACGTCACTCGGTCGTCCCCGCCCACCTTCAGGTCCCCGAGAGCCGCCCATCCTATCTGATCGGCATGAGGCCAGTGTCGGGAGTGGTTTCTCTGTTCCGCTCAACACGGTCCCTCTAAGGGTTAAGGACTTTTCCCTCCGCAGCCCATTGAATGCTCGATAGGACTAGCAAGACTTCTGCGCCGCCCCGACGCTTCGACCGACAATAACAAATATCTCAATATCAGTAATATGAAACCCCCCAGCTTCCCACACTAAGCCGGCGTGTCGTCGGCATCCACGTTTTCTGCGTAAATATTGATCGTTCTCCTGTAATCCGCATATTAGCGGTGTCTAAGTCACCCTGTTGATTAACTTTCTAGCCACACATGTCCAAAGGAGTTCATTGTCTGCTGTAACGCGCAACAAATTGTTGATGCGCGGGCTGTCCATTCCAATATGGGCCTCCCCTCTCTCGGGTCTAAGATCCCACAATCTTTAGCGCACACGCACACAAATCCTTGGGATCTTTTGTCTCTGGTAATGGCCGGCGACAACATAAAAAGCCGTTCGGTCGTTTATCTATGTCAAGAGTACTTCACTCGACATGCTTTGCTCCCCCTTGCACGTAGCGACGCTCTTACTCTCGGCTTCCACCTCCTACGCTGCGTTTGTGACCGGGCCATCTGCTGTCGCTGGAAAAAGCTATGACTTCATCGTCGTTGGAGTAAGCATTCCGTCGTCCTTTCGTATCGTTTCATATATAACACAAAATACAGGGTGGACTTGGAGGCGCTGTTGTCGCAAGCCGCTTATCGGAGGTCTCCTCATTCAAAGTCTTACTAATCGAAGCTGGGCCCTCGTGCGTTCTTTCTACACATCATGTTTATTTCGTCCTTATCGTTCCCTTAGAGATTTCAGTAACCCATTCATCGCCATCCCTCTTGCTTTTGGGGATCTTTCTCCGAATCAACCCGTCGATTGGAATTATAGCTACGTTCCCACACCCTATGTCGACGGCCGTTCGATTGCAACCGTGAGTACCGTTCATATTCCCCTCGAAGGCCTACCCGACCACTAATTCTCATTCGATCGAAGCCTCGTGGTCGCGTCCTTGGAGGATCGACATCCATCAATT
>Ga0307508_10006444_pt1 | contig 11040 bp, 11 predicted proteins | sample 9_EM_MG_FD_203089 | JGI IMG/M metagenome (GOLD analysis project Ga0307508, IMG submission 203089) | Populus trichocarpa ectomycorrhiza microbial communities from riparian zone in the Pacific Northwest, United States - 9_EM | ecosystem: Host-associated > Plants > Roots > Unclassified | place...
TAAAAAAACATGATTCGACCGGACCCTAAAACACCCTGAATAAATAACTGAGTGAAGAATAAAGGCAGCTGCACGACATGGATTCCCATTCTCTTTTGAGAATATATAAGTTTTGAAGCGGCCATACTAGAGAAGCAATTGTAGGACGACAACTCCTTGAGAGAAGGGAGGATTGCAGCAACCTTAAGCTAGTCCAAACTAGTGTACGGTTGTCTGTTTGGAAGCTTTCGAAAAACTTCCAATAATTAAAAAAAATAAAAAAAATCAGAAAAGAAGATCAAGAATGGCTCGCGGAAAGGTTCAGATGAAACGTATTGAGAACTCTGTGCACAGGCAGGTTACCTTCTGCAAGCGCCGATCTGGTCTCCTTAAGAAGGCTAAGGAGCTCTCTGTGCTGTGTGATGCTGAAATTGGAGTTTTCATTTTCTCCGCCCATGGAAAGCTCTATGAACTAGCCACCAAAGGGTCTCTCTCTTCCTCTCTCTCCCCTCCCTCTCCCTTTCCATTCACATAAACAATATTGCATGCATATACATGTGTGATCACACTCATATATTTGCTTGCACGAACGAAAAACATGTGTCGATTTATGCATGCATGTAACCTTACATGAAATTATGGACATTTTCCCTCATGAGTGACGCGTTAGACATGATATAATTTACTCTTCATAAGCTTTTCTTAAAGTTTTTACACATCTCTAAAGAGTTACTTTTTCTCTTCTTTATTGTTTAAGAACCATGCAAGGGCTTATTGAGAGGTACATGAAGTCCAGCCGAGGGACCCAACCTGAACCAGCTGCCAATGAGACCCAGCCTGATATGGTATGTAATCTAATTAACTCTCTCTCTCTCTCTCTTAATTATACAGCTAAATAACTATATTGAATGCATGCAAAAGTAGATAACAAATAGACAAACATAATCTTCGTATTCTTATTCAAAAGCTTCCACAGCATCAGATGCTGGTTCTAATGGTCGTAAAAGCACACTTACAGAAATATACCCTCGTAATTTATGCGCAATGTTGGTGATGAAGATATTCCCATTCTCATCGTAGCTTGACGACCAAACATCCTGATTTACACTTTTGAACCTTTTTTTGATAGGTTATTTAGGTTAAGCCAGTGTCGTCGAGATCTAGCTCGAGTTGAGTTTATTAGATGAAAATAAATCCATGCTTAGACTTTATGGGAAACTCTAAGCCAGATTAGTGAGTTGAAGGGGTTGTGTCACGGGGTAATTTTTCGCTCCGCGAATAAACCCGTGCGGCAGCCTAGTCCCCCTACTAGACTCAGTCTTTCCTCGCCAATGTCACTCGTGTTTACCTAGTAACTAAGTGTTTCCCTCACCCGAGAGGTTTCTCCACTTTTCTCAGTTAAAAGACAAGCAGAATACATAAGTAGATTGCACAACACAAAGCAAAGCGCACTGAGAATTCAAAAAGAACTCTCAACGTTTATTTATCTCGTCAATAAAGGATTACACAATGAGTGTGTGTGCTATGCACAGAAATCACATGCTACACAGCCAAGCTTACACACGTTATTTCCTCTCTATGCATTTTATTTACAACCAAGAGCTGCAACAACTATTTATAGCCAAGTATGTGAGCTGCAAGGCACAACCATTATCCTATTTTTCAGGACATAGTGGGGCACTTTCTCCTCCATAATCTTAGTGGCCTATTTTCCAGCAAGTAGTGGACATTACTCTCACATGATCCTTTGATCCCATGATCTCAGCAGCTTGTAGAGCAATCCTCTAATCAGCCCCCACGTTCTGCCCCATGATCTCATGATCTAAGAAGTCCATAACTGCCATTAACCCACGTTCTGCATGCCCACCTGGCAGCCCCAACTGCCAGTTCTTGCTGCATCAGCTGTTGAGTCACTCGTATGCCTTGGACAATCCTTCGTTCAAGTTTCAGATCGTGCCAAGTCGAACTCATGGCTTGCACAAGCCGTTGCGCGCTGCCAAATTCGCATCTGCGTGCAGACTGCCAATGTCTGCGCTGCCGAATCTGCATCTGCGTGCAGGCTGCCAATGTCTTCGCTGCTGAATTTCGCGACAGCCCCTGTTCTCGTCAGCCTATCCCCCTGACGAGTTTTCCCGCCTGGCCTGTAAATTCCATTGTCCAGCCCATGTTCGTCAACAATCTGCGCTGCCGATTTTCTTTTAACGAACCTAAGCTGCACAAATCTGCGCTGCCGATTTATCCCACTGTTGGCATGGCTGCCAACACCCTTAGGCACTATTTTGGACAGCCTGCTGAAGTGTGCACCTCATGCACATTTGACACTGTTACAAACCACCCCCACCAAAAGAACCCGACGCCCTCGTCAGATAGATTTGAAGTACCCTTGCACCGCATCTGTTTCTCGTCGCACTTCATGTTTCTCCCCACGAAACCTCTAGCTTTGCCCACATTTAACAACAATTTAGTCCACCGAATTTTATCAACCGGTTTCAAAGCCAAGCTGTGACACAATTCTATTTTGGCCCTTTAGTTTTCCACAAATGTCAAACACATCATACTCGCAAGCCTGTTTTCATGAAGTTTGAACACTAATCACAAGCATCCTAGGTATCCATCCCTATTCACAAAATACATCCACACAAAATCACTTTGAAGAATCACATGAGCTCTCATACGAACATCTAATTCTCCAACCATTCAGCATGCCAAAACTACAAGTATAAAATTTAAATATTGCTTACTTGTCCATTGTACAACAATTCAACTCTTCTTGCCGAATTCACCTCAGCCAATGCAAGGTTGCCGCTGTCCATTGCTGCCGAATTCTATGCAGTGTGCTTTCGTTGGCGCATCCTTACGCTTAGAGCTCTAATAAACCATGATCTGTCCATCGTCAAAGTTGCGGAACTCCTCCAATTCTGCCTCGCCCAAGGCAGTTTGGCCACGCCTAAGTCCTCATCGACTAGGCTGGCCCCTTGCCACTAACTCTTTTACTTAGTGTTAAGCACACGTATATGATTTACGTATGCTGTTCCTTCTCCATCCTTCTCCACGGAAATAACACTAAATTGTGCTTTCAGCGAGCACTCCCTTGCAAAATATTTCCCTTGCAAATAAAGCATTATAAATTTGATTTTGAACCCTTACCGTTAGCCTTCCCTTCTGATTTTCCATCACCAGCAGCTTGTTTAGGTTCCTCCCCACCAAATTTCTTCTTATTCTTCTTTTTCGTCCATTCCTTTGACGAATTTTTAGAATTTCCAGCATTCTCGTCGCTGTCATTTGGCCTCAAATCCACTAACCCGTCAGCACCAGCAATAGCAGATGACAAGTCTAAAACCCTTTGCCTTTGCAATTCCATTTGCGCCTATGGTTAAAGTCCTGAAAGAAAATTGAACAACTTGTCCTCCTCAGATATATTATCAATATCAAGGATTAAAGAACTATACTTCTTCACATACTCCCGCACCGACCCATCTTGCCTTAACTTCTTCAAGTCTTCCCTCGCAATCCAGGACGTATTGTTGGGAAGAAATTGTTCTTTCAACTACCATTTCAGAATCTCCCATGTCTCAACTTTCGGTCGTCCAGCATTAAGATCCTCCTTGGACCTTGTCTGCCACCATAACTTTACATCTCCCGTGAGATACATCACTGCGATGTTAACTTGTTCAGCCAACCAGATCTTCGTCATGCTGAAGTACTGTTCCATGTCCCATAAAAAGTTCTCTAACTCTCTGGAACTCTGCACCCCATCGAATGGTTTCGGCTCTGGAACCTTAGGCTTAGAAGAGCCTACACTCCCTGATGCAGCTGTGACTGCTTGCTTCAAGACAGCCAATTCTGCGTCAACAGCTTGCAACTTTCAGCTCATCTCTACCGCAAGTTCTACATACTGTCCAACAGCCTTCTTAGCGATTTCCATAGCCAACTCAAGTCGATCCTGAACTAAATGATCTTCTTCATCAGGAACGTCCCCCATCCAGCCCTCCAGACGAATTAACCTTTCCCGAAGATTTTCCATTTCGCTGGCATAAAACTTTCAGCCACCAATTTCGCAAACTATCCCAACAATAGCTTGAACAAATCAGTCCTTTGATCTGCCCACAGAACAATCTCGTTGTTCTGCCAAGAATGCGACCGCGCTCCGATACCAATTGTCACGGGGTAATTTTTCACTTCGTGAATAAAATCGTGTAGCAGCCTAGTCCCACCACTAGACTCAGCCTTTCCTTGCCAATGTCACTCGTGTTTGCCTAACAACTAAGTGTTTCTCTCACCCGAGAGGTTTCCCCACTTTTCCAAGTTAAAAGACAAGCGGAATACACAAGTAGATTGCACAACACAAAGCAAAGCACACCAAGAATACAAGAAGAACTCTCAACCTTTATTTATCTCGTCAACAAAGAATTACACAATGAGTGTGTGTGCTATGCACAGAAATCGCATGCTACACAGCCAAGCTTACACATGTTCCTCTCTATGCATCCTATCTACAACCAAGAGCTGCAATAACTATTTATAGCCAAGTATGTGAGCTGCAAGTCACACCCATGATCCTATTTTTCAGGATATAGTGGGGCACTTTCTCCCCCATGATCTTTATGATCTTAGTGGCCTATTTTCCAGCAAGTAGTGGACATTACTCTCCCATGATCCCATGATCTCAGCAGCTTGTAGAGCAATCCTCTGATCAGCCCCCACGTTCTGCCCCATGATCCCATGATTTAGGAAGTCCATAACTGCCACTAACCCACGTTCTGCATGCCCACATGGAAGCCCCAACTGCCAGTTCTTGCTGCGTCAGTTGTTCAGTCACTTGTATGCCTCGGACAGTCCTTCGTTCAAGTTTCAGATCGTGCCAAGTCGAACCCATGACTTGCACAAGCCATTGCACGCTGCCGAATTCGAATCTGCGTGCAGACTGCTAATGTCTGCGCTGCCGAATCCACATCTGCGTGCAGGCTGCCAATGTCTTCGCTACCGAATTCCGTGACTGCCCCTACTTTTGTCAGCCTATCCCCCTGACGAGTTTTCCCGCCTGTCCTGAGCATTCCATCATCCAGCCCATGTTCGTCAACAATCTGCACTTCCGGTTTTCCTTTGACGAACCTACAGTTGCACAAATCTGCGCTGCCGATTTATCCCACTGTTGGCATGGCTGCCAGCACCCTTAGGCACTGTTTTGGACAGCCTGCCGAAGTGTGCACCTCGTGCACATTTGAAACTGTTATAGGTTGTATGTATGGAATTGGAAAAGAATAGTCGAGCCAAGTTGTTTAATACCTCTAATATGAACTATACAAGTTTGGATGATGTAGGGGTGATGATCACTGGATTCAATAGATAGTACATCAACTAATTGGATCATGGTTTTAAATATCATCACCTAATATCATTATTTGGTGTTACGATGTTCATAATAGTGATTCAAAGCAATGATGGCTATAATGCCCCACCATTATTAATGTCGTAGTCATTGTCTAATTTTTTTTTATAGTAATCAAAGAAATATTATTAGGAATTAGCGACATTAAGGAGATGACAAACTAGAAAATAAGTGAAAAATTGTTTGGGTTACATAGAAATTAAAAAGAATAGAGCAAAACAAATAAGAATGTTCTAAACAAATCAGTTCTACATGTGGGTCTATTCTAAAATTATCTCTAGACCTCTAAAAAGATCCAAACTTATATATATAAAGCTAGCTTTAAAAGTCTTTAATCAAAGAGCAAGATGGTAAAGAATTATTTCAAATATTGAATCCTAATCTGACAATTGATCATTAAATACTATCTTATTTCTATCTAGCCAAATACCCTTAAATATTCCATAACATGGAAAAGTAATTGCTCAACTTTGAATTTTTTTTCTTTCACAATACCACTCCACTGGTTAACATCTGACAAGTACTTTCTGGCATACACCATTGAATACCTAACTAGTTCAAAAACTTGTTCCACGAAATCCAAATATGTATGCAATGTAGAAAAAGATGACCAATCAAATTTGTTTTAACAATACAAAAAGAACAAATTGCACTCTCATAGCCAATTAAATTTCTATTTGCAAGAAATCCTCTTGTACACAGTTTGTTTTGAGCTAATACCCAAAGAAAAATATCAATTTTTGATGGGACAATACCCTTCCACATGATTGTACTTCCTAATTTCATTGAACAACAATCTTTTGGCTCATTCCTCCAAACTTTCATGTCAGAATTATGAGGCAATAGAACAACCTCCTCCAAAGCTGAATGAGGACCTTTATAAGAAACTGCCACTAGTGTTTTTGAAAGAAGAAACAAGGATATACTAATTTGAAAGCATAACAACAATGGTGAATATTCAGTTAAATCTCTAAGTTTCTTACATGCCCCACAAGGTATTGCAAATAACTAGAACTTTTTTATTCGGTTTTGGAAGGGGCTAGTTCCTCCTAAGGTTGAAGTCTTCTTTTGGATGGCTATTCTTGGCAAAATTAACACAAGGGGAATTTTGGTTAAAAGAGGCATTCTTGATTCTAATGAGGCTAATTGTCCATTATGTATGCTTTGTGAGGAAACCATAGATCATGCTCTTCTACACTGCTATAAACATTAGAGGGTCTGGTCCAAGTTTGCAGATTGGTAAGGGGTGTCCTAGTGTTGCCCAAAAGACATGTCATCTATTTTTAATCAGTGTGTTGATTTGGTTTATGGAACGTTTCAAAGGAAGGTATGGATCATGATATTCTTTGATATTTCATGGTCTCTATAGATTCTATAAAATAACAAGGTGTTCAATAACAGAGTACCTGATTATGATACAATTTTTTTTTTATTAATCTTAACAAGATTATGTGTTTAGTCAAAAATTATTTATTTAGATTTTCATTATTCTGCAATAGATTTATTAACATCGGCTGGGGGACTGGTTTGTTGGACAAATATCAAGAGTAATAGACCCTATTTATATTGGATCCCTCATAATAATAACTCTCTAAAATGGAATATTGATGGCTTTTCTAAGGGTAAACATGAGCCTACAGGTATTAGAGGGGTATTAAGAGACCATTTTGGAGTTGTAATAAGTGTCTTCTCTTATTCAAAGGGTAATAAAGACTCTAATGAAGTTGAACTGTTTATGGTTGTAAAAGCTATAAAATTGTCTTCTTCAATGAATGATTTTATTGGGAAAAATTTCTTAATGAAATTTTACTCTTCTTCCATGGTAAATTGGATGAATAAACCTTGTTCTAGACCGAGCTTCTAATTGGTATTGGATTTGAACTTCAAAGATTTCCTTTTAGTCGTGAGTGTCGTCCTCCTAAAATAAAAAAACTAGCATATCAAATTCCATGATTTATTCATTCATGTTTCTCGGTTTGCTTCTGTTTTGGGTAATGTTTCTTTCTATCATACCATTCAAGAAGTAAACTTTTGAGAAGCAAACTTCATGGCTAAGTCCCTTGCAAAATAAAGAGTAAATAAAATGAAGGAGCTTATGGCATGGATTTGAGATTATAAAATGTTTGATCATCTGAAGTGTTATAGTGGATGGTAGGATCTTACCTGTGATTTTCTTGTTTGATCAAATAAGTATGGTTGCTTCTCCACTTAGAAATATGTTCCTCCTGTTATGCCTCGTTTTGGTCAAGCTGCTTCAACCTCCATTCTCTTAATCCTTGACCTCTATAAATTTATAAGACAGATGCTGGAATTTTGAAGTATTTGAAACTGCTGGGTTGGTGATCAGGAGAAAGCAATGGTAGGGGTTGGAATTTTGATTGTTTTAGTTGTAGTCAAAAGATTCTCATGGTCCTGTTGTAAAAAAAATAGGCATAAACTGTTTTTCTTATAAAAAAAGATCACTAACTAGATTTATTTCTATTTGTTGTAATCTTCTTTTTCATTTGTACTGCTAAGCAATGGTGTTACTATCCATAACACATAAATCAACAACTTGTTCTTAGATCTCGAGACAAAGCAAAAGGCTGAGGGAATAAGAATTTTAGAGGTGTCTCAGCTAACTAGCAATCTAACAAAAATAGAATTATGATCCCATCTCCTAGTTTGAAGTAATAGTTTTTTCGTAAGGAATTTCAAATAGGGTCAGAAGAATTAACAATTAAAGAGATGTCTGCCCATGTCTCTAATAAAGAACAATCAAAGATACGAAGGTCATTAATAAATGTAGGCTTATACTTCTTATTTAAATACCCAAGAGAGCCTTGTGTATGTGGTTCTCCTAGTTTCCAAAGCTATTTGAAGAGCATGCCTTTTTTTTTTTCAATCAGAGAGCCCACACCAAGACCACCCCAATCTTTCTCCATAACTATTTGCTTCCAAGACACCTAGCAAAGCTTTTATGATATCGATTGTCGCGAGGCGACGTCGAACAACATGTTATTTGCCTCCTGAGAGGTATTGTGTTGGGAAAAGAAAGGAGTTTTGGATTTATTCATAAACTTATGATTATAAGGTTCAAGAGTCGCCACCTAGTACTATGGTTATTAGGAAACCTATGGTCTACGAGAGTTGACTGGTTATGCAAGAAGATGACGCATCACTCCTAGTGCATTCTACCTGACATGGGTCTAACCCAACTCAGGGGATAATTATTTTGCACCCTGCATGCATGCATGAAAAACAAATTTTTGTTATGCATGCAAGGTGATGATAGCGGGAGGAAAGAAAAAGAAGGAGGAGAAGGGGGGAAAGTTACCTAGCATGGAGGCTTCAACTGTAAGGAGAAGGTTTGGCTAGCGACTAAGGAGGCATTGGTGGAGGTACCGGTAGGCGGTGTTGGCTGCTAGAGGGAGAAGAAGAAGCAGTCAGCGTGGTTGGAGCTGCTGCCACTGCTGATGACTAGAGGTCGAAGGTGCAGGGGTCGTTGCTAGTCTAGAAAGAAAAGGATTCCAGATGTTATTATGTAGGGGAAAATCGAGGAGCTCACAATGGCTACTCCTATTGCCGGTGAGGAAATGGAGTGGCAAGGGTGTTGGGCCACTGACGATCATGTTGTTGATAAGGTAGTGGTGGCGGAAGGAGTCAAAGTCATGACAATGAAGCAGAAGAAAGAAAGCGATAATGGCAGATAAAATACTGGGGGAATTAAGACTGGTTTTTTTTGTTAGCTTTGGACCCGATTTATAAGGGGAGAAAGAGGGATATTTTATCTTTAATGGTGCCAAATCTTGACCCTTGGTTCGACCTAGAAGGATCTCAACTGTTGGCTCAAAGTGATCATCATGGCTTGACAAAATTACTGGTGAAAGGGGTTGGTCGGGTTGGCTACTTTAGAGTAGTGCCGCAACTGTTGTAGTGTCAATCGGCTAGAACGGACCCCACTAGGGTGTAGTCAGATGTCAGACCATCATTTGCGTCACGTTTTATCCAATTTGATGGAGAGATAAAGCATTAAATGCCTTGAGAAGGAGATCACTCGAGCAACTTTTCCTGACTCAACTGAAGAAGATGATGAACAAGTCACTAGACGACGCATCGTCTGGTCCCTTTTTTTTTACTGGTCAAATTGGTGTCGTTTTAGTCAAAACACGCTGTTTTATTTAAATGAAACTGTCATTTTGGCTCATAGGGTTTTAATTTAAGGATTTAACCATAGTTCAATTTGGTCCTCCATCTTTTAATTTCTTTCAATTGCACCCCTAATTGACTCTGAACTTTTAATTTAAAGCAATTCTTTCCATACCGAACTTCAATGTCAGCCCCAAATTTAGCGCATTTTTTAATTGTGATCCATGTTCTTTGATTTGTGCAATTTGATCCTTAATTGACTATTAAACTTTTAATTTTCTTCAATTTCACTCTTGATTTCAATCAATTGAATCCTCAAAGTTCAACGCCTTTTGCAAAATGGTCATTGGCTACAAATATCTTCAATTTAGTCATTAATTGACCCCAAAACTTTAATTTTCTTGCAATTTTACCCTTGATTTGGTAAAAATTAAATCTGATCTCCTAATATTTCGATGTTCTCAATTAAGCCTAAATTGAGCTCCCAAACTTAATATTTCACCAATTAAGCACCTGAAAAAATTAATTTGACTTATTTAAAGTATAATTAAGTTCTTGCATATAATTAAATCCTTCAATTGGACCCAAATTATTTCTTAAATATAATTAAACTTTAATTTGGCCCATGATTAAATCAAATTGGCCTATTAAAAATCTAATTATGTCCATAAAATTAATTTTTATGCAGATTCATTCAATAATGATTTAATTTGACATTGAATATGTACTGTCTCTTTAGTTTTGGGTAAAATAGGGCATAATTAGACTCCTAATTCCATCCAAAATTACAGCTTGATTTTTCTTCATTTGACATCCTGCTAGCTTGCTTTGGTCAAAATACGAGTTTTCTTGTTATTAATATTTTATTATTTTATTTTTATTTTGGAATGAAAAAAGAGTAAATTTGGGGAATCACCCAGAAATAGGTTATGACATCGGTTACAAAAATTCTCTTTTATATCCAAAATATTCTTAATATTTTTAAATATTTTGTTTTTTATATTAAGAGTATTTTTTTAAAAAACAAAATAAGGTTTTTCTAATATTTTCAAAGTTTTTGATGAAGCAGTAATTAGAGCAAAAAAGAGCACATCTATATTTAACAATTCATATTTAACGATTCTTATGTTAACTTTAGAATTAATTATGATTAACTTTTATGAGATTAAATCAAAGTGGCATTGGCATAAAGACAATTTTATTATTTTCTATAACATTTTTGGAGCTTTTTCTCTTCTATTTTCTTTTCTTGTTAATCTTTTAGTTGTTGTTTTAATTTTCACCAAATAATTGGAAACCAATTTGCATGTTAATTATATGTTTTTCCATCTTTGAACGCTCCATAAGTTATAAAAATTCTACGATTTGACTTTATATTTTTCTAAATATATTTTCATTAATGGGAAAATAATCTATAATCAGGATGTGAAGGAAGAGATCAACATGTTGAAGCAAGAGATTGAAATATTGCAAAAAGGACTGAGGTTTGTATCAATTATATTTATAGTTCTGCTTGTCTAATGGATTATTGAAGTGACTTGTAC
>Ga0307508_10006445_pt1 | contig 11040 bp, 14 predicted proteins | sample 9_EM_MG_FD_203089 | JGI IMG/M metagenome (GOLD analysis project Ga0307508, IMG submission 203089) | Populus trichocarpa ectomycorrhiza microbial communities from riparian zone in the Pacific Northwest, United States - 9_EM | ecosystem: Host-associated > Plants > Roots > Unclassified | place...
AAAGAATAGCCGCTGAACACAAAAAATGTGCCACAAATGGTGTGTTTTTCGCATTTGGCAGGTGGAGCAAGGGGTATTAGTGGCTATGGGAGGGGAAAGGGAGGGCTAGAACACCCACTGAGCACGAAAAACGTGTCACAAATGGCACATTTTTCGTGTTTGGATCAAGAATAGCCGCCGAACATGAAAAACGTGCCACAAATGGTGCGTTTTTCGTGTTTGACAGGTGGAAAGGGGAGGAGAGATAGGTAGGGGGTGTTGGTGGCTATGGGGGGGCAAGATACCCATCAAAGAATAGCTGCCGAAAACGAAAAACGTGCTGCAAATGGCACGTTTTTCATGTCCAGCAGCTGGGCATGGCATAGTTAGGTGGATGGGGCACACCCCAGGACAGGAAGGGTTGTGCTGGTAGAGGAAAACCATAAAAAATATAAATAAGTAAAAACATATAGTGGGTGTACCTGGTGCACCCGCCCTTTTCCCGTCTCCGTGCCCTTCTGTGCTCCCTCCCGTGTTTTGTTGGCAGCGGCGTGTGTAAAAACGTGGTGGTTGTGGTTGTGGTGTGGTGGTGTGATGGCCAGAAAAGGAAGTCGGTGTTTGTTGACATGTGAAATGGTCACGTGGTCTCACCCAGTGAGCCGAAAAAAATGTGAAACTTTGATGATGCCCCACCTGTGCAGATATTTCTTACAAATATTGTTGGCACAGTGATTTATTATTATTTTCGGTGATTATAGCCTTTAGGTGGGTGTGTAAAGTACATGCTGAAGTACCGTGGGAATGGATGCTGAAGCGTGGGAAAGCAGGACAAAGAGATACCTCGGAGCGTTCTCGGAAGCCAGATACGTGCAGGACAGAGGGCTTGGCTTCAGCCCAGAGGCTGCGCCCTCATGGGATGCCGATGCCCTATTTTGAATGGACAAGGCTGGGACACACGAGAACAGGGACTAAAAGAGAAGCAGAAGTGTGACAGGGTTACTTGATGTTACTTGATATTATGGCTAAGAAATCCTATCTACTACAGGGGTCTATATATAGTAATAGACAAACAATAGTAAGCTACTACAATAGGACAAAGATAGGACAATGAAGACAATGATAAACAAGGAATAATGTGCCGAAGCACAATGGGACAATGACATGCCTTTTGGGCCGAAGCGGACTGCCGGAATTTCGGGTCATTACTCTGAGGCATGGGCCATTGCTGGAAGTGTGCAGGAGCTGGTGGAAGCATGCGGAAGATGTGGAAGCGAGCCGGTGGAAGCCAGTGGAAGCCGTCGGGAAGCGGTGAAAGACATGTGGGAGACAGGGAAGGGGTTGGAAGGGGTGTGGGAGGTCCGGAAGAGGTCTGGAAGGCGGTGGGAAAGTGCAGAAGAGATGGGAAGGCACGGGAAGTAACGGCACGTTACAGGGTGGAATAATTTATTTTTCCCTGCTTAGAATATCATCAGGTGATCTCCTACTATATATGCACTGATCTGACTCTTTCTGACCAGTTCTGATCGGTTTCACTTGATACCGGTCAGAATCAATTGGACTCAGAATCCAGTTGGAAAAATTGGAGAAATTTCCTACTGTTTGGCCTATACTGTGATCCAAAATTTCTGATCAGAATCCAACCAGTTACAACTGGTTCCGATTGGAACCTGTGGGGCACAGCAAAGACCTCGCTTTTATTCAGGAATCAATTTGCAGTATTGCTTCTGCATTGAATATAATATTTGAGACAAATGATAATCTTCCAATTGCAGAATTAACAAGCAAAGCCTATAGTTTGTTCGGGGAAGATGGTGGAATAAGATTGGCAATGGACATACATGCTCAGAGTGCCCTCAAGAATACAAAGCCACTGCAAATTATGGTTCCCAGAACAATGATCCTGCTGCTTTACTGGGTGTTGATGATAACAGGCCTGTGTCAGCTTTAACTGGTGAAAATACAAATGTTCCAAGAATACCAAATCAACCAACAAATGCTCCTCCTTCAGCCACAAATTCTCCAGTTAAAATGGTGATTCTGGATGGTATTGTTATGGGACCAGCACATTGTGCTGCAAACAATTGTACTGCAGAGCTTTTATCTGCCCATGAAGAGGCATTTTGCCCTACACATGTTACTCAATTTGGAAATCAATGTTGCATTGTTGGTTGCAGAAATACAAAAGTCCAAAATACACAGGCATGTTCTTAACACCAGCAAGAATGGACTCAACATCAACAATCACAAACAAAATCAAATTTATTAGGGGTTTATAGAATGCTAAATTGTCAGTATGAGAATCTTGCCTGGAATCACAGTATTGAACATTCTATACAGCCACATGATGAAAATGCACCAGAAGTTCAACGCAAAAATTATTTTAGTCCAGCTCATTTCTACTGTGTTGAGACAATTTGTGCTCCTTGTGGTGTTGTTATTGCATGGACAAAGTTTAATAAATCTGAGTCATCAACAAAGATTTTGAAATTCCTCAAAGATACATATCCAGTGAAAGATACAAGACCTGATTATATATGCATTGACAAAGCCTGTTTAGTTCTTCGAACAAGTCTAAATAATGGAGCATGGGAGGAGTGGAAAGATACAAGCCATCTCATTGTGGATGCATATCACTATAACAATCATTGGATGGAGGATTTTATATGCTGCAAATACTGCAATCCTGCTCCACTTGATGGATCTGCACCAAATCTAGTTATTGAAATGAAAACTGATAAAGTTGTGAAATACTTGAAGTGGGCTTTTAATACACAGGTAAGTGAATACCTAAATAAATGACATAGTGGATTGATTTTTAATATACAGACATGTGAACAATTGAATGGATGGCTTGGTGGATTTGAGTCCATCTTGAAGAGAATGACACAAACCAACTTTAAGTGGTTTTTGCATGTGATGTTGTTCTATTATACTCAACAGGTTATAGCCAAACAAGCAAATATTGATATTGAGGAAGTTGATGATTTATTGATCCTGAATATGAAGATATTGATTAAAGTAGTTGAAAGCCTTGATGTAATATAATTGAAATATTTTGGATGAAATTAAATTATCAACACTTTTTGCTTTATTCCATATGAAATCCATGTGGAATGGATGGAACACTGTTAGCTTTATTCCATGTGGATTCCATGTGGAATGGATGAAATATGTCCATTCTATGTGGAATCCATGTGAAATATTTCTGTTCCATGATGTGACCAAACATATTCCACATGGAATCCATATGGAATAAGGGGGAACAGTAAAGTACTGTAAAGACTAGATGTTGGGATTTATCCCAACCCAGGGTAACACCAACAGGTTGAAGCTCCTCCCCAAGTCCAAATAACATATCTTTCTTGGCCATGATAATGGCTCAAAATCCATCAAATACTACAATTCACAGACGAGGAATGTCCTTACCTCACGGAATTTCATTTTCCCGAGACAGTTGCCTGAAAAGGAGGCAACACCCAAGCCTATCTTGCTCAATACTTCTCCCGCTTGTCCGCGTGAGGGGGAGCGTGTTGAAGAACTGCTAGGACAACTGGAAAACAATCTGGGTAAGTGGCAACATGAAACAAATGAAATAGAAGAAGAAATAGGGCGCCGAAAACTACAGACTGATCAACTATCGATTTCTCAATGATCCATTTCCAGATGAGGAAAAAGATGAAACCTACCAATCTCCCATCCACTCCTATCATGCCATCTTAGGTACAGACAATCCGAAGACCGTCGCGGAAGCCCAAAAATTAGATGACTGGCCCCAATGGTAAAAAGCCATCAGGGGTGAGCTAGATCAGCTTGAATGCTTCAGCACTTGGGAGTTAGTAGACTGCCCAAGCAATGCTGTACCGATATCCAATAAATGAGTGTTTCTAAAGAAATACAACAAGCAAGGTGAATTGCAGAAATATAAAGCTCAACTTGTGATCAAAGGATGCGCACAACGACCAGGCTTCAACTATATGGATACATTCTCACCCGTGGTACGTCTAGAGACTTTCTGAGCTATCCTGTCAATCATGCCAAGTAAAAACCTCAAAATACAACAGATGGATGTAAAGGGAGCTTACCTCAATGGGATCTTACAGGAGAGTGTTTATATGCGACAACCTGAAGGGTTCGGAGATGGAAAAAAATGAGTTTGTCAATTACGGAAGACCCTATACGGCCTCAAGCAATCCGGATGTGAATGGAATAGAGAATTAGACAGGCAATTGCAAAAAATCGGACTTGAGAAATTGTGATCAGACCCATGTACCTACATACGACGGAATGGAGACAACCAGGACCCCCGAAAACCCCGAGGGATCTCTGATCCCTTCCATATAAAAATTGAGAGAAAAAAAAATGATCCCTGAGGCATTTCCATATAAAATTTAAGGAAGTTTTGGAAAAGGCCTGGGGGATGTTCCATATAAAAATCACAAGCTTGAGTGTAGGCCTGATCAGGTCCATATAAAATTGAGCAACACCAGGATTGAACGCATGAAGCACAACATAACTATCAACATCAATGACCACTAGACTATTAAGGCATTGTTAGGTCAATCCCATGTGCTTTGATATAGTTTGATATTTTAGTCCGAGTTGAAGCAAAAAATTGTGGCAGATTTCAGCACTGTGACACACTTCTGCAAGCTTCTATTCTCATGTCTGAGTCTTCTATTCTAGAGATCCTATTCAATAAGGAGGAATGGATTAATAAAGGACTAGTATACCCAAAAGATCCACAAAAAGTCGACCTTGGTCTAGCATACTACTGCCAAAGTCAACTCAAAATTCCCCCCCACATCCTACAGAACTATTTTCCAAACAAACACTTGCCAGTCAAGGCCCTTCTCATCTACAATCTACCTAAGGTAGCCATCAGTCTTGTAGCAGTTAAAGCCACCCATTGCTTTCATGCTCGCAAGCCAAATGATGATGGCATACAATTGGGTCAACGGAATATCCCAAGTGAAGCCTGGGTTAACACAATGTATATGCAATTCAATCAGGCCATACTCGATGGCAAGCAATCCGTTGAAGATCCCCAATACCCTGGCTCCTACCTGCCATTATGGAGCATTGGTTTCTGGAGGAAGATGCAGGTGGTTGTTGTAGCATGGAATGACTGGAGGCGTGCAGTGGGGTGGCTTGAGAACACAGCGGTTTAAAGAACACCCCACAAGTTAGGGAGACAGCTCGTCACTATGCTGAAAGTCTTCGATGGAACGAGCAAACCAGAATTTCCAGAGCAGGGACCTACACGACAACACACTCCTTCACAGCATTCCTGTCACACAATGTTATGATGGTGACCAACCACATGAATATGATGTTTTCATACCTTTCAGATCGTGTTGAACGTGATGAAGCCACCAATGCTTTCGTTGTCATCGAGAACCTATGTTTCATGCATGAAATCAAGAAAGCAAAGACACTGAAACATTGGGACTCACCATCACCATCTTTCCTGAAATGCTTGGAAGAATGGATTCTGGACAAGAAGGTCTTGGTGATGGTATTCCCTGTCTTCATGGCTGATATGAAGCACTGGTTAGCCTTTCGAATCGATTTCGAAAATGCCGAAATAGCATATGGTACTTAGCTCAACTTATCTCAAATCTTCAGAACTAACAAAGCTTGACAGGTGATTCTCTGAGTCATTGTGGCATAGGAGCACCTAGAGCAACTATTAAGAAATTGCAGGGGTGGTTAAAGACGCAGTTCAAAAAGGACTTTACGGACTGTGGTGATCAGCTTGAGCATGGGCTCCAAGATGATGGAACCTCTTGTGGGATTCTAGCTGCGAATATGGCCGCCCATGAAGTGTTTGGTGATACTCTGTGGACAATGAAAAGGAAGACTGCCGAAAGAGTAGAGTGGTTTGTTGCATTGAGCGAGATACATATGAAAGATGTATGTTTTCAATGAGTTGATTGATTAGTGGACAAGCACTCACATACATTGACAGGTGAACCAGCTGGCAACAGATGTGGTTGTGTACCCTCTCATTGCGCAATCTTTTCCACAGTCTGAAGACTGAACGTCAATCTCTCATCTCCTGAATCCAATTCAAGACTCCCACAGTTCAATCGCACATCTTCTGAACCCAGGGCCAGCAGATAATATACCAGACCTGACAAAAACGCGAAGCAATGCCTCTGCTGAATGAGATCTACAGAGCACATCACCTGCTTTAACTGGTGTTGGCGTGGATACACCCTGTCATCCTTCACCTATCCGAGATTCATCACCGTTTGCACACCCTACTAAACAACCTGAATCTGAATGGTCTTTCAAGGGGACTGAGATGGAGGAGGAGGTGAAGGAGAAGCCTATGAAGGAGAAGGGAAAGAAACATCCCACAACAGCTCCTTCTGGCAACATGGCGGGTGCATGTAAGGTGGGAAAGTCAGAGAAGGAAACTATTGCTGGGTCATCTTTGTGGAAACTGGGCAAATTAAAAGAAATTTGAGGACGATCTACAATCCACACACATCTCCAGAACCTGAAATATGAGTCTGGTGAATTCCAAGCCAAAACAACACACGATAATTCCTTCAAAGCCAAGGTTTCTGAAATTGATCCTGCTGGATTGGTCATCGATCCAAAAGTGGTTCGTCACTCGAAATGTGGAAAGGACTTGAAAATGCAGATGCCCTATAACATTGCAAATTTCAAGACACATGTGTATAAGTGCACCGGGCCACCAAAGTCGTCAAAGACACCAGGGGGCGGCATGATGACTATCGATATGATTTTCAAGAAGCAACTTGACGCCCAGCCACTTGTGACCACCAGCAACACGAAGAAAATGACTTTACCCTGTCCTGGTCTCCGTAAAGGCGATAACATGAGCACTGAAAGCTACCTTGAGCATACAGGTGCTGGAGGTGGTGGTGGTCCATGCATTATATCCATTGCAAAGGACTTGTACAGGAAAACCTATTGGAAACTATCTCCTTCACACAAACAACAGGTGCTCATAGCCCAAATACATGAATGGAAGTGGTGTAACAATCATAGAATCGAGGTGATTTTCTCAACCAACTGCACCAAGGCTGTACTTGTACCATACCAGCCGAAACTCAATGCCAGTCAACCCCAACCATATGGGCCGTGCCAGTCCCTTCTACAACTCAAAGTTTTCAAAAATGCGCTCAAAGTACCTCAACCCTCTGACGAAAATTACAAGTACGTCAATATGCAGTACCAAAATGACAAGATTGCAGCAATATACGGTCGTTGTAACAGTCTATGTGAAATATTTGAGGCAAGTGATATGAAACTTGAAGTACAACCTGGCCAGACAACTGAATGCCGAGTTTTAGGATACCAAGGACGCACAACCACTCATGGTTTATACAAAAGGAGTATTATCTGGAAAGTACAAGGGTAATGAGATGTTTGGAGGTCTTCTTCACACATTGATAATAAAGAGCAACAAAGAGCAACAAGGTGTAGGAATGCAAAACTTTACCTACCGTGCCAATATCGTGGAGTTTGCGCACATAATTCAAACACACAGTACTAGAGCATATAACACTATCAAGGAATTTCTACCTTTGCCCACTGTGCGAACGCTTCAATATGTCTCTTGCTCATTCAGGGTTTCCAAATGCTGTAACATTACCAGGTTGCATTGGGCGAAGCAGCTGCACTTCCCTATTGGCATACAGGACAAAACTTACGATCTAGCATGCGAGAGGCTCAGACAACTCGGATATGAAGGTCCTGTGGCTTTAAGCTGTGACGACACCAAGTTGCTTGCTTCACTTTGCCCTTATTACAATCATGATCGTGAAGGTTACTATCTTATGGGTCATATTGGAGAACCTCTGCTCTTGCCAGATCCTGAGGCTTTTTGAGATGTTGTTCAGTCACACAAAATAGAGAAAGCGACAAAAGTGAGGTCTGCGCTTCATGACCTGAAATGGAAATCTAATACCCAATACTCTAGCTTTGCCTATGGTGCCTACAAGTTCCAATACCTAAAGTTCCTACCATTGTGGTCGCTGGTGTTGGCATCCCTGACAACCTGAATGCCTCTGACTTGTTCGAATATCTACTGCTGATTCTCAGAGGTTTCCAGATGAGGAGAGTCAAGGTAGTGTCATATGCTTCTGATGGCAGTAATGTTGAATGAGCACTGCAACGACATCTCCAAGGTCATTCAACACGATATGAAGGACAACCAGACTATACAGTCCGCATCTCTTTCTTTGACGACCAGCCCATCGCAATCATCCAGGACCCTAAACATCTCCTAAAGACACTCAAGAACAACCTTTCTTCAGGGGCTCGCTTTCTGACATTCCCAAACAGTCCTGCGATATACGGACAGCTTATTGAAATGGCTTTTGCATCCGACTCCCCACTCTACCGTCGTGACGTGATTAAAGCTGACCAACAAGATGACAATGCAGCGACTCGTGTATTTTCTGCTTCATCTCTCCAATGGCTTGTGACCAATCACCCGGAACACCTTGGGTTAATCACCTATCTTTTCATGTTTGGAGAGCTAATTGACGCCTACCAGAATCAGACCATCTATCTAATCACGCGTGTTCAGCTGGTTATGTGAGCGCACTTTTTCCTTGAGATGTGGGAAAAGTTTCTCAAGGTGTCAAAGTATCCAAAGACATGACATTTTGTATCCCCTCAGTGTGCCGAAATCATACACATCTTGATTCAAGGCTTCCTTCAAGCACTTATTATCTATCGCAATCACTCAGGCAAGTGCCGCCCTTTCATACCCTGGCTACTGTCGACCGAAGTTATCGAGCATGTCTTTGGAATCTGTCGGCAAATTGTCAAGGATTTCACTATGGTTGACTTTCACCACATGATTCTGAAACTATCTGTCCATCTTCGCCAGGCACTGTTGTCAAAAACTCACTCAGATGGGTGTGCAAGAGCGGGCGGCTACAACCATACCTACACCGACATTCATGGTATGGATCTCCAGTACATATCCGTCAGACACTGATATCAATGAAGCATCCAGAAGGGGTTTTGCCAAGGCGGGATCCCTCTATGCAGCAATGGGTGTCCCTTCTGAGTAGGGAATGTCATAGGTAACCCCCGGGTATCTCAGCCGTACCTGTACCTGTACCCGTGGAAACCCATACCCGCGACTACGGGTACGGGTTTACCCATGGGTTACCCATGGGTTTCCATATTATTTTACTAATAAATCAATTATATAATTGTAATATATTATTTAATATGTAAAAAAGTAAACCTCCATCGAAAACGAGCAATGCTTGCTCATTTTTGATGGTGGTAGGGTAGCAGTTATAGAAAGGAACCAACTGCCATCGAAAACGAGCATGCGTGCTCGGTTTTGAGGGCAGTGGAGTGGTAGTAATCGAAGGAACAACAATGCAACGTGGAGGGAGATCCCTCCACGCTGTGTTGAAAGGATGGGGAGGGCAAATCCCTCCTAGTGTTGAAAGTTGGGGATAAGGGAGGAATCCCAGCGCCAAAACAGAGGGGCGCAAGGAGGGGGAAAGTTGGGCAGGGGTGAAGGGGGGAGTCCTCTCCCAGCATTGGAATGGGATGCCCCACCCCGGCATGTTGAAATAGCAACTACGATATAATGAGAAGGGGTGCACTCTTCTCGTCGTATCAGAATGGCAAAGACAACACGATGTGGAGGGGCGTACGCCTCCCCGTCGTATCGAGATGGCAACAACACAACGAGGAGGGGCATACTCTCCTTGTCGTGTCGAGATGGGACGACGGAGGGCATACCCCCCTCGCCGTGTCGAAATGGCAAATACGACAAGGAGGGGGTATGTCCCTCTTCATCGCATGTCGTTGTTCTGTTGGTTTCGGGGGTTGTTAGTACATGAATAAAAGTATTTTTTTTTGGGGCGTACCTTGTTGCCCCCTCACTATCTCTTTGCTCCCCCTGCTGTCTCGTACTCTTGGTCTTCATTGTCGCCCTGGCCAGCTGCAGCTGCAGCTGTTGTTGCCTAGTCGTCGTCGCTGTTGGTGACCAAGTTTGAGATCACACATGTGACGGGTCACAGCATGGGTAACCCAAAACCCGTGGCACGGGTACGGGTTTTTCGGGGGTACGGAATTCCCAACCCGTATCCGTACCCCAGAGAAACCCGTGGCAAAACCCGCGGGTTCAGAAAACCCGTGACATTCCCTACTTCTGAGGCACTCTATAATTTGGGCTCTTCCAATGTCCAGCTTCCAGGCATTAAGGCTTGGTTCAAGGATACTGACCTGTTCAATGCTGACGGCGATGGCAACACCAGTGACAACAACTCAGAAAGTGACATCAAGATTGAGGATTATCAGGCTGCGCTTGACTCACTGGAAAATGATAACAGCAGTTTGTGACATTTTTGGGAGGAACAGTTACAAGATTATTGTTATGCTGCTATTGCTCTTTCTATTCACGATCATATGAAAATGTGAGTTTTCAAGTCTAAGTCCCAATTGGAAGTGATAGCTAAGTTATCTGTCCTGCACAGTGCATCACTGCCGCCACCTACTGACAATGATGTCGATGAGGCTTTTGCTGAGGATTCGGCTCAGATAGAATGTGTTCTCTCAAAAACTCGGACGCTGGCATCTAAATTACCTGAAGTTCAGGACACATTACATCGGAATACATTCAGTGGAGCTGACCCATCTGACGTCAACCTGAATGAATTAGTATGAATGTGCTTCAAACACCAGATGAAACAGGTGTTTACAGGTGTGCGTACATCGCAACATTCGACGGCATGCGAAATGCCAGTAGTCAAGCAGCTTACGGAATGTCAGCAGCTATTGAAAGAGTTCTCTCAGATCATCCATGAACAGGGAGAAAAGGGGGTTGGGACAGGTTTGGTCAGGAATGCTCGGTGGACAACACGGAATCCAGCACCTGGCAGACGTTGATGCGCACTCGCAGGTGATAGCTGCAGAATATCACAGGCTCCTACGAGGTGTGCAAGGTGCGAGTACTGGGGAGGTATGTTCAAATATACAGGGTAGAAGGAGTGTAGTGAAGTAAAATGAAGTAGAACAAGATAGAATGAAGTAGAATGAGGTGGAATG
>Ga0307508_10006446_pt1 | contig 11039 bp, 9 predicted proteins | sample 9_EM_MG_FD_203089 | JGI IMG/M metagenome (GOLD analysis project Ga0307508, IMG submission 203089) | Populus trichocarpa ectomycorrhiza microbial communities from riparian zone in the Pacific Northwest, United States - 9_EM | ecosystem: Host-associated > Plants > Roots > Unclassified | place...
TAACGGGCCCGGTCGACTCCCGCCCGTCCCGTCTTCGCCGTCACCCCGAGCGGGGAGACGTACCCCCGCGCGAACGTGCCTTCTCCGTCCTTGTGTGCGGGAGTGAGGTGCTTGCGCGGCAGATCACTGGGTAGGCGCCAGCCACACCGTCGATGAGCGCACGCGCCGAAGGAGAAACAGCCTATGACAAAAGGCGAACCGGCCACCAGGAACCCGAACAAGGGCTATGTAGCGCTTCTCGGCTGGAGTCTCAATGCGGTGGAAGCCCTCGACCGGTTCGACCGGCGATACGTCGTCGTGGCACCGGAATGGGCCGAAAAGTACTGCGTCGAACACGACATCCCCTATGTGCCGTGGAATTTCGAACGGCTCAACGACCGCTCCATGGAGATCGCCGAGACTCTTCAGAACGAGGGTGTCGATGTCGCGATCCCGCTGTTCGAGGAAACGGTTGAATGGGCAGGGGCGATCAACTCCGTTCTGCTGGACAACCCGCGTTTGTACGGTCAGGCCCTGCTGCTGCGGGACAAGGCGCTGATGAAGCGCCGCGCGCAACTCGGCGGCATCCGAGTCGGAATATTCGAGGAAGCCCGCGACCGGGACGATGTGATCCGCTTCCTCAAGCGCGTCAATCAGACCCTGCTCAAGCTGGACGGTGACCCGAACGACCCGATCCATCTCAAGGCGTTCGACAAGGCAGGATGCCTCGGGCACCGCGTCATCCGCACCCCGGACGAGGTCGACACGATTCCGGAAGAGGAGTTCCCGGTCCTCATGGAATCCCACCTCGATGGCTGGGAGTTCGCGGTCGAGGCCTGGGTGCACAACGGGAAGATCAAGTTCCTCAATATCTCCGAATACGTCACGCTGGGATATTCGGTGTTCGTGCCGGCAACCCCGGACCTGGAGCGGTACCGCCCGCAGATCACGGCGCAGATCGAGAAGCTCATCAAGACGTTCGACATCGAGTTCGGCTTCGTTCACCCAGAGTATTTCGTCACCAGTGACGGCGAGATGTACTTCGGCGAGGTAGCCTACCGGCCACCGGGTTTCAAGGTGTTCGAGTTGCTGGAGCGGGCATACGGGTTCAACGCCTACCATGGGCTGGTCCTGGCGTTCGACCCGAAGACGACCGAGGAGGAGATCGACGCCTTCTTCCCGCGCGAGGTGGTCGACGCGTCCGGGGTCGCCGGCTGCTTCGGTGTCTACCCGCGCCGCCGCGTCGTCAGCGACCTGGAGATCCCGGAGGAGACCGAGGACGACGACTACTACGAGTCGCACGACCTCTCGACGCCGCTCGAGGAGACTGTCACCAAGAGGACCGCGTTCGGAACCCACTGGGGCCTGGTGTACTTCTTCGGTGATGACCCCTACCGCATGCGCGACTTGTTGAAGAAGCAAGAAGAGCTCGACTTCTACGTCTGACGACCGCGTGGACGCAGGAGACCTACCCGAGGAAACCCATTGAAACCGACCGTCGACGTCAGCGGTGAGGTCACGACGCTGGACAAGCGCGTGACCTCACTCGACGACGCCATCCAGGCCATGGCCGAAACTCGCGACTTCGGCAAGCACACGAAGCTGCGGCGGGTCCTGGAAGCATTGCGCCGGGTGCTCATGCAGCCGGGCGGCGCCGCGGCGGTCCGGGCCAGGGCGCAGGCCCTTGAGGAAGCCGGGCTTTTCCAGGGGACGGACTGGGCGTCACCGGAGATCCTTATCCCGTCGCTGGTCAGGCCGGGCCTGCACAGCGGAGACGCGGACACCGTTGTCATGGAGGCGACCAGCGAGCTGCGGATGCTCGCCGTCGCCAATGGCGACTTCGCGCACCCGAAGTTGCCCGCCGAGGACGCCCGCCAGTTCCTGTCCCAGGTACTGGCAATGAACCTGGAGCTGCTGTTCAGCCCGCCCAGCGAGGCGGAGCGAACCCAGCAGGGCCGGACAGCACAGCTCATCCGGAGCCTGTTCCGCCACCTCGCCGACGGCATTGGTTACGACAGCGTCATGGACAACCTGGTCGACGAGATCTGGCGAATCCTGCGCCAGCGTCCGATCCAGGTCGAGGCGGTGCAGTCCCTGATCACCCGGATCGCGACCTACCACGACGATCCGGACGTCGCTCTTGGCGTGTCGTCGGGGCTGGGCATCGACCGGCTCATCACGAGCCTGTTCGGGACCACCGAGGCGTGCCGGGAGGACCCGGGCATCGAGGTTTTCCGCTCCCGGCTCGAGGCGATGGACACCGGCGGCCTGCAGTACGAGGCGACGGGGTTCGCGCGGGCGATGCACGACACCGGCCTGGTGTCGCCGTACCACGCGGAACTGCTCCGGTTCCTCCTGGGCGAGAGCGACTACCTCGTCGGTGAGGCGCTCGGGCTGTCCGACACCGGCCGGAACTGCCTGCTGCGCTACAGCCAACTGGTGCACCGGCTGATCGAGGTGGCCGTGCACCCGCAGACCGCGCAAAGCGTCTACGGGCTGGCGCTGCTGCTCGACCGCGGCATCCTTTACGAGCCGCCGGTGGTGCCGTCGCTGTGGCGCCAGCTGGGGCTCGAGCTCTCCCCGGTCGCGCGGGAGCGGTTGACGACGGTTTTCGGCGAGGTGCCGGGGCCGCGGGCGCGGCTGGTCGCGGGGGTGCTCTCGATGCTGGGCCAGCCGCTCGGCGTCGGCCAGGGCGACAACCCCACCTGCCAGTCGGCCCGCGCGCTGTCGATGTGGTCCTACAACGACCCGGACTACCTGCTGCAAATGGTGGTCTGGGCGGCCCGCGACGACGAGATCATCATGCACTTCGAGGGTCAGCCGATCTCGTCGAAGGACAGCGCGACCGGAGTCGCGAGCACGCTGCCGATGGACTTGGACCCCGTGTCGCTGCTCGTGGTGCCCCACTTGGACCGGATCTACGCCGAGATGGGGCGGCGCTGCGCCGCGCGGCCAGGGGACCCGCACCGGTGGGTCAACCCCGAGTTTCACGGCTGGTGGGCGGGCCGTGGGTTCCACATCAACGTCGATGTCGCGACCGGAAACCTGGTCGACCTCGACGAGTTCCTGCGGCAGTTCCACGCCACCTACCACCCGTCCTACAACGGCGAGCAGCCGCTGATCCATCCGCAGCCGGCCGGCGTCGCCGTCACCGACAGCGCGGCCCGCTACGTCGGCTGGCACGCGATCACGATCCTGCGGGCCGCGCCGGACCCACAGGACGTCATGCGGGTGTATTTCTTCAACCCGAACAACGACAGCGGCCAGGACTGGGGCGACGGCGTCGTCGTCTCCACCGCGGGCAACGGCGAGCGGTTCGGCGAGGCCTCACTGCCGTTCGACCAGTTCGCCTCGCGGCTCTACATCTTCCACGCCGACCCGCTCGAGCGCGGCGAACCGGAGCGGGTGCCCGCCGAAGACGTGGCGCGGATCATCGGCTACATCGAGCGCAGCTGGGGCAACGACCGGCTACCCGCGGGGATGCTGCAAGCCCTCGAAAGGCCCACGACCCTATGAGCCTCGCACTCCAGCCGGAGTTCACCGCCTGACCTGTGGGTTCGCCGGGCGGCTGGAGTGCGGCCGGGCCGAGGTTCCCCCGCATCCGCGACACCGCGACCCCGGACAGGCACAGGAGGCCGCCGAGCAGCGTCAGCCAGCCGGGCACCTCGCCGAGGAACAGCCACGACATGAAGACGACGAGCACCGGCACCGCATAGGTCGTCGCACCCATCTTCCCGGCGGTCGTACGAGAGATCGCATAGGCCCACGTGGTGAACGCGAGAGCGGTCGGGAAGACGCCCAGGTACACCATCTGCAACGTCGCCGACGTGGGAGCCCGGCTTACCTGCGACACCAACTGGCCCGCGAACGGCAGGCATACCAGCGCTCCGGCAAGCGCACCGAACGTCGTCACCTGCATCGGTGTGGCGTGCTTCAACGCCGGCTTCTGCACCACTACGCCCACCGCGTACACCACTGCTGCGAACAGGCAGAGCAGGACGCCGAGGAGCGACGATCCTCCCCCACCGGACGTGGACAGTCCGACCACCACGGCCCCGGCGAACGACACCGCCACGCCCGCCATGAGCTTGGGCGGGAAGCCCTCCTTCAACAGCCACCCGCCCAGGAGCGCCATCAGGATCGGACCGACATTGACGATCAGGGACGCCGTACCGGCATCCACGATCTGCTCACCCCGGTTCAACGCAACCGTGTACGCGCCGAACCACAGGACTCCCGAGGCGAGGATGCCGGGCCACGCCTCGCGGGGCGGGAACCCGCCACGCCGGATCAGCAGGAGACCGCTCAACACGATGGACGCCACCGCCAGCCTGCCGAAGGCGAGCGCGCCCGGCCCGAAATGCGCAGCGGAGCTGCGGATCGCGATGAACGACGATGCCCACAGCTGCACAGTGACCGAGGCCGCAGCGAGCGCGCGGCCGTCCACCCTGCTCGCAGCGCCCGCATCGCCATCCGCCGCTGTCGCCCCCATCCGTCGGCTCACGATCGCGTCCTCCCCGAGCTCTCCGCGTGCGTCCTGCGCGCGCACGTCAGCGGCAAGCTTGCATGATCCGACTCTTTGGAGGAAGGCGAACAGTGCACTGTTCCGGGCAAGAACCGGCAGGCCCTCGCCCGTCGCCACGGTCGCCGCGAGCACATGAGCGACCTCGTCCGAGCCATCGCCGGACTCCTCTCACACCAAAAGACCTCCACTCTGCCCAGCCGTCCTCGAGCGTGAACGGTCGAGCACGGCCGCAGCCCTCGGCATGTCACGGCTTACCGTGCACAAGGTCGTTAGCCGGGAGCCAGGCATCACCCGAAGCCTGGAAGCGAATGCCTCCGGCAGAATCCGGCACAAGACGCGTCGACGCCCGGGCAGACACGATCCTGCGCGCGCCGCCCGACAAAGGACTGAAAACCGCCGCATCATACGAGGTTCCTGTGGGGAGATACGAGCGATCGCACGCTCAGAGTAATCAGGGAGTTACGTGAGGTGGAAACAGGCGTTCGATGACGCGACGAAGGAGCTGCGGGAGACCCGCAGACAACTGGAGCGTCTCGACGACCCGACGGTCGGGCTGTCCGCACTACATGGAGGGATCGCACAGAGCCGCCTGAAGATCCAAGAAGCAGTCCAGACGGGCGTCACCGGACTGTGCGAGGAGAACCGCGAAGTACGCCGACGCCAAGACCGGATGATCAACGACCTGAACGAGACCCGGGCCGAGCTCCGGCAACTCCTGGACCTCACCGACGTCCTGCGCCACGCCGCCCTACCCGGGGCCGATGGCCTGATTCAGGGTGACCGGCCAGCCCAGGACGACGGGGCAGAGAAGCCTTCGAAGGAAGCCCCCGAGGCGCAGCTCGCGGATTCAGGGATGCCGACAGACCACGAACTTGGGCCTGGCTCCGCCGTCACCACAGCGCACCAGCGCGCCGTGACCGGCGTCGATCAGCAGGGGGAGACCATGGAGAACATCGAGCGGCAGCCGCAGGCCGAGGCCAAGGACGACGACCAGGACCTCGCCCTCAGGCATGCGATCGAGACCGCCTACCGCGGCACCGAGGCCCCCGCGCAAGCCTTGCCCTCCGCGCCGCAGGCTTCCGGGAGTCAGTCCGAGGACCCACGGGTCACCCACGGCGTCCTGCTGCTGAAAGCCGCCGGCGTCGCCTCCGCCGAACTCGTCGCGCACCGCGACACCTGGGAGTGGCTCGCCGCCCTGGCCGTCGACCACGGCCACTTCCGCACCCCGCCCGCGGTGGAGGACATCAAGGAGGGCCGCATCCAGACCGTCCTGTCCGGACGCTCTCTCATCGCCCTGCTGATCGAACTGTGGAACACCCGCTCCACCGCCGCCCCGCTGGAGGCCGACTGGGCCCTGGCGACGACCACCTACAACCGCATCGCGACCGAACTCGCCAACATCGCAGGCCAGGGTGAGACCATCCGCATCGTCCTCGACGACGGCCTCCCCCACGGCGCCGATGACTGACCGCAACGGCGGACGGAACGCGTGAAGGCCGCCCGGACTCCGGGCGGCCTTCGTGTATCCGCGGTGGCTACCGCTCCGGGGCCACCGCGGGCGGCACCATCCCGGCGGCCCGTCCGTCCGCGCGGGTGCTGAACCCTCTGTGTGCCGGGCACCAGTGTCGCCCGGGCGAAGCGGCGGTCTTCTCGATCGATGTCCTGCCGGGCAGTATCGGTTGCATGCCCGTTTTCACGGAGATGTCAGGACAGGGTGGTATGGAGCCGGGGCTGGTGGTGACGGTGGGCACCGATTCCGTCCCGGTGCCGGAGCGGTTCGGCTGGTGGTCCGAGATGGTCGGCCACGAAGTCATGCCCGTGGCGGTACGCAGCGCGCACACGGCCGTCTTCCGGGGCCGGGCGGAAGCCGTCGAGCTGCCGCACAGCCAGGTGACAGCCTTCGATTTCTCCCCGATGACAGCCCGCCGCTCGCCGGTCCACATCCGCCGCCACGACCCCGAGAACTACTACCTGCTCCTGGTCCGGGACAGCTCGGTCCGGCTGGAGCAGGCGCGCGGCGTCGCCTGCCTCCAAGCCGGCGACCTGGCCCTGTTCTCCACCTCGCATCCACTGGCCTGCGAGTTCCTCGACCACGGCTGCCAGACCCGCCTGACGCTGATGCGGCTGCCGCGCCCCGTCCCGGCGCTGGCCGGCGGCCGGGCCGACCGGCTGCTGGCCGAGCCGCTGCCGCACCGGGCCGGGTCGGCGGCCCTGCTCGGCCTGTACCTGGCACAGCTGCCGCAGGCCGCCCGCACCTGCGGCCCGGCGGAGCTGGCCCGGCTCGGCGCCATCGGGATGGACCTGGCCACCACCTTGCTGGCGGCCCGGCTCGGAGTCCAGGACTCCCTGCCCGCCGAGACACGCAATGCGGTGCTGCTGGCCCGGATCAACGCCTTCATCGACCACCACCTGGGCGACCCCGAGTTATGCCCCGCGGCCATCGCCGCCCACCACCACGTCTCCGTACGCACTCTCCACCTGCTGTTCCAAAGCGAACCGGAAACCGTCAGCGCCTGGATACGTCGGCGCCGCCTGGAACGCTGCCACGCCGACCTCACCGACCCCCGGCTGCGGCGGCGGTCGATCAGCGCCATCGCCGCCCGGTGGGGGTTCCTGCGCCCGGCGGACTTCAGCCGGGCGTTCCGCGCCGCGTACGGCGTGACGCCCAGAGAACTCCGGCAGGCGGCGCTGTGCGGTCTGCCGGATGCGCGACGGGCCGCGCACAGCGACAAGTAAGGCTGCACGCATCGCCAACTCGCGGCCGACAGCGCGCGTCACGATGTGAGGGAACGGGGGCACTGGCACCATGCCTCGCCCCCGCGGCTTCCACCTCTTGCCCAACTGGTCACAGCAGGATTGCTGCGCCAGATCAGTACCTCCACACCGCTCCTAGCCAAAAGGGGGAACATTCATGCGAAAACTGCTAGCCGTGTTCGCCGGTGTCGCCGCGCTCGCAGCGACACTCGCCGGACCGAACTCCGCAAGCGCATCCGAGACCCGCTTCACCGAAGTCGCCGGGGTCAGCGGGCTGTACAGGGTGACTGGAACCAGCAGCGAAGCCATCGCGCAGGACGCGTACGACCGTTGTGGGGCGGGCACGTGCTTCTTCCAGCACTACCGGGGCGAAGGGCTGTTCTGGACCGTCCCCAGCTGCGGACGACACCATCTCCCCGGCTACCTCGACGGCAAGGCGACCTCGGCCTGGAACAGGACACCAACCCCCGTCGTCCTCTACGACGGCACCTACACCGGGCGGCTGGGAACCATGCCGGGGTGGTTCAAAGGCGACCTCAACCCTGCCCACGACAACAAGCTGAGCTCCGTCGACGCGGCCTGCTGAGCCCGTCCAAAACCAGCGAAGATACGCCCCCGCTCACTCACCCGGCCCCGCCGATAGCACACTCCGTCTCCCTACCGGACCACCGTCTCCGGCCGGGGCCTCGTCCGTGCCCGGGGCGGGCGGCACAGGAGCGCTGGGTGTCAGCGTTCCGTTGACACCCGGGGCGTGCTGACGTCGGTGTCCTGCTGCCTGAAGTCGGTGGCAGGACACCGACGGTGCGCACCGCGTCGGTGCCGACCGTCCAGGTGCCCTTGCTGGTCACTCCGCGGTCGGTCCTCCGCTGGCACGCACATGGAGATGGGCCCCTGGCCTGCGTATGCACCGTCGGGACGACAGGATTTGAACCTGCGACCCCTTGACTCCCAGTCGCGGATTCCGTTTGCCAGCAGGGGTGTTGTTCAGGCGCGCGCATACCGTGTGGTCCCAAACTGGTCCCGGAAGAGTCAAGTCGTTTCGTACACCGCTGTCCTCATTCACAGCGCCCCTCAGTTGCGCAATACACGAGCCATGGCCTCAGCTCGGCGCGCCACCCCACGTACACACCTCCGCCCCCCCCTGCATGCACGGCTGCGGCGTGACCTGCGCGGACCAGTCGGTGCCCGCAACGCATGAGGCTCCCGTGCCGTTGGGGGAGGTGTTCGAAGTCTCAACCCACAGGCGCAGGAGCCGCGTTGGTTCCGTATTCTGCCGCAGTCGATCTTCCCCACGCCCGGTCGAGGGGGTCACCATGCTCATCGTCACCCGCGAGTATGACCGGCGCTGCGAGCTCCCACCGCACCAGCGTGCCCTGGTCGGCGTGGTGTACCTGCGCCGGCACGACACCCTCGCCCAGATCGCGGCCGGGTTCGGCATCTCCATCGGCACCGCCCACGCCAACACGACAGCCGTCGTCGGCCTGCTTGCCGACCGCTCTCCTGGCCTGCTGCGTGCCCTGCGCGAGGCGGACCCGGACTACGTCTTGCTCGACGGCACCCTGGCAGAGTGCGACCGGGTCGGCGACGGCCGGGCCGACTTCTCCCACAAGCACCGCCGACACGGAGTAAACGTGCGGATGGTGACCGACCCGGTCGGGCGGCTGCTGTGGATCTCGCCGACTATGCCCGGCCGCGCGCACGATCTCACTGCGGCCCGCGCCCACCGGATCATCCGGATCTGCGAACGCCGGGGCGTTCCCGTCCTCGTCAACCGCGCCTACATGGGAGCTGGCCCGTGGGTGACGACACCCCTCACTCTGGAGCGGCAATGCTGAAAGAGCTCATTGACTCAGCCGCCGCTCTTGCGCCGGAACGACCGCTGGCTCGCAGCCGGGCCGTTCGCCCTACGGACCTTCGACACCTCGACGTTCGCAGCGAGGTCAGCGGCGTCCGCCTGCACACTGCGCTTGCGCGCCAGGGCCTCCCGGAACTTGCGTTTCAGGTCGTAGTGGCCGTCGCTGTCGGGCACCAGAGCGGACGTCTCGGGGTCGGTCGGCTCCGAACCTTCTTTGGATGCAGACTCTGCGGTCATGGAGACCTCCTGGGTTCGGGCAGTGGGAAGCACAGCTTGTCATGCCGAGCACACCACGAGGGCGTTCATCTCGTAGGAGTATGCACCGGAGGGTTTCGGGCCGGGCAGGAGGTTCTCCGTTCCGGGGCCGGAAGTTTTCGACTATCAGGGCGACGGCTCTCAGCCGCCGCGACGCACCCGGGCCGCCTTGCGGGCTTCGGCGAGCTTGCGGGCCTCGCCAGCCTTTCGGGACTTGCCGCCGGCGCCGCGGGAGGTGTCCTTGCTGGTGCCCAGGCCGCGGAAGGGAGCGTTGGTGTTCTTGGGCCGGGGCGCGGCCGGCCCGCCATCGAGCGGGGTGCCGGAGGGGGCCTTGGCCCCGGTGATCCGGCTCAGCTCCGCCTCGCCCGAGCGTACCTTGGTGATGATCGGCTCGATGCCGGCCTCTGCCATCAGTCGGCTCATCTCGCGGCGCTGGCCCGCCAGCACCAACGTGACGACGCTGCCGGACTCACCGGCCCGGGCGGTACGGCCCGCGCGGTGCACATAGTCCTTGGGGTCGGTGGGCGGGTCGACGTTGACCACGAGATCGAGGTCGTCGACGTGCAGGCCACGGGCCGCGACATTGGTCGCCACCAGGACGGTGATCTGGCCGTTCTTGAACTGCGCCAGGGCCCGTGTGCGCTGTGGCTGGGGCTTGCCGCTGTGCAGGGCCGCGGCGTGCACTCCGCTGGCCCGCAGATGCCGGGTGAGCTGGTCGACCGCGTGCTTGGTGTCCAGGAACAGCAGTACGCGGCCGTCGCGGGCGGCGATCTCCGTGGTGACGGCGTACCGGTCGGGGCCGTGGACGACCAGAACATGGTGGTCCATCGTCGTGACCGCGCCCGCGGACGTGTCGACCGAGTGGACGACGGGATCGCGGAGGTAGCGGCGGACCAGGTGGTCGACGTCGCGGTCCAAAGTGGCCGAGAACAGCATCCGCTGACCGTCGGGGTATACCTGGTCGAGCACCTCGGTCACGTGCGGCAGGAAGCCCATGTCGCACATCTGGTCGGCCTCGTCGAGGACAGTGATCCCTACCCGTCCCAGGCGGCAGGCCCTGCGCTCGATGAGGTCGTGCAGACGGCCGGGGGTGGCGACGACCACCTCGGCTCCATCGCGCAGCGCAGCGACCTGCCGGCCGATCGACATGCCGCCGACGACCGTGGCCATCCGCAGCCGCAGTGCCTTTGCGTATGGCGCAAGCGCCTCGGTGACCTGTTGGGCCAGCTCTCGGGTAGGCACCAGGATCAGAGCCAGGGGCTGCTTCGGTTCCGCGCGCCGCCCAGCCAGCCGTGCGAGCAGCGGTAGGCCGAAAGCGAGCGTCTTGCCCGATCCGGTGCGCCCGCGCCCCAGGACATCGCGTCCCGCAAGGGCGTTGGGCAGCGTGGCTGCTTGGATCGGGAAGGGCTCGCGCACACCGAGTTCGCTGAGCGTTCGCAGCACCTCGGCTGGTAGTTCCAGGCTGGCGAAGGAAGCGACCGGGGGCACGGTTGGCGCAGTGCCCATGAGCGGGGCGGGATCGCTGTGCGAGGTGCCGGGGAGGTCAGGGTGATTCATGAAGAGCCTTCCGCATGCGAACGTACCGAGGAAGGCCCGGTAGGAATGAGCAGTCGACGAACAAGAGGAACCGGACAGGCAGGATCGCCAACCGTCACGAGCACGCAAAAGCAT
>Ga0307508_10006447_pt1 | contig 11039 bp, 13 predicted proteins | sample 9_EM_MG_FD_203089 | JGI IMG/M metagenome (GOLD analysis project Ga0307508, IMG submission 203089) | Populus trichocarpa ectomycorrhiza microbial communities from riparian zone in the Pacific Northwest, United States - 9_EM | ecosystem: Host-associated > Plants > Roots > Unclassified | place...
GTAGTGACGACATCGAACTCGAAGACGAAGAAGACGAAGTAGAGGATGGAAGCGGCTTACCTCCACTGCAACCATTTATAATTCCCCTTGACCTCACGGTAGGAGATCCTAGCTCATACTGGAGAAGGAATACTCTTTTCAATGGAAATCGAGGCGAGCTTGGTCTTACTTGGAGTATCTTCAAAATATTTGGGACACCTACCGCAGATAGTTGGCCGGTAATTCTCTCAATTTTTTCAAGTCTATGATGTTGCTGAAAAAGATTCTTAGGAATTTGTAGATTTGCCTGGGGCTAAATCAGTTGTCTTCAATATTGTTCCCAGCGTCGATCTCCCAACCCTTCTTCCCAATCTACCACCACCATCATCTATCTCTCAAGGTTGCGCACCTTCAGACCTTCTCGCCAAACTCCTTACATACCCCCCTACATCGCGTTTGTCTGCTGAAAATGCTCTCAAGCATCCATGGCTCAAAACGAAGGAAGCGGTGCTCCTCCTTCCAAAAGGTTATGCCCTCGATGATCTGGAGTTTATGGACATCGCCCATACCGAGTACAGGGATAAAACACTTGGAGAGCTGCTGCATTCCAAATTGTTACCAGGCCAATACACCTAGAGATGCCAGGTGTCGTAACGGGTACTTTGCGATGTATATGAATGTAGACCGGGATCTTTCCTTGCCACTGGCAAAATTGCCAATGCCGAGGTAAGGTTCTTGAGAACTTCAATGAAGTCGACTTCAGTGACACAAGTCATCTGAATTGTTAATAATATCCCTTGCGGAGGAATGCTGGCTATAAGTTGGTTGCATTGGTTATGTTCAGAGACTTGGTAGTATCATGATATCTCATTGACCTCACCGTGAATAGTAGTCGCGGCCTACGATATATAGTGAGGTACACTTATTTCTGAGTCCGCTCAGAGTGGAGTCACTACATACGAGCCAAAAGACATGTCGCGATCATACATTTTATTCGAAAATACGAAGGCAAAAAACAACACTACAACGGAAGCGGCCTCCTTCCGTGCTGTGTTGTCAGTGTCCTTCACCCAAAGGTACTCGGCGCTATTTTTTCGATCTGGTCGGCGATACCTTCAAGCTTCCCTTCATATTCACGGAAGAATAAATTTGAATGAGACATCATAGTATTGACGAAGCCACGACCAAACACAACTACCTCTCGTAAGTGTAAAATCGCCAGTTGTTAGCAGCGATTTGTTGCGATTGTATAAATTCAAGAGAATAACACCGCGTAAGTAAGTATCTTTGACATGAGTTAACGCTGTCCCTTTAAATTGAGTATCAATGACAGACTTTTCGCTGCCAAAAGAGAGTATCAGAGCTGTACTCATGCTGGCATTCACTAACGACACATCAGAAGCAAGACATGGGAATAAATAATGGGCAATCCAACACCGCGTAAGTAGTATCTTTGACATGAGTTAACGCTAACCCTTGAGTATCACCAATGACAGACTTTTTCGCTGGCAAAAGAAAGTATCAGAGCTGTACTCATGGCTGGCGTTCACTAACGACACATACCAATCTATTTACGTACGCGAGTTGAGTTGTCATTGTAAGAATCATAGATATTCTCGGTATTTATGTTGCCTGCTGAAGAATTATCCCAGGAAGGATCTTGGGCAGAATCCTGCATTTCCACATCGCTGCTTCCAGAGTATGGGTTATTTCGACGGATAACAGGATTCTCCGCAGTGGCAGAAGATCTAGATTGTTCAAAGGAATCGATAATCCTTTCACCTGGATTGAGCGGATACTGTTCCCTCAGGGGTTCTTGTGCAAGAAGTTCCTGAGCTGCATTCTAATGTAAGAAGGGTCTATAACATACCACGACTCGGAGTAAAGCCTTGAGAGTCCCTAGGGGAGTAGTTGTTTGGATATTGATTTGGGGATTGAGTATGGCCTTCATTTTGGCAAAAGTTTGAATAAGAAGCTCACTCAGAATTGCAAGCTAGGACTCACTCTGAGGGAATCGGGTTTGATCAGTCATTGGGCGCATTTGAGTTGGATCCTCTGGTCCTGAATACAAAAGTCAGCAGCGATAGCGAAAGAATTGTGCTCTGTAACTTCACCATTAAAGTTGTGCGGATTGTGGCCAATCATTTGAGGGCCCCGGTTGTGATAAGTGGGCCTCCGGTTGTGATAAGTGGGCCCCCGGTTGTGATAAGTGGGCCCGTTTCTCGTTATATGTGGACTATTATCGGTAAATATGACGGGTCTCTCGTTCTGGTTGAAAGAGATGTTGGCCTTCATGAAAGCAGAAGCAGGTTCTGGCATGGCAGGGATGGCCCTGGGTGAAGATATGAGCACAGCCGTTCCTTGAATGGATGTCCATGATCAGGGCGTGCAATAAATTCAAATTAACATGCCTTGGACAACTTGTAACTGGCATTTCTCCAGAACGCGAGTGGTGAGGCGCTGGTAGTCGGTTCCATCGGAAATAAAAATATTTTCGGCGTCGCTAGAAGTCGCCGCAATCCAAACGCTGTCATGGACCACGACAACATCGATGTCGGGTCGCTGGATGCAAGTTCAGATCAGCGCTTGCAAGATGGAATCGAGCGATGGCCTACTGAAGACAGGAGATGTTCGCAGATATAGGAACTAGGACTCAACACCTGACGCCGACTTGAGTGGTTGATACACCTCGTTTAGGAAAAGGAGACTGACCTGCTTGGGATGCTGAGGGAAGCCTTGAACGATGACACTAGATGAGTTATCAGAATCGCCAACATCTGTCAAATCCTGTTTTTGATTTGATAAGTCGCCAGAGCTAGACTCGGTTGCCGAATCTCGAGATGGCGATGATTGAGGCGCACTTGCAGGTGATCCATTGCTTCCAGGAGGAGACCCAAATGGTACGAAGGAATTTGATGTGGAGAAGCCGACTTGCCTGCTGCGCACTGTGCCCTTTTTGAGGATATTCTTATTAATTCCTATGACAAGCCCTCGAGCGAAGACGCATTGGTTCATCCGTGCAGTGGTGTCCGTGATCGACAGAGGATATTTACGACTTTCCAACCCATCTACGGTCGTCCAAGATGCATGGAAGCCCACAGTCCCTTGAGCTAGTGACCCACCCTTGAATTTGAACTCCACTGTGTGTTCTTGGAGTTGTGACCCGGCTGCAAGTCCCCATGAACGACTCTTATCGCAGCCAGTCACTAAGTACAAGGAATTGTTCCGTGCCCCGCGCCGTTGGGTTTGATTGACAAATCTATACCAAGCCTCGCCGTGTTTGCTGGCGTATTCCTCGTAATCCTGGTAGGCCTTGACCTCATAACGATCAGCGCCATGAGGAAGGACCAGCATAGCGGCACATTCCTTGTTTATGGTGAACTTCATTTCAAGTCCCACACCAGGGGCTGTCCTATGCAAAAGATAAACAAGGCTAGGATGAAGAACGACTGACCACATACACGTCTGCCCCCGCATCGAAGGCTTTTGCAATGTTGCGCGTAATGCAACACTTCTTGCTGTGAAATGATTCAATTTTACGAATGCCATAGTCCGATTTGTCGAGGGGATTGAAATCCGTGGGCGTGCCCAATTGGTTGACCGGGTCATCCGCCTTGGCGTGTATGTTGAACAGATAGTCGAATCCACCATCATCCGTAAGGAGTCCAAGGTCGCCGATGCTGATGCCTCGGTCTTTGTATGTCTCGGGAAGGTTCGCGTCAGGCTCAGGCGTCCAAAAAGGCAAGCCGTGTCGTTGGGGCAAGAGCAAATCGCGATAGATATTGCTAGAGGCCATTGTGGGCGAAAAGCAAGTAACAAAAGTGCGAAACACAATTGCGACGAACTTTATTTAAAAGGACTGCATTGCAACTTCTTTTGTAACTTGTCCACTGTCTACGCCACTCGGAGATACCTCAATCGGGACCCCTTGGTTGAAGAAGCAGAAAATCAGATTCCGGAACTTTCTGATGTTGTAATGTGATGCGTATGGTGATTGACTCAGGAGTCAGGGGCGGGGGACTCAGATTGGACTGCCACGTATTTGACATGGACCCTTCGTAGACTAACCTACATTGTATGTAATAATGTATATGGGCCCTACGAAATTGATGGGTACTTGAGCCGTTTTGCTTCCCCGTTTGTTTTTGTCCGCTCAACAGAAAAGTCGCAATTTCCGAAAAGTTTGTCAAGGCCTAGACGCGATAATGAACTCACGTGATCGCGTCGTGCTGATTGGAAAACGATAGACTTTTTGTAGTCTGTTTTTAGTTGGCATGCTCAACCCGTACCGCAGCGATTCGGACTTTCAACCATCACGTGCATGACCAAACAAACGCGACGCGCCAATTAGTGAGCATGTTCCGGAAAAGGAAAATACACGTGATTTATTTTGAATTCGTCGCGGTACGGGTTGAGGGGCGCGCGTGAAATCAGACTACAGATGGGTGACACATGTTATTTCTAAAAAGAACCCATCACGTCAGGCTGGCTACGGGAGACTAGACTTTTTGAAATGGCGGTTAGTAATAGTAATTTGCTTGTGTACAAACAAACTCCTATTTTTGGTACGGAACAGAGCGCACAGGCTGTCAGCAGTGCTCCCGATTTCGTCCACTTGATTATCCCTATAACCAGCAAGGGGCTTGTTCTCAATTTTAGATTGATGAAAATGTGTTATCAACATCTCACAACCCCCAGTGTAAACAACCCTCACTCTGAGAATGGCTCAAGCCCAAGTAGCTTAAACCTGAGACACAACAATAATCATGCAATGGCCCAACATTCATATTGTTATAAAAATAAAATACAAAAAAGGAAAGGGAAGAAGGGAGGAAAGACTTTGCTTCACAAAGCTTGAACACAATGCTCCACGACCGGTAGCAGGTACAATGGAAGCTGGCAACAGAACTTTCGGCAATCCACCTTCCGCAACAATACTCAAGCCTCCATTATCATCGGCGGTAAAAGAAACGCATGTAAGAATATCCACAACCTTTTCCTTGCTTTTGAACAACCTTTCGGAGGCTGGGATGTTCCATGTTGGAGGCGATCTTGCTGCGCTTCCGATATTGGTTAGCAATGCAAGGAGGGGCGGTTTCCAGACTGCGAGTAGAGATGGTGAGCTTTGATGTATAAATCGAGCTGCGGTAGTGTAGAAACTGCTATTAGCTCCGCCCGCGAGTTGCCGTGCAATGTTTAGAAAACGGACGTGGGTTGCTAATGAAGTGTTTTTGACGTATCCTGAAGTCCACATTCTGGATTGGGATCCATGGAAATCAGTATTTTAGATGAAAGCGTATTGCAGGCTTACGGTTCGCGATTGGATGGATCGTTGCCACCGTCGAACCCTTGCTCTTGACCTTGCATGCATAGCATCTAAATTAGGGGAAATAGACAACTCGGAATTCTGGACGCGTACCATAATACAAGATCGGCAGGCCGTCATTGACGAAAGGCCAAGTGATTGCATTCTTCACGAGCTGTTAAATAGCTGAATGGTAAAAATTTAGGTGGACAAATCCTACGCTTTACGTACTGCAATGTCTTTCGTGTGGCTTTGGAATCTAGGTTGGTCGTGGTTCTCCATGAAGGATCCGGAGAAGAATAGACCATTTCTATATGATATTTGCGATTTTGTGACAATGTCGACAACGGCAGAGAGATCTGGACTGCTGGAGCCGAAAGCTTGATTGACAGTAAAATAGGTAGGGTAGTCCAAAATGCCGTCGATGACCTCTACAATACCGTCAATTCATAATCCTCTTGGGTTGCTGCAATGTGGAATGACTCACTCGTGTACTCTGCTACATAATCGACTCTTCCATCAAGAACCTTATAGAGTTCATTATTAATGTCTGCCTACAAAGTAAATATGAATAAAAGTACCTCTCCAAGAGTATATACCCCAGCCGCGCTGGCGAAAGCCGGCCAAAAGTCCTTCCCCACGTGTTTTAATGTATCGATCCTGAGGCCGTCAACTCCATACGTTGTTACAAGATCCTTAATCCAATTTTGCATTGTTTTCACGATTTCTGGGTTCTCCGTGTCGAGATCTACAAGCGGTAGATTGTCGTCGCCTAACCAGCATTGTTCCACGGCCGTTTGATTGTTGTTGTAGTCAGCAGGAAGGATGAAACATTTGGGATGGAAGTTGGTTGAAGAAGAAAATGGGACTATGTGAGAGAAATCGAGCTGTCCGTTGGATGGAATGACTGCGAAACTTGTACCTCGTAAATACACAAATTAGAAGAATGACTAAGGGAGACAACTTACTGGTTAGCCACAACGTCTAACATTACATACATTCCAGCGGAGTGTATGGCTTGGATGAGTTGTTTTAGATCGTCCGGTGTCCCAAAGTGACTGTTAAGCTTCGTGATGTCCTCCGTCCAATAACCATGGTATGCCTGGCCATAAGCGCTTGTTCCCTCGACATTGGCGACAACTGGGGACATCCAAATGGCATCAAAGCCAAGATTTTTGATGTAGTCCAGGTGTTCTTGAATTCCTTTCCATGAGCCGGCACAGTATGTCTTGGAAGTGACGACGCAGGGAGGTGCGACTGTGCCGGTGGCTACGGCGAACCTGTCCGTCAGAAGCTGGGGAAATTAGTAAAGAAATTGAGGAGATATCTGGGTATTATTACCTGATAAATGCGGCGGCTTCTCCATTGCTCGGCTGTCGCTCCTAGTGCAACGTGTATTGTCGCGAGGTAAAGAGGGAGTATGAGAACTAGCATCCAGGTCATTGGCAGCTAGCAAGTCTACGCACTGCTGGCAGGGTCCATAGTGTCATATTATGGCATTTCCCACCGGCTAGAAAGATGACAAGCAGGGCAGCGAAGACAATACAAGGCACTAGTTGGTGGACAATGGACATGCGTAGCACGTTCGGGTTATGTTGATATTTTCGAATTCCATTTGACCCGAGCAGAATTCTACCAGACAGGTGCTGGTTCTGATAATTTACTGTAATAAAACCGTTTTAGTCTTTGAAGTCCCCGTTGAACTCCCATTTCGTTCAATTCGGCGGTCACGCGTGTGACGTGTCGCGTTGTTGACTCTAATCGCGTCGCGTGTTTTCTCAACAAGCTCCTATCCAGGATGCCGCCTCGTCGCTCATCTCGCGCTGCAAGTGCATCTTTAGAAACGCCAGTAGCACAGTCTGCACCTGTCAAGAGGAAACGAGGTCAAACCGTAGAACCTGAAGCAGAAGAGAAGGAAAATGCCGTGAAGCCCCCTTCAAGGACGCGCCGTAGCTCGAGATCTAGTGTTGCACCAGCAACTAGAGGACGTACCGCTTCGCACAATATCGCATCTCTACCCGAAGTTCCCGAATCTGGTCATGAAGAACAATCAGATTCTCCTCCTCCGAAGAAAGCCAGACCATCAATTGATGCCACTGGCAACGAGGAGACTGCGGTCGAAGAGGAAGAGAAACCCAAGCGTGGCAAACGGAAAGCAGCTGGGAGAGAAAGCCACCGTGCTGGTGACATGGAGGTTGATGAAGAAGCTCCGTCGAAAGCATCCAATCGCCGAACCTCCGCTCGCAAGGCTTCTGGGAGTAAGTCCATTGATGATGCTGAGGACAAAGCGATAGAGACCCCCTCTGACAGCGATGAAGATGAAGAGGTGAAGCCCACCCGTAAAGGACGCAAAGCCAAGGTATCCGCTCCTCGAAAACCCCCCAAGAAACCTGTACCGCCCGTTCCGGTCGACGAGTCGGACGACGACGAAGTAAAGCCGCTTCCACCTCCTCGATCTAAGTCTGCATCTGCCAAGATTGAAGAAAATCGGAAGGCCTCCGGTAAGGCCGCTGCAGAGCCTGCAGAACAAGAGGAAGAAGAAGAGAAGTCCCTATTTGAACCTCCACCAATCCCCCCTCCGTCTCGTCTCCCTCAAACCGCGCTAGAAGAGTCGTCGGCGCCGAAGGCGCGTCTGGTTATCCATAAATTGGCGCTCATCAACTTCAAGAGTTACGCAGGACGCCAGGAAATAGGTCCATTTCACAAGGTAGAATACACCGTGTCTCTCTGACTTACGCTGACATATTTCTTTTTTTTTAAATAGTCATTTTCGGCAATTGTTGGGCCGAATGGATCTGGAAAGTCCAACACGATTGACGCGTTGCTATTCGTATTCGGTTATCGTGCCTCCAAAATGCGGCAAGGCAAAATATCCGAACTTATCCACAATTCGGCCAACTATCCTGATCTCCAAGATTGTAGCGTCGAGATACATTTCCGAGAAATCGTCGATCTGGTGAGTCCTCATGGCGTGAACCATTTCTACTGTTTACCGACCGGCCAACAGCCGGGTCCCGATGCTTTCGAAGTCGTTCCAGACTCCCAGCTTGTTGTTACTCGGACGGCATACAAGAACAATTCGAGCAAATACTCAATCGATGGGCGCGCAAGCAGTTATTCCGACGTCCAAGCCCTACTCAAAGGACGCGGTATCGATTTAGATCACAATCGGTTCCTCATTCTTCAGGTTTGTTAACTGTCGCAGCGTTTTTCTATTCATTAACCTTTCATGTTCTAGGGCGAAGTTGAATCTATCGCTCAAATGAAGCCCAAGGCACCCTCAGAACACGAAGATGGGTTGCTCGAATACCTTGAAGACATTATTGGGACATCCAAGTACAAAGAACCTATTGACGAAGCAATGGTCGAAGTCGAACGTCTTCAGGAAGAAAGGCAAATCAAGATGAACCGCCTTCGTCTCGTCGAGAAGGAGAAGGCTGCGTTGGAAGAAAGAAAGAAAGAAGCCGAAGACTTCATCCGCCTCAGGAATGAACTTGTTAAAGCCCGCTCAAGAGAAATCCAATGGTATCTATGGAAGTTGTTGGCAAGAGAAACCAGCCTGAAGGCACAGTTGGTAGGTAATCCCCGTTTGGCTGGTGTTTCATACCCTCATATTTCTCCAAATCGCAGGGTAAACACCGAAAAGAGTTGGAAAAGGAGGTCGAACAGCACAAGGGTGACATCGAACACCTCGAGCTTTTGAAAAAACATTACGAAGAACGAGAGAAGGCATATGAGGTTTGTTTAAACTGTGTTGTTGTCTGACGTCGCTTACCCATTCTTATAGGAAGTCCAAGCAGCTGCAGCGCAAGCTGCGAAGGACTTGTCCCAGTTCGAAAGACAAGAGATTGGTTTGCAAGAAAAGAGAAAGCACACGAATGGAAGGTTGAAGAAGCTCAAGAAGTCCATCGCAGATGTAATTACATATTTTTTATCTCCCATCTTCCATTGCATTGACCCAAATGATAGGACACTGCGGCACACAAAACTGCTGTCAGTACCATCCAAGATAGCACCGCGAAGATCAACAGTGAGAAGAAGAAGCTCGAAGACTTGGAAGAATCGCTAGAGCAAGAAGAGAAGGTACTCGAGGGAATTCGGGATAGTCTGAAAGGTTTGTATGTCTCTCCACGCTCATAGCTATATCTGACGTCTTATCTTCAGACAAGACGCAAGTGTTCCATGACAAGATCCAGGAAAAGCAGAAAGACCTTCAGCCATGGACTGCACAGATCAACGCCAAGCAAGCGGATATCGACGTTGCGAGCAGCGAGCGTGATGCGTTGTCAAAGAAAGCCGAGTCATTGAAACTTCAGCTGAGGGAATCCGAGGAGACACTTGCAACCTTGCAATCAGAGTACAAGAGCAAGGTAATGTTGAAATCTGGCATCAAAGCTGTATATCTGAATCGTTTACATTAGGGTGACCAACAAACTGAATTACGAGCCGAGAAAGGCCAACTACAGAAACGAATTCAGGAGGCCAACAAAAAATTGAAGGTGCGACTGCTTTTCTAATGTCACCCCAAATTCTGACCTCGTGAAAGGTTGCGCAAGGAAATGTCCAGGAATGGCGAGGGCAGGCTGCAACGACTCGTAACAAGGTAGAAGAAGCAAAGGCGAGCCAGTCCGAGAACAGGTCACGAAACAACGTCCTGGATTCTCTCACTAGGTTGAAGGAAGGTGGGAAGGTTGAGGGATTCCATGTAAGTCGAATGGTGACGATCTCTTGACCCTCTCTCAATTCACACTAGGGACGTCTCGGAAATCTTGGTACCATCCCTGATCAATACGACGTAGCCATCTCCACTGCATGTGGGGGATCCCTCAACAATATGGTCGTCGATACTGTCTCTCAAGCCCAAGCATGTATTGAATATCTCCGAAAGAACAACGTTGGACGAGCTTCTTTCATGGTCTTGGAGAAACTCGAAGACAAGGGCATGGCCCAGATCCAAACCCCTGAAAAGGTTCCTCGTCTGTTTGACCTAGTAAAACCGAAGTCGCCGGAATACCTCCCTGCATTTATCAAGGCCCTGGGAAACACTCTCGTCGCCAATGATATGGAACAAGCAAACCGCATCGCATTTGGAGGATCACGGAGGTGGCGAGTCGTGACGTTGGACGGCGGTTTGATAGAAACGAGTGGTGCAATGTCAGGTGGCGGTTCCCAACCCTCTCGTGGTGCCATGAGTTCGAAATTCGCAAATACTTCCGTCTCACCACAAGTCCTCCAGACCTATGAGAGGGATAGCCAACACGCAGCACAGCAGTTGCAGACTGCTGTTGCCGATCTTCGCGAAGCAGAAGCGGAATTAGACCGATTAAACGGCAGGGACCCCGAGATAGACATGGCGTCACAGAAGATTGCTATGGAAATTGAAAATATCAGAAAAAGGATAGTGGAAGCGGACAGACGGGTCAAAGAGCTGAGGTATTTTCCAACATAATTGTGTAGTCGATTGATATTGATGCCGTTCACCAGTTCGCAAAACAAACCAAACGCTGGCGACCTCGCACGCATTTCGAAGCTCGAGACAGAGATTGCCGCATCGCAAAACGATCTGAACAAGTTGCAGGAGAAAAGCAAACGCATTGAGCAAGATATCAAGGATCTCGAAAAGAAAATATTAGAAATCGGTGGCTCAAAGCTTCTCACCCAGAAATCGAAGGTCGACGGTATCCGAGTGCACATCGGCATCGCTAACGACGAGATCACAAAGGCGGAAGTTGCTAAAAACAAAGCCGAGAAGGAC
>Ga0307508_10006448_pt1 | contig 11039 bp, 6 predicted proteins | sample 9_EM_MG_FD_203089 | JGI IMG/M metagenome (GOLD analysis project Ga0307508, IMG submission 203089) | Populus trichocarpa ectomycorrhiza microbial communities from riparian zone in the Pacific Northwest, United States - 9_EM | ecosystem: Host-associated > Plants > Roots > Unclassified | place...
GACAAGACCAAGTTCAAGATCATCCGGTCGCAGACCGGCGACTTCACCCGCGCCAAGGGCAAGGAGGTCATGGAGGCGTTCCTCAAGGCCGAGGGCAAGAAGATCAACGTGCTGTTCGCCCACAACGACGACATGGCGATCGGCGCGATCCAGGCGATCGAGGAAGCCGGCCTGAAGCCGGGCAAGGACATCCTCATCGTCTCGATCGACGGCGTGAAGGGCGCGTTCCAGGCCATGATGGCCGGCAAGCTGAACGTCTCGGTCGAGTGCAGCCCGCTGCTCGGCCCGCAGCTGATGAGCGCGGTGAAGGATCTCATGGCCGGCAAGACCCTGCCCAAGCGGATCGTCACCCAGGAGAGCGTGTTCCCGCAGGAGACGGCGGCGAAGGAGTTCCCGAACCGCAAGTACTGAGCTCACGGCAGAGCCGCGTCATCCGGTGGCCTGATGACCCCCGGGTGACCACCCGACCAGATGACGAGATCGCCGAGTCAAGAAGAGATGTCGAACACGCCGATGACCGACGCGCGCCCGGTCCTCGAGATGAAAGGGATCACGAAGCACTTCCCGGGAGTGCGCGCGCTGTCCGCCGTGGATCTTCGCCTCCTGCCCGGCGAGGTCCACGCGCTCATGGGGCAGAACGGCGCCGGCAAGTCCACGCTCGTCAAGGTCCTCACCGGCGTCCATCCGCCGGACTCGGGCCAGCTCTTGCTCGAGGGCCACGAGATCAAGCCGCAGAGCCCGCTCGACGCCCAGAAGCTCGGCATCAGCACCGTGTACCAGGAGGTGAACCTGTGCCCCAACCTCTCGGTGGCCGAGAACATCTTCCTCGGCCGCGGCGGCACGAGCAACGTCGCGATCCGCTGGAAGGAGATGCGGCGCAAGGCCGAGGTGCTGCTCGCCGACCTGAACGTCCACATCGACGTGACCGCGCTCCTGTCGAGCTATCCGCTCGCGGTCCAGCAGATGGTCGCGATCGCCCGGTCGCTGACCGCGCAGACCGGCGGCGCCGCCGAGGTCGGCACCAAGATCCTGATCCTCGACGAACCGACCTCGAGCCTGGCCGAGGACGAGGTCAAGATGCTGTTCCTGGTGATCCGGCGGCTCAAGGCCCAGGGTATCGCGATCCTGTTCATCACCCACTTCCTCAACCAGGCGTTCGAGATCTCCGATCGGTTCACGGTGCTGCGCAACGGCCAGCGCGTGGGCGAGTACCCGGTCGCCGAGCTGTCGCGGATGGACCTGATCGTCAAGATGGTGGGCAAGGAGATCGCCGAGGTCGGGCTCGATCGCGCGGCGCGGGCCGCGGCCACGACCTCGGACAAGCCGGCGCCGGCCGCGTTCCTCGAGACCCACGGCCTGGGCAAGAAGGGCTCGGTCTCGGGCATCGACCTCGCGGTGCTCCCCGGTCAGGCGGTCGGCATCGCCGGCCTGCTCGGCTCGGGGCGCACCGAGACCGCCCGGCTGCTGTTCGGGATCGACCGGGCGGACCAGGGCACGATGACGATCGACGGCAAGCCGGTGCGGTTCTCCGCGCCGCTCGACGCCATCGTCCATGGTCTCGGGTTCTGCCCCGAGGACCGCAAGTCCGAGGGCATCATCGCCGAGCTCTCGATCCGCGAGAACATCATCCTCGCGCTGCAGTGCAAGCGCGGCATCTTCCGCAACCTGTCGCGCGCGCGCCAGGACGAGATCGCGAGCTCGTACATCGCGCTGCTCGGCATCAAGACCGCCGACGCCAGCGTGCCGATCTCCAAGCTGTCGGGCGGCAACCAGCAGAAGGCCCTGCTCGCGCGCTGGCTGGCGACCGACCCGCGGATGCTGATCCTCGACGAGCCGACCCGCGGCATCGACGTCGGCGCCAAGGTCGAGATCATGGCGCAGGTCATGAGCCTGTGCGACAAGGGCATGGCGGTGGTGTTCGCCTCGTCCGAGATGGGCGAGATCCTGGGCTACGCCGACCGGGTCGTGGTCATGCGTGACCGGACCAAGGTCGGCGAGATGCCCGCGGCCGGAACCGACGAGCGCGCCGTGTTCCAGATCATCGCGGGAGGCTAGGCATGCGCTGGCTCGGATTCGCGCGGCAGCTGACCGGGAAGCGGCACTTCTGGTCGCTCGCGATGCTCGCGCTGTTGCTCGCATACAACCTGGTCCGCGATCCCCACTTCTTCGCGATCTCCATGTACGACGGCCACCTCACCGGGAGCCTCGTCGACATCCTGGTCCGCGGTGCGCCGCTCCTGATCATCTCCATGGGGCTGACCCTGGTCGTCGCGACCCACGGCATCGACATCTCGGTCGGCGCCGTGGTCGCGATCTCCGGCGCCGTCGCCGCCGCGTTGATCGGCGGCCAGCTGAGCGGGGAGACCGGCATGGGGGAGGTGACGCGGTTCGCCTTGCCCGTCGTGATCACAGGCGCGCTGGGGCTGGCGCTGCTGCTCGGGATCTGGAACGGCACGCTGGTGGCGTACTTCGGTTTGCAGCCGATCATCGCCACGCTGATCCTCCTGGGGATCGGCCGCGGCGTGGCCCAGCTCATCACCGACGGCCAGATCATCACGATCTACTACAGCCCGTACGCATTCTTCGGGCGCGGCTTCCTGCTCGGCCTGCCGTTCTCGCTGTTCATCGTCGCCGCCGTGGCCGCGGTGCTCACGCTGCTCACCCGCAAGACCGCGCTCGGCCTGTTCATCGAGGCGATCGGCGACAACCCGGTCGCGTCGCGCCTCGCCGGGGTCCGCGCGCGCACCATCACGGTGGCGGTCTACGCGGTCTGCAGCCTGTGCGCCGGCATCGCCGGGGTGATCGGGAGCTCCAACCTCATGAGCGCCGATGGCAACAACGCGGGGTTGTGGATCGAGCTCGACGCGATCCTCGCGGTCGTCCTGGGCGGAACACCGCTGAGCGGAGGCAAGTTCTCGCTGGCGGGGAGCGTGATGGGGGCGCTGATCATCCAGACGCTCGCCACGACGATCTTGTCCGCTCACGTTGCGCCCGAGATCACGCTCGTGGTCAAGGGGATCGTGGTCTTCATCGTGAGTATCCTGCAGTCCGAGCGGATCAAGATGCTCCTCGGCTCGAACCGCCAGGATCCCACCCGGACCAAGGGAACGCCGGGATGAACCGCGCGCCGGCACCGATCGAGCGCGCTCCGAGCCGGCGGCCCCGCCGCGATCGCCCGCTCTTGCCCCTCGCCGTCACCACCGGGCTGTTCCTGATCATGTACGGCGCGGGCGCGTACCACTTCGAGAATTTCTTCTCGCTGACGGTGTTCCTCAACTTCTTCATCGACAACGCGTTCCTGGCGATCACCGCGTTCGGCATGACATTCGTGATCCTCACCGGGGGGATCGACCTCTCGGTCGGCTCGGTCATGGCACTCACCACCATGGTCTCGGCAACGCTGGTCGAGAACCACGGCTGGAGCCCGGCGATCGTCATTCCGCTCGTGCTGGTCATGGGGGCCGCGATCGGCTTCGTCATGGGCCTCGTGATCCAGTACTTCAAGATCGAGGCCTTCATCATCACCCTGGCGGGCATGTTCATCGCCCGGGGCTTCTGTTACGTGATCAGCGTCAACTCGATCCCGATCACGAACTCGTTCTACACCGACGTCTCCACGCTCCGGATCCCGTTCCTGTTCGATACCTCGATCAGCTGCAACGTCGTGCTCGCGCTGGTGGTGCTGGCGGTCGCGTTCTACCTCGCCCGCTACACGCGCTTCGGACGCACGGTCTATGCGATCGGCGGTAGCGAGCAATCGGCGCTGCTCATGGGCCTGCCGGTGGCTCGCACCAAGGTGCTGGTCTACACCCTCAGCGGCTTCTGCTCGGCGCTGGCCGGCGTCGCGATGACGTTCTACATGCTCTCCGGCAACGGCCTCCACGCGCTGGGCATGGAGCTCGACGCCATCGCCGCGGTGGTCGTCGGCGGCACGATGTTGACGGGTGGATCGGGCTACGTCATCGGCACGATGGTCGGCGTGCTGATCGGCGGCACGATCCAGCAGCTCATCATCTTCAAGGGCGACCTCAGCTCGTGGTGGACCAAGATCGTGATCGGCCTGCTCCTGCTCGCGTTCTGCCTGCTGCAGCGCGCGTTCGCCCGCACCAAGCGGACGTAATCGCGACCGGCGCGCCGGTCAGAACCCGACCCGGAACGTCGTCGCGCGAGACCCTCCGAGCGTCAGTTCGGCGTCCACCGCTGGTTGGTCCCGGTCCCGCAGGCCCACAGGATGATGTGCGTGCCGTTCGCGGTCCCGTTGCTGCTGGCATCGAGGCACAGCCCCGACGCGACGCCGGTGATCGTCCCGCTGGCGTTGACGTTCCACTGCTGGTTGGTCTGGCCGTTGCAGTCCCAGATGATGACGGCAGTGCCGTTGGTGGTACCGTTGTTGTTGGCGTCCAGGCACTTGTTGCCGTACACGACCAGCTGCTTGCGCGCGGTGTACACCCAGGTCTGGTTCGGGCCTCCGGTGCAGTCCCAGAGCTGGGTCTGCGTGCCGTTGGTGATCGTGGTGTTGTTGACGTCCAGGCAGCGGCTGGCCTCCGCACCGACCAGCGCGACGCCGGCGCTGCCGGGCAGCGGGGATACGGCGATCGCGTCGAGGTTCGGGGCCCAGGCCGACGCGTTGGCGAACGTCATCGTGTTGGCGGTCCCCGCCGCGAGCGACACGATGACCGACACGGTGCCCGGGGTGGTCCACGATCTGGTGGACGGGAACGCCACGGTGGTCGGGGCTTGACCGTCGGTGGCGAGGGTCGCCGTCCGGGCGATCGCGTCGCCGTTGGTGTAGGCGATGGTCGCGACCGCGAGGCCCGTCTGGTTCGCGGCGATGCCGTTGAACCGCAGCGTGTTGGCGCTGCCGTTGCCCACCGAGCCGACCTCGGTGCCCCCGGAGCACGCCGGGCACGAGGTGGCCGCCGCCGAGCCGGCCCGGGTGTTGCCCGGCGACTCGGCCTCGTACGTCGTCGCGCCGGCCTCGGTCCCGGTGACCGTGAGCAGCACCGAGTCATTCGCCGGGACGCTGGTGCTGAAGCTGGTGGCCACGTTGCCCGCGGTGGTCGCGGTCCACACGTTGCGCACGCTGGCCGGCGCGGTGGTCAGGCCGAGATCGGCCCAGCGCACGGTCATCGTCGCCGCCGCCGAGGTCCGGTTGAGCAGCACGACGGCCCGCCGTCCCGATCCGGACAGCACCTTGCCGTACACCTGCAAGCCGGCGCTGTCCTCGGCGAGCTTGGCGCCCTGGAGGCCGCGCGGATCCTGGTCGATCGCGACCACCTCGGCGTTCTTCAGGATCGCCGCGGTCGTCGAGCTCATCGTCGCCAGGTTGTTGCCGGCCAGCAGCGGAGCACCCGAGATCGCCCACAGGCTCAGCTCGGTCCGGCCCTGCGCGGCCGACAGCCCGGACATGCCGACGGTCAGCATGTCCGGATCATTGACGTAGCCGGTGTGCTGTGATGCCGGGTGCTGCGCCTGGTCGAAGTTCGACAGCACCGGTGGCAGCGTCGCGGATTGTCCGAAGAAGATGATGTCCCCGCTGGTTCGCCACATCGTGCCGGTCCCGGCGCCCCAGTTCCACGGGTTCTGGCGACCCCACTCGCAGATCGACAGCACCATCGGATGCCCGGTGGCCGCCGTCGCGGCCGCGACCGCCGCGCTGATCGCCTGGTTGGTGGTCTGGGGATCCAGCCCCTCCGCGTCGCCCCCGCACCAGTCGACCTTGACGAAGTCGAAGCCCCAGCGCTCGAACTGCGTCATGTCCTGCAGGTAGTGGCCCTCGGCGCCGGTGTTCGGCGCCGCCGGCTGGGTGGTCGGGAAGAAGAACCCGCAGCCGTTCTTGCCCGCGTCGGTGTAGATGCCGGCGAGGAGGCCCTTGCTGTGGATGTAGCTCACGATCCCGGCCATGCCGTCCGGCCACTGGGTCGCGCTGACCACGATGTTGCCGGCGCTGTCCCGGGCGCCCTGCCACCAGCCCTCGTCGATGTTGACGTAGCGATAGCCGGCGGCCGGCAGGCCCGCCGCGACGAACGCGTCGACCTGGGCCTTGATCGTGGCCTCGTCGAAGCTGCTGGCGAAGCTGTTCCACGACGCCCAGCCCATCGGCGGCCGGGGCACCGCGATCTGGTTGGTCGTCACCGCCGCGCCTGCCGCGCCTGCGCCGGCCGCCAGGACGGCCGCCATCACCAGCGCACCGCCGATCACGGCGATGACGGACCGGGCCCCGTGACGCGGGCACGGCCGGCGCCCGGGCACCGCCGGCATGGTGGGGATGGCAGCCGAGACGGGAACGACGGCATGCAGACGCGGTGTCATCGCGGGTTGCCTTTCGCCGGAGGGCGCTTGCGGTGGCGTCCTGCTCGCGCAACCGCGGCGGGTCGACGTCGCGCTCACATCGGCAGGCGGCGGCGGGCCGGGGCCGACCGGCGTCATCGATACGCTGCGGTCACATGGATGTCAATAGAGTTCGCGACTCCGGATCAGCGTAGCGGAGTCCGGATTCTTCACTGTCTCCCGGTTCGTGATGGCCAGTATGCACTCCCGTCTCGCGTGCGCTGCTGCGCTACACATGACGCGCCGGTGAAGCTCGCAGGCCGGTCGGCGCGGCGACTCCGTGGCGCGGCTGCGGTGATGTGCCCACACACAGCTCGCCGGCATCCGCCGCGTCGCTCGACGCAGCGCAGCAGCGGATCTGCACCCCGCGCGGCGCCGAACATCCGGCGCCACACCTTGTGTTGCGGCCGGCGAAGTGGAATGTCTCTACTCGATCCGTGTGTCGGCCGTGTGTCGGTGGCCGGCCGGTCGCTTGTTCAATTCCAATGTGGAGGTGCTCATCATGTCACTGAACCGTTGGCTCGGGCTGCGCTGTGCGCTCGCCCCGATCGCCCTGCTCGCCTGCTTCGACGACCCTTCCGCGTCGCGCGCCGCCACGCCGCTCGTGGCCGCGGCGACCACCGCGGTCACGATCGACGGCACCTCCGCCGGCCGGACGTTCGACGGCATCGGCGCGATCTCCGGCGGCGGCGGCAACAGCCGCTTGCTCATCGACTATCCCGAGCCGCAGCGCAGCCAGATCCTCGACTACCTGTTCAAGCCGGGCTACGGCGCGGCGATGCAGATCCTCAAGGTCGAGGTCGGCGGCGACACCAACTCGACCAGCGGCGCCGAGCCCAGCCACCAGCACACCGCGACCGATCTCAACTGCGGCCGCGGCTACGAGTGGTGGCTGATGGAGCAGGCCAAGGCTCGCAACCCGGCGATCAAGCTCTACGGGCTGGCCTGGGGCGCCCCGGGGTGGATCGGCAACGGAACGTTCTTCTCCACCGACATGATCAACTACTACGTGAGCTTCCTCGACTGCGCGAGGACCAGCCACGGCCTGACCTTCGACTACCTGGGTGGCTGGAACGAGCGCGGCTACACCAAGGCCTGGTACGAGAGCCTCAAGTCGACGTTGAACGCGCGCGGCTACGGCAACGTCCAGGTCGTCGCCGATGACACCAGCTTCACCCCGGCCAACGACGTGGTGAGCGACCCGGCGTTCGCCGCCGCCGTGGACGTCCTCGGCTCGCACTACGTGTGCGGCTATCGCAGCGCCCAGTCCAGCTGCCCGAGCTCGACCAACGCCGTCGCATCCGGCAAGAAGGTCTGGGCCAGCGAGAACGGCTCGGACGACTTCAACCTCGGCGCCGTCAACCTGGCCCGTGGCATCAACCGCGGCTACATCGACGGCAAGATGACCGCGTATATCAACTGGCCGGTGATCGCGGCCATCACGCCGAACATCCCGTTTCCCACGATGGGCGTCGCGCTCGCCGCCCGGCCGTGGTCGGGCGCGTACTCGGTCGGCAAGAACGCGTGGGTGATGGCCCACACCACGCAGTTCACCGCGCCCGGCTGGCGCTACCTCGACGGCGCCTCGGGCTACCTCGGCGGCAACCGCGCCAACGGCAGCTACGTGACCCTGCGCGCGCCGGGCACCGGCACCAGCTACAGCACCATCATCGAGACCATGGACGCGACCGCGACGCAGACCTTCACCGCGACCGTCACGGGCGGGCTATCGACCTCGACCGTCCATGTCTGGTCGACCACGGTGGGCTCGACCAACCCCGCCGCCTACTTCGTCCACGGCGCCGACCTCACGCCGTCGGCCGGCAGCTTCACCCTCACGCTCCAGCCCGGAACCATCTACACCCTCAGCACCACCACCGGGGCGGCCAAGGGTACGGCCGCGGGCCCGGCGGCGACCAGCTTCGCGCTGCCGTACTCCGACAGCTACGACGCCTACGCGGTCGGCACCGAGGCCCGCTACCTGGCCGACATGCAAGGCGCGTTCGAGGTGACCAGCTGCGGCGCCGGCCGCGCCGGCCGCTGCGTCCGGCAGATGTCACCCCGCGCCCCGATCACCTGGGACACGCTGAGCGATCCCTACGCGCTGCTCGGCGATGTCGGCTGGAGCAACTACAAGGTGTCGTCGGACGTCCTGCTCGAGCAGGCCGGGTACGTCGAGATCATCGGGCGCGCCGGCACGCAGCACGCGTTCGGGCCGGCCGGGCTGAACGCCTACTACCTGCGGGTCAGCAACACCGGCGCATGGTCGCTGTTCAAGAACAACGTCAACAACACCAACACCGTGCTGCGCAGCGGCACCGTGGCGGCCCTGGGCACGAACACCTGGCATACCCTGGCGCTGACGTTCTCCGGCACGGCGCTGACCGCGCAGATCGACGCGACCAGCGTCGCCAGCATCACCGACGCGACCTGGAGCGTCGGACAGGTCGGCATCGGCACCAGCCAGGGCGAGACCGCCCAGTTCGACAACCTGTCGATCGTCGCGGTCAACGGCCCACCACCGCCACCGTCGGGCCAGCTCGTCGCGGTCCAGTCCGGCCGCTGCCTGGACGTGCCCAACGTGAGCACGGCCAACGGCACCCAGGTCGAGATCTGGGACTGCAACGGCGGCGCCAACCAGCAGTGGACCCAGCCGTCCAGCACCGTCTTGCAGGTCTACGGCAACAAGTGCCTCGAGGTCTCGGGCCAGGCCACGGCAGCCGGCTCGAAGGTCGCGATCTTCGATTGCAACGGCGGCACCAACCAGCAGTGGCGCGTGAACAGCGATGGCACCATCGTCGGGGTCCAGTCCGGGCTGTGCCTCGACGTGACCGGCCAGGGGACGGCGAATGGCACGCTGATCGACATCTGGACTTGCAACGGCGGCGCCAACCAGATCTGGTCGCGCTAACGGTCGTGCCGGTCGTGACCCTCGCCAGGCCGCCGCTCGGTCGGTCTCGTCGCGGGTTCATCGTCACAAGACGAGCCAGGAGTTGCGCGGCTCACCATGGCGAGAACCACGCTCCTCGCGCGGCGTCCGGGCTCGCGCCGCAGCGCCGTGGCATCGGGGTACCTGGATAGCTCCGGCATCGGCCGGCGCCCGGCGGCAATCTCGGTCAGCGTGCCAGCATCATCGCGATCGATCGGAACCAGTCCGACGACCGCCAACTCGTCGGGATCGCGGCCGCCGCGGTCACATCCCGCGATGCAGACCCGCTCCGCATCGCGGGGCTTCGTCCGGGGAACCGAGTGCAGGTGGGCAACGAACCGATCGCCGATCCACCAGCGTGCCTCGCCGACGGCTTCGAACGCCCGGACCGGAGCGCTGCGCGTGGTGCCGACGATGTTCAGGCGATAGCGTTCGATGCGCACGCTGAGCGCCGGCAGCGTGCAACCTCCGGCGACCTCGACCACCGCGTACCAGCCACCGTGGCCATCGGAGCGCAGCGCCGGAGCATCGGTGGGGTGGGGCGCCGTGGCGACCGGGACCGGCGGTGAGCCACGGCCGGGCCTCGCGGGCGAGCGCGTCCACGCGGACGACAGCACGATCGCGCCGCACAGGAGCGCCGCGGCGACGAGCGCTGGCCACGTGCGCGATGGCTCGATCCAGTCAGGGAGCTTCATCCCTGCAAGGCTATGGCATGGCCGTGCGTCGGCGTGTCAGCGCTGCGTAAGCAATACGTCGGCGCTCGGGCGAGGTTCGGCGCCAGGGCACCGCAAGCTTCGACCTGCTCCGCGCCGGCAAGCGAGGGCGCCGTCAGTTCAGACCGTCGCTGCCCGACGCGCCGTGATCGAGGAACTTCGCGAACACGGTCTTGCGGCCGACCGCGCCGAAATCGACCACGACGCGGCGGTCCTTGCCGGTCCCGGTGACCGCGACGACCCGGCCGCTGCCCAGCGCGGCGTGGGTGACCTGCGCGCCGATCACGAAGTCGCCCGCCTCGTCGACCCGGAACACCGGCTCGTCGTCGTACGCGGTCCGCTGGTCGTGCTCGTCGCGCGACGGCCGTGGCCTGCGCTGGCGCCCGGCCCAGTCTCCGTCGACGATGCGCGGCGCGCTCGGGACGCTGACCCGGCCGCGGCGCGGCTGCGCGAGCGAGCCGGGCGGCAGGTCGTCCAGGAACCGCGACGGCTCCTGGATCCGGATCTCGCCCCACACCCGCCGGGTCCGCGCGTGCGACATCACGAGCCGCTCGCGCGCCCGGGTGATCGCGACGTACGCGAGCCGGCGCTCCTCCTCGAGCGCGGCGTCCTCGCTGGTGCCCTCGCGCTCGCGCAGCGACGGAAACAGGCCGTCCTCCAGGCCGGTGATGAACACGACCGGCCACTCGAGGCCCTTGGCGATGTGGATCGTCATCAGCACGACCTGCTCGCTCGCCGTCTGATCGCCCGCCGACGACAGCGCGATGCGCTCGAGGAAGTCCTCGATGGTCGGCGGCCGATCGCCGCGGTCGTCGTCCTCACCGTCGTCGCCGCCGTCGCCGGCCGCGGTCCCGGGCGCCCGGATCGCGGGGCGCGACGTGCCCGGCGCCGCGGCGACCTCGTCGTCGAAGTCCGAGGCCGTGGTCACGAGCTCGGCCAGGTTGTCGAGCCGGTCTCGGGACTCCGTGCTCTGGTCGGCCTCGAGCTTGGCGCGGATGCCGCTGCGCTCGATCACCTGGATGATGGTCTCGGCGACCGACGCGCCGTTGCCGATCACGTCGCCCAGC
>Ga0307508_10006450_pt1 | contig 11038 bp, 9 predicted proteins | sample 9_EM_MG_FD_203089 | JGI IMG/M metagenome (GOLD analysis project Ga0307508, IMG submission 203089) | Populus trichocarpa ectomycorrhiza microbial communities from riparian zone in the Pacific Northwest, United States - 9_EM | ecosystem: Host-associated > Plants > Roots > Unclassified | place...
CGTCGTGGCGACCGCGTCCACGTCGGTGGTCCCCCGCGCGGCCAGATCCCCGGCCGGCACGCGTTCGACGACCGCGGCGGGCAGGGCGAGCGACCGTTCGAGAAAGCCCTCGCGGATGCGGGCCGCAGTGCGCTCGCCGAAGCGGTAGCCGATCAGCAGCGCGTACCGCGACAGCAGGGTCTGGGCGACGGCGCAGGCCAGCACAGCGAGGGCCAGCGGGTCCACCTGGTCGCCGCCGCGCTCGCCGGAGACCGCGTCGATGATCCGGCCGAGCAGCCACGGCCCGCCCAGGGCGGCCAGCGCGGCCAGGCCGTTGAGGCCCAGCATCAGAGCCACCGTCCGTCGCTCGGCGGCGAGCAGCCGCAGTGCGGCCCCGCCGACCAGCCGCTGGTCGGCGACCGGCAGCACCGCGCTCACCGCTGCTCCCCGAAGACCTCGGCCTCGTCGAAGACCCGGGTGACCAGCGCCCGGTAGCCGGGCTCGGCGGCGAGCAGCTCGCGGTGCGTCCCGGTGGCGGCGACCCGGCCGTCGACCAGGTAGTGCACCACGTCGGCGCGGTCGAGCAGCACCGGCGATGTGGTCGCGACGACCGTGCCGCGACCGTCGCGGACCGTCTTGAGTCGCTCGGCGATAGCGGCCTCGGTGTGCGCGTCCACCGCCGAGGTGGGCTCGGCGGCGAGCAGCATCTCCGGGTCGGCGTGCAGCGCCCGGGCCAGCCGGACGCGCTGCCGCTGGCCGCCGGAGAGGTTGCGGCCACCCCAGTCGACCAGGTGGTCGAGCTCGCCGACGTCGTGCGCCACCGCGGCGGCGACCGCCTCCCGGACCCGGTCGTCGCACGGGACGTCCCGGCCGGCGACGACCTCGCGCAGCAGGCCGGCGAACAGGTCGGCGTCGTGCTGTGCCACCAGGATCCGCTCCCGGACCTCGGCCTGGGCGATGCCGTCGAGGCGTACGCCGCCCCAGGTCGCGTCCGTCGGGCCGTAGCGGCCCAGCCGTTCGATCACCTCAGCGCCGTCGGCCGGGCGGCCGCCGGCCAGGGCGGTCAGCCGGCCGGGCTCGGCCCAGACGCCGGACGCCGGGTCGCGCAGCGTCGCCGGGTTCGCGGGCGCGGCCACGCCGTCGGGGTCGTCCGGGGGCAGGCGGAGGAAGTCGACGACGCGGCGGGCGGCGACCAGGCCGTGCGTCACGTCGAAGCCGCAGAAGATGAAGACGTTGACCGGGACCACCAGCATCGCCGTGTAGCCGTACACCCCGATGAGCTCGCCGACCGTGATCGCGCCCCGGGCCGCCAGCCGCGCCGCGAGCCAGATCACCACCGCGAGGAAGACACCGGGCAGGCCCTCGCCGAGCGCGCCGATCCAGCTGGCCGCCGCGCCGACCCGGTAGCCCTCGCCGCGCAGCGTGGCCGACTCTCGCCGGTACCGGGCGAGGTGCGCGTCCTTGCCGCCCAGCCCGTTGAGGATGCGCAGGCCGCCGACGATGTCGACGAGCCGTGTGGCGAGCCGGCCCTGCCGTTCGCGGTAGCGCGAGCCCGCCGACTGCACCCGGCCCAGCAGCGGGCCCACGCCCAGCGCGAGGACCGGCACGCCCGCGAGCACCACCATGGCCAGCATCGGCGAGATGCGGAAAAGCAGAACGGCCACCACCGCGTACGCGAAGAGGCTGGCCACGCCGACGCCCCCGACGTTCATCGCCCGCCCGATGGTCCACACGTCCGAGATGCCGATGGTGACCACCTCGCCGGCGGTGACGCGGCGCGGCAGCGCCGAGCCGAGCCGGGTCGCGTGCGCCATGACCGAGTCGGCGGCCCGCAGCGCGGCATCCAGGCGCAGCTTGGTCATCGAGCGGTGGCGCATGATTCCCAGCACGGCGCTGGCCGTACCGACCAGCAGAACGGCCGCGGTCCAGGCGATCAGCGTGGCCGGGCGGCGCGGTCGCAGGCCGCGGTCGACGGCCTGGGAGAGCAGGTACGGCGTGGTGGCGAGGCTGGCGAACCAGAGCGACCCGAACATCGCGCCGAGCGCGACCCGCCTCTTCAGCCGCATGGCGAGCCACCACAGGTATCGCGCGGGTCCCCGTATCTCCACGGATTCATGCTGCCCGATGGCGGGCGGCCGCGCGGGGCACGCCCGGCGTCGACGGACTACGTCACACGTCGAGGTCTGCCGCTCCTGGCAGGTCAGCGCGCCCGTCCCCGCGTACCGGACTTCGCCCAGGGCGTAACAGATCCTCTCCGGCCGGCGCGCCGGGGTCTTCGGCGGCGCCGAGGTAGAGCCTGGCCACCTGCGGGTCCCGCAGCAGGTCCGCGGCGGGTGCCACCAGCCGCACCCGGCCGGCCTCCAGGACCGCGCCGACGTGCGCGGCGGCCAGGCCGGAGCGGGCGTTCTGCTCGACGAGCAGGATCGTGACGCCGGTCCGCGACAGCGTGCGGATGCTGTCGAAGACCAGGTGGCGGGAGCGGGGATCCAGGCCGATCGACGGCTCGTCGAGCAGCACCAGCTTCGGGGCGAGGATCATCGTGCGGGCCAGCTCGACCTGTTTCTGCTCCCCGCCGGAGAGCGAGCCGGCCGGCGCCGAGGCGCGGCTCGCGCAGATCGGGAACGCGGCGACGGCCTGCGCCAGGCGGGCCCTGACCACCGCCGGGTCGCGGATCACGTAACCGCCCATGAGCAGGTTGTCCTTGACCGTCATCGCGGGGAAGAGGCTGCGCTCCTGGGGCACGTGCACGATGCCACGCAGGAGGCGGCCGCGCGGGCGGAGCCGGTCGATCTCCTGGTCCTCGAAGACGACCCGCCCGCTGCTCGGGCGCAGCAGCCCGCTGACCGTCTTGAGCACAGTGGACTTGCCGGCGCCGTTCGGGCCGATCAGGCAGGTGACCGTGCCGGGCTCGACGCTGAGCTCGACGCCCTTGAGGATTTCGCCGGCGCCGTAGCCGGCCACGACGCCGTGCAATCGCAGGATCGGGGACATCGCGCTAGCTCCCGAGGTAGGCGTCGAGCACGAGCGGGTTGTTCTGCACCTGCGCGGGCGTCCCGGAGAAGATCGGCCGCCCGGCGTCGAGGACCACGATCGGGTCGCAGAGCCGCATTACGAAGGTCATGTCGTGCTCGACGATGAGGAACGTGATGCCGGCCGCGTTGCGGGCCCGGATGTGGCGTTCCATGGTCTCGACCAGCACCTGGTTGACGCCGGCGGTCGGCTCGTCGAGCAGGACCAGCCGCGGCTCGCTCATCAGCACCGCGGCGAACTCCAGCAGCTTGCGCTGACCGTAGGACAGTTCCGCGGCCGGCACGCCGGCCAACGCGTCGAGCCGGAACTCGGCCAGCAACCGCTGCGCCGCGGCCTGGTCGGAGCGGGTGACCCGCCCGCGGAACAGCCGCCACCACGAGTAGCCGCCGGCCACCACGAGGTTTTCCAGCACGGTCAGCTGCGGGAAGACGCGGGCCTGTTGGAAGGTGCGGGAGAGCCCGTGCCGGTAGAGCCGGCCGGTGTCCTGCCCGGTGACGTCGCGGCCGCCGAGGCGTACGGTCCCCGCGTCCGCGCGCAGGTAACCCGTGATGATGTTGAAGACGGTGGTCTTGCCGGAGCCGTTCGGCCCGATCAGCCCGGTGATCGTGCCCTGCTCGACCGCGAGCGAGCACTCGTCGACCGCGCGCACCCCACCGAACCCCTTGCTCAGCCCGTCGACGGTCAGGATCGCGCTCATGGTGTTCCTCGGCTTCCCGTGGCGGCCCGTAGGTCCAGTCCGGAGGCCGGCGGGGCGGGCGTCGCGCCGGCGCCGGCCGACCGGCTGCGCTTCCCGCGGCGCTGGGCGATCGTCGGGACGATGCCGCGGGGCAGGAAGAGCATCACGAGCAGGAAGATCATCGCGTACGCGATCAGGTAGAACTGGTTCCCGCCGAGCTGGTAGGCGAGGACCTGCTGGCCGGCCTCGAGCAGGAACGCGCCGAGCACCGGCCCCCACAGGGTGGCCCGGCCGCCCAGGAAGGTCATCAGGACGATCGCGATGGTGATGAGCGGGTCGACGGCGAACTGGGGATAGATGAAGCTCTCGTAGTAGCCCCACACCCCGCCGACCATCGCGGTGAGGCCGACGCTGACCGAGAACGCCAGCACCTTCACGCCCGTCGTCGGCACGCCGATGCCGCGGGCCTTGTCCTCGTCGGCGCGCACCGCGCTCAACGCCAGGCCGACCTTGCTGCGCAGCGCGCCGTAGGTCAGCCCGAGAGCGAGCGCCAGCAGGACGACCAGGACGTAGTAGAACGGCTCCTCGAAGGTGGCGGCCGGGAACGGCGCGATCGGCATGGCCAGCCCCTGCGCGCCGCCGGTGAGGCCGTGCAGGTTGAACGCCAGCGTCTGCACCACGAAGAGAAAGGTGATCGTGACGATGGCGAAGACGTCGGCGCGGGTGCGCATCGAGACGACCGCGATCGGCCAGCCGACGACCGCGCCGAGCAGCCCGATCACCGGCAGCCAGAAGAACGGCTCGTAGCCGGAGTGCACGGTGTGGCCGCGGAAGATCAACCCGAGCGCGTACGCGCCGATGCCGAAGAACGCGGCGTGCCCCAGCGACGGGTAGCCGGCCATCCCGCCGACCAGGTTCCAGGAACTGGACATCACCGCGAACATGAGCACGAAGACGAGCAGGTTCAGCACCCAGTGCTGCAGGCCGAACAGCGGCGTGACGACCAGCGCGCCGAAGAAGAGCAGCCCGCGTACCGGGCCGGCTCTCATATGGCGCCCCGGGCGCGCGCGCCGAAGATGCCCTGCGGGCGCACCAGCAGGACCAGGATGAGGATCACGAAGAAGGTCATCTCCGACCAGGCCGGGGAGACCGTCGACGCGACGACGGCCGACGAGGTGGAGACGATGACCGCGGCGATCATGGCGCCGCCGACGCTGCCCATGCCGCCGAGCACCACGATGGAGAGCAGCCGCGAGATCAGGTCGTAGTGGCTGCCGGCGTTGAACGGGTAGAGCAGCCCGTACACCGAGCCGGCCGCCGCGGCGGTGGCCGCGCCGAGCCCGAAGCCCAGCGCGGAGACCCGGCTCGTCTCGACGCCCAGCAGGCGCGCCGAGTCCGGGTTCTGCACGGTGGCCCGCACGGCCCGGCCGAACCGGGTGCGGTCGAGCAGCAGGAACAGCAACCCCAGCGCGGCGAGCGACAGCAGGAACGCCCAGAGCCGGACCAGGGTGACCTGGTAGCCCCCGACCGTCCAGCTGGCGTTGGCGTAGCCGGTGTTGATGCTGCGCCGGGTGTCGTTCCAGGTCACGGCCATCACGCCCTCCAGCAGCAGCGCGACGGCGAAGGTGACCAGGAGGCTGAGCTCGGACCGGTCCTCGGCGCGCAGCGGGCGCAGGAAGGCCACCTCGACGCCGACCCCCAGCCCGAACATCACGACCGTGGTGATCGGGATGGCCAGGAACGGGTCGAGGCCGAATGTGGTGAACAGCTGGTAGGCCAGGTACGCGCCGAGGATCACCATGGCGCCCTGGGCCAGGTTGATCACCTTCATGATCCCGAAGATCAGGGTCTGGCCGGAGGCCATCAACGCGTAGACGCCTCCGGTCAGCACCCCGACGATCACGCCCTGGATCAGCGCGTGCATCCTGCCCCTTTCACGGCGTGCCCCAGCTCGGCTTGGGGTACAGCGGGGCGGACTTGGCGATCGCGGCCGGGAAGATCGGGACCAGCTTGCCGCCCTGCCACTGGATCAGGTGGAAGCTGCCGCTCGGTGCTCCGTAGGCGTCCCAGCTCAGGTCGCCGAGCAGGGTGGGCCAGGAGCCCTGGTGAAGCGTGGCGATGATGGTGGCGTTGTCGATCTTTCCGGTCTGCTTGGCGACCGCCTCGACCAACTGCCCGGTGGCGTACGCCTCCGCGCTGCTGTTGTCGATCGAGTCGGCGGTGCCGCCGTTCGCCTTGATGTAGGCGTCGGTGAACTCGGCGCTGCCGGTCGCGGTCGAGCCGGGGAACCAGTCGCCGGCCGACATGATGCCGTTGACGTTGCCGGCGCCGACCTTGTCGGGGAACTCCAACGGCGAGTTGGCGCCGTTGGACATGAACATGAACTTCGGGCTGAACTTGAGCTGCACGAGGCTCTTGACCTGGCCGTACGCGTCGTCGCTCTGGGTGCCGCTGATCAGCACGTCCGGCTTGGCCGCGGCGACCTTGGCCATGATGGCCGAGAAGTCCTGCGTCTCGGCCGGATAGACCTGCTTGTAGACGGTACGGATGCCGGCCGCCTCGAAGCGCGCGCGGATGCTCTCCGCGATCGGCGAGGCGAACGGGTCGTCGAGCTCGGCGTAGGCCGCGGTCGTCGGCCGGTCGGCCGCCGGCAACGACAGCAGCCAGTCGGCGAAGACGTCGCCGGACTTGACCACGGGCGCGGGCTGCACGAAGAACAGGTTGGTCAGCTTCTGGGCGAAGACCGACGGCCCGCCGCCGGCCGGTTCCAGGAACGCGTAGCCGTAACGCTTGGCCACCTGGGAGGCGGGGACGGTGAGCAGGCTGGAGAACGGCCCGAAGACCAGGTCGACCTTGTCGCGGTTGATCAGGTTCTGGTAGTTGGTGACGACCTGGGTCGGGCTGGACGTGTCATCGACGATCTTGACCTCGACCTTGCGGCCGAGGATGCCGCCCTTGGCGTTCACGGTCGCGGCCCACAGGTCGTAACCGGCCTTGACCGCCTTGCCGGAGTCGGCGAAGTCGCCGGTCAGCGAGACGGACGCCCCGATGACCAGCGGCGAGGCGCTGCCCGACGGGCTGGTGCTGGACTTGTCCGATGAGGCGCATGCGGCGAGGGCGAGGGTCAGCACGGAAACCACGCTCACCGGACCGACCAGCCGCAAACGATTGCGTAACGTCATAGCCGTTCCGCCCTTGCGAAGGGTAGGAAAACCCGCGGCCGGACCGGCTCAGAGGCACTCCGGGCGACGCGGGTCACAAACGATTGCGACCAGCATGGTCTCGGTGGTACATCGAAGTCAAGGGTGCGTTACCGGGATGCGACTCGGCGTCGGGCGGCCACCACAATCGATTGCGTAAGGGCGCCTGATCAGCGCCGCGGCGATGCCATACTGTTGCCCCATGCAACGGGTCAAGCTGACCGACGTCGCCAAGGCCGCGGGCGTCCATCCCGGCACGGCCAGCCGTGCGCTCAACCCGCTGACCCGCGACCAGGTCAGCCCGGAGACGACCCGCCGCGTCGCCCGGGCGGCCAAGCGGCTGGGCTACATCCCCAACGCCGTCGCCCGCGGGCTGCGCACCTCCCGGTCCTACATCGTCGCGATGATCGTGCCCGACGTGACCAACCCGCTGTTCCCGCCGATGGTGCGCGGCGCCGAGCAGGTGCTCAGCAGGGCCGGTTACACGCTGGTGCTCACCGACACCGACAACGACGCGGCCGCCGAGCGGCGCCAGGTCGAGCAGTTGCGGGCACGCGGCGCCGATGGCTTCATCGTCGCCACCGCGCGGTGGGACGACCCGCTGCTCGACGAGCTGGCCGGCGCCGGGATCCCCGCGGTGCTGGTCAACCGCAACACGGCCAGCTCGCGGCTGCCCTACGTCGGCGCGGACGAGCGCACCGGCATCGCGCTCGTGGTCGACCACCTGGTCGCGCTAGGCCACCGCAGGATCTGCTACCTCGCCGGCCCGCAGGACACCTCGACCGGGCGGGAGCGGGCGGCCGCCTTCCGGCAGGCCGTGCGCGGCCACGAGCTTCCGGCCGTGCATAACCAGGTGCGCGCCTGCGCCGCGTACACGGAGGCCGCCGGCGCGGTCGCCGCCCAGGCCCTGATCCGCTCCGGCCCCGACTGCACCGCGATCCTCGCCGGCAACGACCTGATCGCCTTCGGCGTGCTCGGCGAGCTGGCCAAGGCCGGCATCGCCTGCCCCGCCCAGATGTCGGTGGTGGGGTTCAACGACCTGCCGATGGTCGACAAGCTGACCCCACCACTGACCACCGTGCGGCTGCCGCTGTCCGCGATGGGCCGCCTGGCGGCGCAGGTGCTGCTCGGCGAGATCGACGTCACCGCGGCCGCCAGCGGGCGGCTCGCGCAGTCACTGCTCGGCGTCGAGCTGGCCGTGCGTGGCAGCACCGCTCCCCCGCCGCAGGAATAGCCCGCACACGTTTGCGGCCGCGAAATTGGCCGGATGACGGCGTTGAGCTGGCGCTTGACACTCCCTCGACACGGCATCCATGCTGAATCGGGCAATCGATTGCGGCCCGCGATCGGCCCCGGCGAAAAGAGACGACATGGCAGACACGGAGCTCACGGTCGGGTGGATCGGCGCCGGCCGGATGGGCGCGGCCATGGCCGTCCGCCTGGCGCAGGCCGGGGTGGCGCCCGCCGTCTGGAACCGCACCCGCTCCAAGGCCGAGGCCACGGCCCGCCACGGGTGCGCGGTCGCCGGCGAGGTGGCCGACCTGCGCGACCGCGACGTCGTCTTCACGATGGTGTCGACCTCCGACGACCTCGACCAGGTGCTGTTCGGCGAGGGCGGGCTGCTGGCCGACCCCGAGCGCCTGCCGCTCGTGCTGGTCGACTGCTCCACGGTGTCGATCGAGTCGTCCGAGCAGGTCCGGCAGGCGTGCGCGGAGCTCGGCGTGCAGTTCCTCGCGGCGCCGGTCAGCGGGAACGGCAAGGTGGCCCGAGCCGGCCGGCTCACGCTGGTCGTCTCCGGGCCCGAGAAGACGTTCCGCCGCGTCGAGCACCTGCTGCGCCACCTCGGCCGGTCCGTCACCTACGCCGGCGACGGCGACGTGGCTCGGCTCGTCAAGATCTGCCACAACCTCATGCTCGGCGTCGTCACCCAGTGCCTCGCGGAGATCACCGTGCTGGCCGAGAAGGGCGGCGTGTCGCGCGCCGCGTTCCTCGAGTTCCTCAACGACAGCGTGATGGGCTCGACGTTCACTCGCTACAAGTCGCCGGCGTTCGTCCATCTCGACTACACGCCGACCTTCACGCCGGTGCTGCTGCGCAAGGATTTCGACCTCGGCCTGGCCGCGGCCCGGGCGCTGGACGTGCCGATGCCGCTCGCCGCGCTCACCGCGCAACTGGTGCAGGGCACGGTGAGCCGCGGCCGGGCCGCCGACGACTTCGCCGTCCTGCTCGACCAGCAGGCCACCGCCTCGGGCCTGGCGCTCGAGCCCGAGGACACACCGGTCGACGACGGACTCGGAGAACCGGCGTGAGCGCGCAGGCGCCGCTGGCGGCGCCCGGTCACATGGGGGTCGACTACGAGACCCGCGTCGACTTCGACCGCCTGCGGCGGTACCGGCTGGGGCGGGCCAAGGACGCGCTCGCCGCCAGCGAGTGCGGGGCGTTCCTGCTCTTCGACTTCTACAACATCCGGTACACCACGCAGACCTGGATCGGCGGCGCGCTGGGCGACAAGATGACCCGCTACGCCCTGCTCACCCGCGGCGCCGAGGGCCCGACGCTGTGGGACTTCGGCTCGGCAGCCCGCCACCACCGCCTCTACGCGCCGTGGCTGGCCCAGTCCGACTGCCGGGCCGGGATGCTGGGCCTGCGGGGCGCGATCGCGCCGAGCGCGGGGCTGATGGAGTCGGCGGTACGCGAGATCAAGGGCATGCTCATCGACGCGGGCGTGGCCGGTCAGCCGATCGGTGTCGACATCGTCGAGCCGCCGTTCCTGTTCGAGATGCAGCGCCAGGGCCTCACGGTCGTCGACGCGCAGCAGCTCATGCTCGACGCGCGACTGATCAAGTCGAGCGACGAGATCGTCCTGCTGAACCAGGCCGCCGCCATGGTCGACGGCGTCTACCAGGACATCGTCGAGGCGCTCAAGCCGGGCGTGCGGGAGAACGAGATCGTCGCGCTGGCCAACAAGCGGCTCTACGAGATGGGCTCCGACCAGGTCGAGGCGGTCAACGCGGTGAGCGGGGAGCGCTGCAACCCGCACCCGCACAACTTCTCCGACCGGCTCATCCGCCCGGGCGACCAGGCGTTCTTCGACATCATCCACTCCTACAACGGCTACCGGACCTGCTACTACCGTACGTTCAGTGTCGGCATGGCCACGCCCAGCCAGCGCGACGCGTACACGCGTGCCCGGGAGTGGATGGACGCGGCGATCGCCGCCGTGCGCCCCGGCGTGGGCACCGACGAGATCGCGGCGGTCTGGCCGGCCGCGACGGATTTCGGCTTCGAGAACGAGATGGCCGCCTTCGGCCTGCAGTTCGGCCACGGGCTCGGCCTCGGGCTGCACGAGCGGCCGATCATCTCGCGGCTCAACAGCATGACCGAGCCGGTCGAGCTAGCGTCCGGCATGGTGTTCGCCCTGGAGACCTACTGCCCGGCCGGCGACGGCTTCTCGGCGGCGCGCATCGAGGAGGAGATCGTCGTGACCCCGGACGGGCCGCGGGTGCTGACGCTGTTCCCCGCCCAGGACCTCGTCGTCGCCAACCCGTACTAGATGGTCTATTCCACGGGATAGCTGGGCGGTGGGGCGCCTCTGGACACAGCAACCACGCTGTTCGGTAACTCACAGGTTCGCTTGAATACACGCGGAGTGACAGCGTCGGGAAGACGGTAGCTCGATTTTTCTTCACAACTGGCGGGATGTGCCCACACCTGTCTGGTTGTGGAGCCCCGGCGAAGACTGTTCCCGGGCAGGCGGCAGATTCATCACGAATCCTTGGAGCGCCTTGCGGAGCGGACAGTCGCCGAGACACGGCGACTCAGGCCCGGACGTCAGCCTCTCGATCGCGGGCCATCCCTTGGAATAGATCCCTAGTGTTCGACGAGGGCTCGTTGCTGACACGTGTCACCTTCCGGAGCCCAAGTGCGCACGATCGGGTGTTCTCTTCCGCCGCGGCTTCAGCGATCCTGCGGGCCTCCGGCCAGATCGATCCCGGCCTGCGCCCGGAGCAACTGCTCACGCTGGACCTGCTGCCGCGGACCTGAGCGGGCCTGCGGGCGCTCAGGGGTCGAAGACGGCCGGGTGGTGGCTCAGCTCGATGCGGGTGCGGCGGATGTGGCCGGCCAGGAAACGGCCGGCGTCCGTCTCGTCGCG
>Ga0307508_10006451_pt1 | contig 11038 bp, 16 predicted proteins | sample 9_EM_MG_FD_203089 | JGI IMG/M metagenome (GOLD analysis project Ga0307508, IMG submission 203089) | Populus trichocarpa ectomycorrhiza microbial communities from riparian zone in the Pacific Northwest, United States - 9_EM | ecosystem: Host-associated > Plants > Roots > Unclassified | place...
ATGTTTGGCGCGTTCCCTTTCTTCCCCCTTGTCTCGAACACCCCAAATACGCCCACAAGGGCGTGTTTGTGGTGCCCAACGCGTTCCCACTCCCCTTCCCCTCGTCTTGAACACCAAAACACGCCCAGAATGGCGTGTTTTGGTGTTCGGCGCCTTCCCCTCGTCTCAAACACCACAAACACGCCCTTGTGGGCGTGTTCGTGGTGTACGACGCATCCCTCCTAGTGATGTGCGGGCTCGGCTCGGCCCAAAAGCCCAGGGCTCGGCTCGGTATCTGAGGGCTCAGGCTTGTGAAATATCAAGCCCTGGCCCTCGGCCCTATCAAGCCCAAGCCTGCCTTGAGCCCGGGCTCAAGCCGAGGCCTTGTCGAAGAAAAAGGTATCGCTAGAATAAGATATAGTACATACAGGAGGGTGCTAATTTCAAACCTCAAAAATACTGTGCCTATTCAATACCTTCACCATCATCGTCATCATCCTCATCTGCAAGGAGTTGATCCCACGAAAAACTCTCTGCCTCCTCTACAGTTTCGACGAAGTCCCTTTCCTCATCAAGAGTATCCATGCCATCAAGTTCTGCCTCTACCTCCTCTGAAATTGGTACGTCACGAAAGATGATGTCGTTGTGGAACATGCACTTGAGACACTCGAGGGCTTCGACAATATCCCCCTTGAGTCGATTTCGCCGCTTCGAGATTGTGATACCAGCGGCTGAGAAAGCGCGCTCGCTCGAGACTGACGAGGCCATAATAGGAAGGTAGTCCCTTGCAAGGGATGCCCATGTTGGGTAACGGTGTGAATTCAGCTGCTCATGATGGTCAGTACTGGGAAGGACAAGATAGAATTGAACTTACTCCCCACCACTTCACCATGGTCATACCCTCTGGCACCACCTCATATGTTTGGACATACAAATTCCATTCCCCAAGCCATGGGTCTGATGGATCCGACAATGTACTCGCATCCCCACACTCATCAGAATCTGTGTCGTCCACATTCTGGCGTTGCTTGGACAAGAGTCGTTTTGGATTGGTACTCGTGGTCTTCGTATTGGTCACGGAGGTGTTCGTTGCATGCAAGAACTTGTAGCGTTCAATAAACTAGTATATTGGGTATTAGTCACCGTTCAACATCAGACAGCGTCAGATACCTTTGCTTTAACAACCGAGATGACATCCTCATAGTCTTCCGCTTCCCAGTGCTTCTTGAAGTGCGTGAATTTTTTGGCAGGATCAAGAGCTGCGGAAGAAGCGGATCAGTGAGTGTGTTGGAAGGGGAAAGAAAAAGAATACCCATCGCAATAACATGTGCATCTGACTCTGCCGTCTTCTTATAGTATTCGTTCAGCTTTTCTAATGCTGCCTCGAGTGCGGGTTGAAATGAAACGTAACGTGGTTTGTTTGATGCCTTCTCCCATGCAGCATAGAGGAACTCGATTGCGGGCAGTGCTTTATGCAGTGACGGTCGTGTTGCTGCTGAGAAAGCATGCTGGGCTTTGTCTGCATGCTAAGATAGAACATTTGTTAGTATGGAAATAGAGAGACTGGTTACACATACGGCAAGAAGATTGCAAAAGAGCCGAACGTGATCCCACTCCTCCTCACTAAGTGTTAGATCGGCAATCTTTCGTCGCTTTTCCATATTTGTCTCCTTGAGGCCTAGCTCGTATACGAAATCATTCACAACCTATGTTTATGTTTGATTATTACTATGAAGATAATGGGAATAAATGCACCTCTTTCATAGATTCCGCTCGGCTCAACATAACGTATGTTGATCCCCATCGAACCTTCATATCAAGTAGAAGGTGCCGTGTTGGAGTGATATTTTTACGGTTCTGAATGATCTTCAACAGTTCCTTACGCTGGGAGGATGAGCGTGCCTATAAAGACATGAGCGACAAATGCTTCACGACATCTTAGCTTTACCTTAACACAGATTGCCCGTACCAAACCAGTCTCATCTCGATCAGTCGCTGCAAGATCGGGTATATGGGCGTCTTCTGCATCAGCCGAGTAATACTTTGCTTTGCTTCGTGTCGAGATAAGTGCTTGTGTTGCTAAGTTGATGATATGTGCAAGGCATCTGTACATTTTGATATTAGATGCCAGTGAGTAAAACACGAGATTAATATAATTTACCGAATATGTCGTTTCCTAATATCAAATTTACAGCCAGTCTTCAGATGGTAGCAACGGGCAAACTCTTCGAGCATGGTGTTGTTGTTTGTCGCATTATCGCAAGTTATGTGTCCCATCTACCAGCAATGAATCATCAAACACCAAGTGATAATGATGTACAGCTACATTACCTTATGGACAATGCCAAGGCAGTCGCAAATCTTGAATAGAGATTGACCTAAACGTGTTCCGTTGTGCGCTGAATTCATCTGAGTAAAACCCAAAAGTGCGTGTTGTTCTGTCCATTCTCCAACGATTTCTTCCTCAATCCAATGGCCAGTAACAGCGAAGTACGCATCCGCATTCTCTGCCTGCCATGCATCACACGTCGAGCTCACTTCTCCTGTCACAACCTTACTCTGTCCATAGATCAGTACGATGGTTTATTAGAGAACAAAATGCTCACATTGAGTCGCTCCTTTAACCGAGTCATCTGGTCCCTGAACATCCGCATGATTTCCTTCCGCGTCTGCTTCCGGGATAACAGTTTCACACCACGCGTTGCACGAGCGGCAATCTCAATCATGTTTTTGAACGCAGGATGCTCGAAAGCCTGAATAGGCTGTTATATGTGATTAGTAGGTATCTGTTGGAAAGAAGACCACAGCGCTCACCTGATTGGTCTCAATTAACCATTGAATAGCCGCCTCCTTGAAGATTTCATCCGTGTATGCTTTGGGTTTATCTTCAGGTTTGGCTACGTTAAAGTGTTCATTGACCTGGCTTTGTCGAAGCGTATCCTCAACAGTCGATGCACGATGCTTTTTCGTGTCTTCGGGCAACATTGAATCGAAGTTCTTCTCCTTCGCCCATTTACGATAGACGCGCTAACATGAATTAGTATGCATATTAAGAAAGTTGCATTGTACAAACCTGGTGTTTAGCGGCCATATGCCGTCGAAGGGTGGTGCAATCCTGCACGAGGTTGGTTGTCCTCTTCACACATCCATCAACGCCATTTCTTGTAAATATATATGAGAACCACAGTATAAATAGAGAATTGGACATTACTTACGCACACGAGAGACATTGAAGATGTCCCTTCTTCTCACCAGGGATTTTTGGTGCTGGTCGGAAGAAATGGTCGATATCTGCTCTTGGACGGGACTTGTTTAATGTCTTTGGGATGTCGTCATCATCAGAGTCGACAATTGGCTGCACGTTGACATCGCGGTGCATCCTTGAGCTATCCACATTGTTTTTGGCGGGGCCTTTGCCAATGTAAGTGCCTAGATATAGAGTAATTACACTGATACGCACTCTGAGTGGCCTTCTTCTTCTTCTTTTTCTTCTTTGGTTTGCCTTGTGGACTTGGAGTAGGTGATGCAGATGACTCGGACTGACTTTCATCGGAGAGGATGTTTGCAGATCGTTTGCGCGTTGGTTTCGTGATGGGCGCCGAAGAGGAAGATGCATTGTCAGGGTCTGGAGGCTGTGTTGCCTGCTCTAACTGGCTTGACGACGAAGCCGTCGTCGGCTCGGGCGAGGTAGGAGTTAAGGTGGGAATAGGGTTCTTACTATTACCTTTGGCCATTGAGATGGCTCGCCGGTGAGCAGTGAGCTCCATTTCACCAGCATTGTCAGGACCGAGCTTTGATGAGGGTATAACAGTACGCGTTGGGCGGGAAGAAGCCATATTTTTATTATAAATACACAAAATTTTGAATTTAAATAGACTTACAAGTGATCGAGTCTGAACTTGAAATTTGTAAGGCTCAGGCTGCGGCTTGGGGCTTCAATCAATCGAAGCCCAAGCTGTAGGCCCTGTTGAGCCGTCAGTGGGGCTCAGGCTTGGCTCGGCTTGAAAGGGCCGGCTTGGGCCGGCCGAGGGCCTCAAGCCCAAGCCTGCACATCACTAATCCCTCCCCCCTTTCGGACATCTCGAACATCAAAACACGCCCAGAATGGCGTGTTTTGGTGCTCGGCACGTCCCCTCCCCTTCCCCTCGTCTCCAACACCACAAACAGACCCACAAGGACGTGTCCTCCTCCCCTTTGGGACGTCTCGAACACCAGAACATGTCCCCCAAGGACGTGTTCTGATGTTCGGCGCGTTCTCTCCCTTCCCCTCGCGTCATGTTCGGCGCGTTCCCTCCATTCCTCTCGTGTCGGACACCACGAACATGCCCGCAAGGGCATGTTTTTGATGTTCGACACGTTCTCTGCTGTTCCCCTCGCGCCGAACACTATGAACATGCCCTTGTGGGCATGTTTTTGGTGTTCGACACGTTCCCTGCCCTTCCCTTTGTGTCGAATACCACAAACATGCCCACAGAGGCGCGTTTTTGGTGTTCGACATGTTCGCCGCCCTTCCCCTCTTGTCGAACACGTCCCCCCTCCCCCTTCCCCTCCTGGAACACCAGAAACGTGCCCCTCTGGGCACGTATTTGGTGTTTGGCGCCTACCCGAGCCATCCACTCCAGCATTCCCTGAGTTGTTCACCCTCTATTTCTAGTATTTACCCTTTTAGTTTATTTTTATATTAGGATAGTTTCCTTTTTTGTATGTAATTTTATATAAAATTGAAATTAAGATTTTTTTCTGAATTTGTACTGCTTCTGGTCAGATTCTGATCAGAACCACTCAGAGTCTGCTCAGAACTGCTCAGAACTGCTCAGAATCTGAACAGATCTGGTTGGAATCTGACCAGATCTGATCAGATCTGACCAATTCTGAGCAGATCTGATCAGATCTGGTGGGAGACAGTAAAGTACTGGGTTTGGAAGTCATTTGCTCTTTTGGCAAAGGCAGCATTTGACGATGTCCATGCCAAGTGCTTGATCACCTGATTTGGTTTGTTCGTGTTGTTCAAATGTTCATTTTTGCCTCAGTTATCGATTATCTATGTTGTCTTCATCCTTTTTTCAATTTCAACTACAATAATGGCCAAGACTATTCGTTTGTTCAGATTTGGCAGTGAACTGGCTCGTGATCACGAACTAGTACAGGAAGTGGTATATTATGGTGATTCGCGTTTCCAATCACTTTTGGTGGAATACAATCAAGCCGACCGATTGAAAAGAACATGGATGATGAGGTATCTACATATGGAGCTGGTGTGTGAACGGTGGTCAAATGGTAACTGGGACTGAACTGACATGGCCACAGATGTTCGTGTTGGGCCATGTCAGCATGGCCTTGGCAACTGGTTTCCCGATCGACATTCCGATCCTGACTCGTTCCTTGGCAGCATCAATATTCAAGACCAGAGTCGATGCGGGGGAACCTTTTGGTCTGGACATATTTTGAAGACATTGGACGCTGGCACACCAGCCGGTGACCCTTCAGCCCTCATGGATAGATACAAGTTCGATTGGTGGCACAGTACTAGTCCCCCTTTCCCAACGGAAATTCTGTGTTCCCCTACGTTGTCACAGTGTTTGGAGACGACCCAGTTCGAATTAGTAACCACATTTGAGAAGCAGACGTATCTGTGGGGTAGGGGTCTGCATCTAGATGGGCCAGGTGATGAGCAATGCCATGTCTGTCCCCAGTTGCGAGCTATCGCCGTGGGGGCATATGACGAATTTCGGCAGCTCCAGCAAATGGTCGACGCCCTTGAAACTCAATACAATGTTGAGCAGGACTTGACCAATCGTTGTACGGCCAGTTTCCATGCCATGTTTGAAGCAGCCATGGTCAAAGAAACGGAAGCCGATGGGTTGCCGTTTGACAGTTCGAGCAGCATTTGTCAAGAATGGGCTGCTGTTAAAGAGGTATTTGGGATGATTTGTCAACCAAAGAAAGGGCCGGAAATTGTTTGGCAAGTCAGAGAAGCTGCTGAACATGATCTTCAGCACTTCCAATCTCGACCGGAATTGAAATGGACTTGGGGTGTGGATCTAGACCACACAGATTTTGTTGATTTAGCGGGTGCGGCTTATAACGGCAAACTGGAGGAGGCCAATTCCAGCTACGATACAGAATTGGCTGATGGCACTAAAACGGGCGAAGATTCTCCGGACCCTGTTCACCCAACTCCCAGTGCCACTTTTGAGGCACTTAGCCCAGACATAATGGATATCCGACTTTTAGCTGATGGGGAAATCCCCCATCATTTCAATTTCTACCCTCTACGCAAATGCCGGGATCCCCCTGTTGAACTGGGTGAGATATTGGAGTGATATTATCGGAAACAGGCCGAACCAGGTGGCCAGAGGCTCAACTTCCAAAACATTGTGTCAAGACTCCTGACACTGGACTTGGAAATAACAGACTACGTGGTTCCCAACCTGCCGATATCACACTTGCCGCAGTCACTGGATTCAGTCTCTGTTGATGAAAATCATATGGACATCACTTTGGATTGGGATAAGACAGCGCTGGTCCCAGTCTTCTGGGAGACTCTATTGCCATCCAGTCTCCCTCCTTTCTCCCAGTTGGCATCTGAAGATATCCGTCAACTTGCGTCAAGTCTGTTGGATGCAAGGTCCGCCCGTTCCAGGCCGGCTCCAGAATATACAGACAGTGAAGACGAAATTCGGCCCCGACCACTTATGGACACATTTCCGTTGGATGCTGGGAAGGCAGCAGCTGCTTTCCTTTCAGATGATGAACATGACCTGGCAGGTGCTGAATATGTTTCTCGTGCTCCTTTCTCCCGATCGGTATTGGAGGATATCCGACAACTTGCCTCGAGTCCGTTGGATGCAAAGTCCGCCAGTTGCAGGCCGCCTCCAGAATATACAGACAGTGAAGATGAAATTCGGCCCCGTCTGCTTGCGGACACGTTTCCCTTGGATGCTTTGACAGCAGCAGCCGCTTTCCTCACGGACGATGAAGAAGATGACCCGGCAGGTCCCAACTGTGTTTCTCGTGATGCGATGGTTGCGCCGGATAACACAGACCTGGCGGCCACCTGGTTTTCGGACTCAGACATTTCTTCTTTACCCGGCCCAGCAAGGACCCCTGATGTGCCTGTAATATCCGAAATTTTGCCCTTGGTTTCTTCAGCGCTCGATGCCAATGGTAATAATATGGATTTGCGGCCTGCCGGACAACAAACACCCGCCGCGTTTCAGGCATCTCATTCTGAGTTGGCTTCATTGTTTCTCAAAAGCGATGAAAGTGATGATGACACGGACAGTGATTCTTCCTCTACGTCCAGGATGTCCAACCATGGTGTTAACCAAGCAGACCCGACTCCTGCCGGCGGGCTCGGCAGTCTGCCGCTGCTTGTCAATCCTCCTCCTACCTCCATGACTAATTTGGCGGCATTGTTTGACTCGGAGGGTGAGGACGAGGGCAGTGATGAACAGGATGTCCAGTCCAGTAACAATGCTGGCAATACTGCTGCCGCAGGTCCGTACACAGCACAGTCCTTTGGCCACATTCTGGATGAATGGTTGGGAGACCTGTGAGATGTTGCTTTTGGTTTTCTTCTTGTCTGTTTCTTCTTCTTATTGGACATTGTGGCTGCCATCTCGGCAATGGCCTACAAAATAGTTCAGACATTTGCTTGTAACTCGATAATCTTTGGTGAACAACACATTTTTGGGCATATCTTTTCAATAAATATGGCACATCAGTCTCTGTTTTGTGTGTGAATATTCTTATCCGCTTAAAATCTGAGGGCCATTCCTCCTTGGTGAACCTTCTTGCAAATATATGGGTCACACTCGGACATTGTTCCCGGCGCTCATGAAAACACCCTGCTGTTTTATTTAGTTAAGCAGTATCGTCTGGCAGTTCCCTGTGGGCTGGATTGATCCCAGCACTCCTCAATGACTGATTAGTCCTTTGTTTAATGGCAATAGTCATATACAGGCCACACACTCTGGCCAGCGGACATGAAGGAACCCCCCTCTTTATTTAGTAAGCCTGGCAGTTCCCTGTCCCAGACCCATCAGTGAAAGGTTGTTCCTTTGTTAATTGCACTATGTACTAATGGCAGTGCCTGGCCAGCAGCCGTCCGGACTAGCAATATTTCACATATTTACGTCGACAGATCCTCATTGGAACTACCTGCAGCAGGCAGGGAGATGAGGTGGATGTGATGCACCTCGCGGCCGTTGGTTGCTGATGCACTGCTGGACATTCTCATTGCCGATAAACCGCCTGGCCACCAGCAGCAGGCAGGGGTATGAGTGTGAATGTGGTGACTACAGAAAGTACTGCATTCGTTTTGGACTCTACATTTGCCGATTAACTGCTTGGCCACATGCAGCATGCAGGGCCGGAAATCTTCATTGCCGATGAGCCCAGCCTCTGGCAGCAGGCAGGGATATGAAGTGAATGTGGTGCAGTTGTCGTGGCCGTTCGTTGCTGATGCACTGCCAGATATCCTCATTGCCGATGAACTGCCTGTGCACCGGCAGCAGGCGGGGATATGAGTGTGAACTGGCCACTGGCAGCAGACCTGCAGCAGGCAGGGAGATGAGGTGAATGTGATGCCCCTCGTGGCCGTTGGTTGCTGATGCACTGCCAGACATCCTCATTGCCAATAAACCGCCTGGCCACTGGCAGCAGGCAGGGGTATGAGTGTGAATGTGGTGACTACAGAAAGTGCTGCATTCATTTTGGACTCTACATTTGCTGATTAACTGCCTGGCCACATGCAGCATGCAGGGCTGGAAATCCATCCTCATTGCTGATGAACTGCCCGGCCTCCAGCAGCAGGCAGGGATATGAAGTGAATGTGGTGCAGTCGTCATGGCCGTTCGTTGCTGATGCACTGCCGGATATCCTCATTGCCAATGAACTGCCTGTGCACCGGCAGCAGGTGGGGATATGAGTGTGAATGTGGTGACTACCAAAAGCGCTGCATTCGTTTTGGACGCTACAGTTGTAGTTATACCTGTTTACCCCCGTAGTGGCCACATTCGGTGGCTCCGTTTCAGTGCTACAATGTATGTGTTCTGTGGATCGTGTCATCCACTACACTGTAGTTACACTATGTGCCATTCACACGAAGCTGACAGGTGCGACTACATGGCCTCCCTGGATCGCTGGTTAGCGATCGTGATTCCAAGTTCACCTCACGATGGTGGCGTGAGCTACACCGCATTATGGGAGCAAAGCTCCTAATGTCCACTTCGTTTCACCCTCAGACTGATGGTCAAACCGAGCGTGCGAATCGAAGTATTGGACAGATCCTACAGGCTGTAGTGAGCCACGACCAGAAGAATTGGATCAATAAGATTGACATGGTGGAGTTCACAATCAACTCGAGTATATCGGAGACCACTGGTTACTTCCCTTTCGAGCTAAACTATGGATACATGCCGTTGATGATTAAGGAGATCCATAGCGACAAAGTCGTTTCACAAGGCATTAAGGCCTTTGCAGCTTCTGTATTGCAGAACCTAGCCGATGCCCACAATGCAATCATTGAAGCACGAACCTTCCAAACCCATGCAGCCAACAAGCTTAGGAAAGAGGAACCATGAATCTCCATTGGAGATCTCGTCTACCTCTCCACTAAGAACCTAAACCTACCTAAGGGCAGAGCCCGTAAACTATGTCCTAAATTTGTAGGACCGTTTAAGGTAAGCTCAAACACACCCGGAGACATCCGAACTACTGACAGCGCTACAAGTGTGGAATATATTTCCCAAATTCCATGTCTCCCTACTACGCCCTTACTACGCATCGAGTGACGCCCTATTCCCCAATTGACTACAACCCGAACCATACAACTTCGGGACTCCTGAAGATCAGGAGTGGTTTGTAGACAATGTCATCAGCCATCGATGGGTTGGACCGAAACAGATCGAATACCAGGTCCGATGGAGCCTGGGCGATACGACGTGGGAGCCTCATGCAGATTGCAACAAGCTAGCCACATTAGAACACTACCTCGAGCTACACGGTGTCACCACCCACACTAGATTACCCCGACATGACATGTGACACGTGACCCACGTGGGCCCGTTTGAAGTCCGATTGATTGACGACACGTCAACCAACAATAACAAACTCCAACTCTACCCTTAACCCTCATCAAACATGAACAGGTACCCAGAAGATTGTAACTGCGAAGGACAAGGTGGTCAATGACCCAGGGCGACTTCCCCATGGGCAAAGTTGGGAGGGGGGAGGAAAGAAGAAACGAACCTTCAACTATACTAACTGCATTTTCAGGCAATCCTAGCGACCCCTGGTGCAGCGCGCCAGTAACGAGCTCATCGAGCTCAACTCAAACCCAGTTCACACCCCCAGGAGGAGACCGCCAACAGCAGACAAGCTACTATCCCCGGGACGTTCCTAGGCCAGCCGCAGGCATGGCACCGACCAGATCTATGGAGCTCATCGGACAGAATGTTGTTGATTTGGGAAATCCGCGAAAACAACGCGTCTCCTCTCAGAGTTGTTGTGCAAACACTACCACCACAACCACCCCACACCTCCAACCACCCACGATAATGCCTTGTCTTGGCTTCCTTACAACATGGGTAGACTTTGTGTCACCCAAGGTTTGGATTTGACTTCACGTCGTCCGATTGTGGTGTAGACTTTGCATCCACCATACAGAAGGTGTCGCAGTCTTGCGATTTGCACCCTTCTGATCACGCCACAACAATAGGGCGGGCATACAAGGTACGCTCAAGACATTTCTATTATTTTAAACTACCTCTGATGATACAGCACGAAGATCCCTTTCTTGATCCACGGCCTGCTTACCATGATCCCGCACCCCTTCATATCTAATTACCCGACTACCATTGCCATGGCCAGTACTTTACTGTCTCCCACCAGATCTGATCAGATCTGCTCAGAATTGGTCAGATCTGATCAGATTCCAACCAGATCTGTTCAGATTCTGAGCAGTTCTGAGCAGTTCTGACCAGACTCTGAGTGGTTCTGATCAGAATCTGACCAGAACCAGTACAAATTCAGAAAAAAATCTTAATTTCAATTT
>Ga0307508_10006452_pt1 | contig 11038 bp, 9 predicted proteins | sample 9_EM_MG_FD_203089 | JGI IMG/M metagenome (GOLD analysis project Ga0307508, IMG submission 203089) | Populus trichocarpa ectomycorrhiza microbial communities from riparian zone in the Pacific Northwest, United States - 9_EM | ecosystem: Host-associated > Plants > Roots > Unclassified | place...
ATGCCGGTAGCCGACTCCAACCCCAATCCCGAGCCCGTGTCACCTCCGGCATCGATCCGTCCGGGCAATTCAGCACGAGTCGAGCAGGATCCTTCGGCCAGCATTCACGCCCTGCTCGACCGGCTCGAGCGAGTCGTCGGCCACCGCGAAACCATGGCCCGGCCGATCCGGCCTGCTCCCATTGCCCCTGCGCGCCCGGACAGCCTTCAGGAAACCCTGGGAACGCTGCGGCGCCTCGCCTCCAGGGGCTGATCCTCACTCCTCGACGGTAAGCGCCTCGAGCCGGATCGTCGCAAACCCGTCGGCCCGCCGGACTGAGGTTACAACCACATCAGCGACCAGATGGCCGCGGATCGGCAAATCCGCCTCGGGCAATTCCATCAGCCACCCATCGAGCTTGCCCGATTCGTCAGCTTCCAGAGTCACGTCGTGTCGTGCGCCGGTGAAGGTTGCGCTCGCCCAGCGGGTCCAGTCGGATGCGTTCAACCGCACCGGACAGCCCGCACGCCTGGCATTGGCCTCCAGCGCGCGAACCAGGGCGGTGCCTGGATCAGGACCGCGGCTCATTGCCCCGAATCCTGTTTCCCTGACTGACTCTCGGCGCCCGGCGCGAGAAACGCCTCGATTCGGGCAACGACGTGCGAGCCCGGCTCGCGGCCATTCTTCAGATCTCCCACCAGCCGCGGGTCATTGACGGCGAGCCGACCAAATCTGGTCGGCGGCATCGCGGTTTTCTTCAGGTACAGCTCGATCTTCCGCAGCACCGACATATTTATCGCCCTTTCCGAGTCTCTGTGATGTGTTCTTGGTATGTTCCATAATTTCCAACTTGTCTAGGAAAATTCCTACGTCTATTACAGCCGATATGGAGACAGGTGATCCCCGTGCGGTGCTGGACGCGCTCGTTGCCAAAAGCGGCGAGAGCTTTGCCGCGTTGTCGCGCATGCTTCAGCGCAATGAGGCCTATCTCCAGCAATATGTGAAGCGCGGCACGCCCCGGCTATTGGCCGAGCGCGACCGCAAGCTGCTCGCGAGCTATTTCCGGGTGGACGAGGCCATGCTGGGCGGCCCGCAGACAGACGCGATCATCCCGGCGAGCGCGCAAGTCCGCCGGCTCGACATTGCCGCGTCCGCCGGCCCGGGCGTGCTGGCCGAGGACGACCGCGCGCTCGGCAGCGAATATTTCGATCCGCGCCTGCTCCATTCGCTCGGCGTGCGCGCTGACCGGAGCGCCGCGCTGCGTGCCAAGGGTGAATCCATGGCGCCGACCATCGAGGACGGGGATCTGATGCTGGTCGACGAGAGCGACCGCCGGATTTCCGCGCGGGACGGAATCTTCGTGATCCGCATCGACGGCGCGCTGATGGTGAAGCGGGTCGCGCATTTCGGCGAGGTGCTGAAGATCACCAGCGACAACCCCGATTTCCCGGTAATGCTGCCGCGACGCTCGGACTCGATCGAGATCGTAGGGCGCGTGGTCTGGCTGTCGCGTACGCTGAAATAGGGCGCTTGAGCGGAATGCGTCAAACCTGACCCACCGAAGAGTTCGCGCCACATCCCTCCTTCCTTCCCCAGCGCAGGCTGGGGCCCAGTTGGGATGGCAGAGGTAATGAGCCGCGACGCGCATCATCAGCCTTCCCCAACTGGGCCCCAGCCTGCGCTGGGGAAGCAAGAAGCCTCAGTCGGTCCACATTTAACCCACCACGCCCTAACCGCGCCGATCGAACAACCAGATAACCAGCGCAATCGCGGCGCCACCGCCCACCCCGATCAGAAACCCAGCGGTAACCTGGCCCTGGGAAAGCCCGATCACCGCACCCCCCATCGCGCCGATCGCGATCAGTGCGCCACCGGCAATTGGGTTACGGGCTGGGGGTTTGCTGGCCATCGATCCGCTCTGCCATGTCCCGCCGCAGGACGCCAGCGTCCCGCTCCGGGATCGGTGGGGCGGCTCGCGGAGCGGCGTTTACCATTGATCGCCGCGCTCAGCGCCAATCCCGCCGCTCTGGCACGCCCCTTGTAACGAGACCTTGGCTGAACCGAGGAAACCACGATGTCGTACATGCCCTATCTCGCTGACCGAGCCCAGGTTGTGGATGCGACCACGCTGATTGCCCTGTTCGGCGACGACGCCGGCATGGAAGCCGCGGCCCGCGCTGACAACAGCCGCGATATCGGCAATTACCTCCATTTCTGCCGCTGGCGCCAGATCGAGCGGCTGATCGTCCTCCTCTCGGTCGACAGCGCTGTCGGCACGGTGCACTGAGGGCGACGATTTCGCCGCCGATGGCGGTGCGTCGCCTCGATCGCTCATGATCGGCCGGTGTTCGGCCCGCCCTCATCAACATCCGAAATGGTTGTAAAATCCGGCCGCCCCGATTGACGGTGAAGCACACCCCCGCCACTCTGGCGCGGGGCGGATTCGGCAATGTGATCAGTCGTTTCGACTATCCCAGGGGGATTGCGGATGCGTGCGCGCGCGACATTTTCACTGGCCGTTCTGGCGACGGCGATGCTGTTCGGCGCGGCGTCGATCGCATCTGAGACCACCACCTACAGCTATGATACGCTCGGCCGGCTCGTCACGAGCACGCGCAGCGGCGGCCCGAGCAGCGGCGTTACCATGAACAGCTGTTTCGATCGCGCGGGCAACCGGATGCGGCAGGACATCGCCACCTCGACCCCGGCAATGTGTCCGACGCCGACGCCGACCCCGACGCCGGCCCCTTGAGGTGAGGCGGCTCCACGGACGCATGGCGTGCAGCATAGCCGCTGCGGCCAACCCAGCCGCGAGTGGATCGGTTGCAGTACAGCATCTGGTCAGAGGCAGTCCCGGGGCAAGCTTTGCCGGTCTCCTTCTGTTGCGGGTGCCACAACGATAGCAATGACCCGATTGGTTGGGCTGCCGAAAATCATGAATAAGTTTATTGATCCTGGAGTAAGGAATGTTCTTTTCCAAGTGGGTTAAATCATATTGCGGGGTCTTGGCGATTATTGTCGCAATCGCGGCCCCGGGGCCGGGATTTGCTCAGTCGTCGATACCGCCCCGCCAGGATGCCAGGAGCCCGACAGGGGTGAGCTATCGCAACGGAGCCTTTTCCTGGCAGGAACAGGATCTTTCGATCGGCGGCCCCGACGGACTCTCGCTGAATCGCAGTTATCTGAGTTCGATGGGCGGGACCGGTGCGATTTACAACGGGGCGGGCTGGACTCACAATTTTGTAAGTTTGGTGACCAATCGGCAAGTCCCGCACCATCCCGACTTTCCGTCACAGAATCCGAACTATGAGCAATGGCTGTTCGACTTTGCGATCGGGGATCGGAGCTATAGTTACATAGGCGGCAGCATCTATCCCAATATCGGCGGGCCGATGGGTACCTATAGCCCGGTCTCTCAGAACGGCACGACCCTGGAGTACACCGGTACTACGGCGGCCAACGGGCACTATATTCTCACCGCCGCCGACGGCGCCGTCATAACCTTCAGTGGAGGGATAAATTCGCACGTCGTGAGTTGGGTCAAGGCCGATGGAACTCGCCTGGACTATTCCTACGTCAATGGCCGGGTCACCAGCATCATCAGCAGTCGAGGCTATGCAATTCTATTCGATGGGGCAGCGAAGGCCTGCGCCGTCAATATGGCGGTCGACTATGTCACTTCCAGCTCGACATGTCCGAGTGGCGTGCAGACGGTCACATACACCTATGCTCCGGGCTCCTATAACACCGCGCCGCAGATGATGTCGGCGACCAAGGCGGGTGGAACCACGACCTATGCTTATGTCGGGGCCGACCATCTGGGCTGTATCAAGGAGCCCGGCCAGACTGTTTGCAAAATCAGCAACCAATACGCTGTTTGCCCGATTGAGGAGCCGCCTTACGCGCCTGTCGGGAACCTGGGTTTCGAACAAAGATATAAGGACTATGTTACCTTACAAACAACCGGCACCGGTGAAACATACGCGTACACCTATGCAATAAATGACGGGAACAGTGACCTGTGCGACTTCACTCATCCTTATTCCGACGAAAATACAAATATGCGAGATTATTCTTACATCACTTCGACTGTCACAGATAAGGCTGGTGGTGTTGTTACGGTCGGGGTTAACGTCGCTGGCATGGTGGGAGGGGTTTCGGATCAACTAAATCGAGGCACCGGTACGTCTTATGCGGAAAATTCGTTCTGGGGGCTGGAGCAAACCTTGCCCATCGGAACCCATTACTCGGAAGGAAACTACATAGAATACACCTACGACGGACGCGGTAATATCATCACCGAAACCCGTCACCCGAAGCCGGGGTCGTCGCAGGCGAATATCGTCATTCAATATGTCTATCCGAGTTCGTGCACGGCGGCCGTCACATGTCATAAGCCGACCAGTGTGACGGATGCACGCGCCAACACGACCGGCTACGCCTATGATCCGGCGCATGGCGGGGTGCTGACCGAGACGGGCCCGGCAGTCGGCGGCATTCAGCCGGTCAAGCGCTATGCCTATGTCCAGCGCTATGCCTGGATCAAGAATGCAAGCGGCGGCTATGTCCACGCGGCGACGCCGGTCTGGCTGCTGTCAAGCCAAAAGACTTGCCGGAGCTCGGCAACGGTGAGCGGGGCCTGCGCGGCCGGTGCGTCTGACGAAGTCGTGACGAGTTACGACTATGGCCCGGATTCGGGGCCGAATACTTTGTTGCTGCGGGGTGTTGTGGTGACAGCGGATGTCAGTGGCGCCAGCATCAGCCTTCGTACCTGCTATGGCTATGACAGGGACGGCAACAAGATCAGCGAGACGAGCCCGCGGGCGGGCCTGACGGTGTGTTCGTGAGCGCCTCGATGGAGGTGCTGCGTATGGCGCGCCGGGCATTGCTGATCGGGTTGGCGGGGGTGCTGGGGCTGATGCCTCCGGCGATGGCGCAATCCTCGGCATCGGATTTCACCAGCGCGATCCGCTATGATGATGGCCGCCGCGTCACGGGGACGATCGCGCCCGATCCGGATGGAGCGGGGCCGCTCACCTTCGCCGCAGTGCGCAACAGTTATGACCCGGCGGGGCGGCTGATCCGGGTCGAGAAGGGCAAGCTCGCGGCCTGGCAGTCGGAGAGTGTCGCGCCGGCGAGCTGGACCGGGTTCAGCGTGTTCAGCCAGGTCGACACGACCTACGACGTGATGAGCCGCAAGCTCCTCGAGGTCGTCTCGTCGAGCGGCACGGCTTATGCGGCGACGCAGTACGGCTATGATACGCTCGGGCGGCTGGAATGCACCGCGATCAGGATGAACCCGGCGGTCTACACAAGCCTGCCATTGAGCGCCTGCACAGCCGACACCCAGGGCGACGACCGGATCACGAAAAATATCTATGACCCTGCCGGCCAGGTCCTGAAAGTACAAAAGGCCTATGGCTCGCCGCTGCAACAGGATTATCAGAGCTACGGCTACACTCTGAACGGCAAGGTGGCGTTCGTCATCGACGCGAACGGCAACAAGGCTGCCTATGGCTATGACGGGTTCGACCGGGAGGTGCTTTGGGCATTCCCGTCGACGACGTTGCCCGGAGCGGCGAGCACGACCGACTATGAAGCGTATGACTATGACCCGAACGGCAACCGCACGAGCTTGAGGAAGCGCGACGGGCGGACGATCGCCTACAGCTATGACGTACTGAACCGGCCGATCTCGAAGACGTTCGTCAGCGGCGGTGCGTGCGTTTCGGGCTATGCTTGCACCACCCCGCCCTCGGGCGCGGTTCGCGATGTCTATTACAGTTACGATCTGCGTGGGTTGCAGACCTCTGCCCGGTTCGACAGCGCCAGCGGCACGGACGCCGCGACCAGCGTCTATGATGGGTTCGGACGACTGACCTCGAGCAATGTCAGCATGGCGGGCGTGAGCCGCGGTGTCGGGCAGAGCTATGATGCGGATGGGAACCGCATCCGGGCGACGCATCCCGACGGCACGTACTTCACCTATGAGTATGACGGTCTCGACCGGCCGATCGCGATCCGGCAGAATGGCGGCACCCAGGTCGCAAGCTTCAGCTACGATGCCCGGAACCAGCGTGCGGTATCGGCACGCGGCGCGGTGCTGACGAGTTATGTCCATGATCCGCTGACGCGGCTGACGAGCCTGGCCGACAATCTGTCGGGCACCACTGCCGATGTCACCGCTACCTTCGGCTACAACCCGGCGAACCAGATCATTGGTCAGACGCGGTCGAACGACGCCTATGCGTTTGCTGGCTATACGGTGGCGAGCAACACCTACACCGCCAACGGGCTGAACCAGTATACGACCGTCGGCGCCGGCTCGCTCGGCTATGATTCCAACGGCAACCTGGCGTCGACCGGCGGGACAAGTCTCACCTATGATGTCGAGAACCGGCTGGTCGCAGCGGCGGGGACGCTGGCGACGGCGATGGTCTATGATCCGATGGGCCGGCTCTATCAGACGACGGGCGCCTCCGGGGTACGGCAGTTCCTCTACGATGGCGACGAGCGGATCGGCGAATATGACGGCAGCTCCGGGGCGTTGCTACGGCGCTATGTGCACGGCAATAGCGATGACGATCCGCTGCTCTGGTATGAGGGCTCGGGGCTCGGCGACATGCGCAGCCTGCAGAGCGACCATCAGGGCTCGATCGTCTCGGTCGCGGATGCCTCCGGCGCGCTGATCGCTATCAACAGCTATGACGAATATGGGGTGCCCGGCAGCGGCAATATCGGGGCATTCCAGTATACTGGCCAGACGTGGCTGCCGGACCTCGGCATGTATTATTACAAGGCGCGAATCTACTCGGCAAAGCTTGGGCGGTTCCTGCAGACTGATCCGATCGGTTACAAGGATCAGATGGATCTCTATGCCTATGTCGGCAATGATCCGGTCGATGGGCGGGATCCGAGCGGCGAAGATTCACAGTGTGTCGAACACGGCAACTGTATGGGAGAAAAAGCCAAGCCTGATGATGGTCAGAAGGTCGCGGTAGCATTAGGCGGAATGGCCGTTATTGGAGTTGCCGTAGTTGCTGCTGTTCCTACAGCAACGGTTACTGTGGCTGGAACTGAGTCGACATCGGTGATCGCCAGCAATGCAGGAACTCATTCCGTCTATCAGTCTGTGGTAAAGGGCACGACGGATTATGTGGGAATGACTGGCCGGACGCTTAGCGCGCGCGCTGCTGAGCACCTCCGGCTTGCGGCGCGAACCGTTCAACCGGTTGTCACAGGCTTGAGCCATAGAGCTGCGCGAGCGACCGAGCAAGCGTTGCTTGAGTATCACGGCCTTGTAAAGAACGGCGGGACACTATTAAATCGAATAAACTCTATAGCGCAAAGTAATCCTAAATATAAAGCTTCAATTGATCTCGGGAAAAGCATTTTGAAAGAGTTGGGAATACTGCCATGAGCCGTCCGAAAATTGGAGATATCTACAGTATATCGTGCGAATGTGGGATGTATTATTTCCAATATATCGAAAACAATAAAATATTTGGTCAAGTCATAAAGATATTTGATGGTGCGATTGTGAGTCAGAATGACATTAATATTGCTAAAGAGAGATTCAAAATACTATTTCCGATAAACGCCGCAATAAAATGTGAAGAGGTAAAGTACGTCGGTTTTTTTGAGGTTTTTCCAAAATACGAATTGGGCGTTCCTCTTAAGTATCCTAATTTATCTTTAAAAGATAATCGTGTCGTTAGCTGGACTATTATACAAGGCGAGAAACAGGAAAGAGTGCTGCATCTAGACACGCAGCAAAATGCATATGGCTTTGCGTACGCCGTTAATATATCGAAATTACAATTTCTTATATGTTCAAATTGGAATTCTTCACTTCCTTATCCGATGTGACAAAGTGATGATGCGGCGTCGATTTTGAAGTGCGCGGCGTCAATTTTGAAGTGCAACAGCGGCGCTGAGGTGGCGTCGGCTTCGGCGAGCTGATGATAGACCTCACGGGATGTTCGAAAAGCTGAGCAGGCGGGTCATCGGCCTCCCGACCGGATCTGTACAATGTTCTGTACAGATAGGAAATGTCAGTGACCCCTCATGACATTCCCAATAGCCGCGGAGACGCTGATCGCTGTCCCCGCCTGCCTCGCCGCACGCCCTGGCTGCCATAGCCCCCGATAGGGCATGACAAAGCCCGTGAGTTACGGTGACACGTGCAATAACCCCTTTATCTCCACGCCTTCGCCCCTTGTCGCGTCACCATCACCGGCGCGCGATCCTCCGTCACGCGGTCATCGCCGCCTCGAGATTTGCGCGGGTGTCCGAAAAGCTGAGCAGGCGGGCCATCGGGCCTCCCGACAGGACATGTACAGTGTTCTGTACAGGTAGGAAATGTCAGTGACCCCTCATGACATTCCCAACAGCCACGGAGACGCTGATCGCTGATTCCACCTGTCTCGGCTCATGCCCCGACTGCGAATAGCCCCCGATAGGCATGACAAAATTCTCCCACACGCGCGCCGTTTTCCGGGCATTTCCCCTCGTGGAACCCTCTTCCGAGCGCCCGAAATCCACGCCGAATTATGTCACACTTCCAACACATCCGCCCTGAGCTCGCCCCCGTGATTCAACCCCCGCCCGAAATCCCCCATAGCAACACCGCACACCATCAAAACCGGTGCGCGCTGTTCTTTCACATGACTGGAATCTGCCCCGCTCTCGGTCGAACGCGCTATCGGCACGGTGCGCCGAGCGCCAAGCCCGCGCCATCCCCCTGTCGCTGGCGGATTTAAGCCGCTAGGACAGTGCTATGTCGTTTTCGCTGGCGCGGCGTGGCGTACTGTTGTGCGCCGCCGCTGGACTTCTCGCCTGTACAGCCCCCTGCGCGCTTGCGCAGGAGAGTGCTCCGGCGACCGCGCCCCAAACCGCGCCGCCTCAAACGCCCATTCCCCAATCAGGTGGTCTCGATCCTCAATCGCCGCTGGCGCCGCTTCCCGGGCTCGGCGTCGACTGGCCTGATCTGAGCGCGGCACCGCCCGAACCGGCCGATCCCAATGCCCCGGTCGAGATGACGGGCGAGCAGCGCTACAGCTACCGCGTGGACGGCATCGATACCGTCGAGAGCCCCTTGCTGCGCCAGCGCTTCGCGCAATTGTCGACGCTCCACACCCATGAAGGGCAACCCGCCAACGCAGCCCAGCTCGATCGGCGCGGCCGCGAAGATTCGGCGCTGCTCATCACCCTGTTGCGCGGCGAGGGCTATTATGATGCGCGGGTGACCTCCCGGATCGAGCCCAACGCCGCTCGCCCGATTGTCGTTCTCGAAGCCGAGCCCGGCACGCTCTACAAGCTCGAGGGCGTGACGCTGAACGGCCTCGCCGCGGCGGACGGCAAGGCCGATGCCCTGCGCGGCGCTTTCGGGGTCAAGGCCGAGGATCCGGTCAACGCCGATACGATCGCGACCGGCGAGGCAAAGCTGCGCGCGACGATCGGCGAGCAGGGCTTTCCCTTTGCCGAGGTCGGCGAGCCCGAGATCGTGGTCGATCACGCGACCCACACCGCCACGCTGGCGATGACGGTCAACCCCGGCGGCGAGAAGAAGTTCGGCGTCATCACCACCGCCAGCAACAAGGTGTTCGACGCGAAACACATCCAGGAGATCGCGCGCTTCACCCCCGGCCAGCCCTTTGACACCGCCATGCTGACCGACCTTCGCCGCACCCTGATCCAGACCGGCCTGATCTCGGGCGTCGACATCAAGCCGGTCCAGAGCAAGGATCCCGACACAGTCGATATCGCGGTCGGGCTCGAGCCCGCGCCGCAGCACACCATCGCCGGCGAAATCGGGTACGGCACCGGCGAAGGCCCGCGTGCTGAGGTGAGCTGGACTGACCGCAACATGTTCCCGCCCGAAGGCGCGCTCACCTTGCGCGGCGTGCTCGGCACCCAGGAACAGCTCGCCAGCGCCGTGTTTCGCCGCAACAATTTCCACGCCCGGGATCGCGCGCTGAACCTGCAGGCGGTCATCTCCAACCTGCGGCGCACCGCCTATCGCGCGAAGACCTTCTCGCTCTCGGGCAGCATCGAGAAGCAGACCAACATCTTCTTCCAGAAGAAATGGACCTGGTCGTTCGGTGCCGAGCTGGTTGCAACGGACGAACGCGACGTGATCGCCGCGACCGGCGCGCCGCGCAAACAGACCTATTTCATCGGCGCTGTGCCGACGACGCTCAGCTATGACGGCTCGGACGATCTGCTGGACCCGACCCGCGGCTTCCGGTTGAGCGGCCGGCTGTCGCCCGAAGTCTCGCTGGAAGGGAAGGCGTTCGGCTATGCCCGGATTCAGGTCGACGCCAGCACCTACAAGTCGTTCGGCAGTCGCGTCGTCCTGGCCGGCCGCATCCGGCTCGGCACGATCGCCGGCGCACCGCGCGACGCGATCGCGCCGTCGCGGCGTTTCTATGCCGGCGGCGGCGCCTCAGTGCGCGGCTATGGCTATCAGGATATCGGGCCGCGTGATCCGAACAATGTCCCGATCGGCGGGCGCAGCCTGAGCGAATTCTCGCTCGAGGCGCGGGTGAAGGCGTTCGGCAATTTCGGCGTGGTGCCCTTCTTCGATGGCGGCAATATCTACACCTCGGCGCTGCCGAAATTCACGGACTTCCGCTACGGGGCCGGGCTCGGCCTGCGCTATTATTCGAGCTTCGGGCCGATCCGTCTCGATATCGGCACGCCGCTCAATCGGCAAAAGGGCGATGCGCGCGTCGCCGTCTATGTCTCGCTGGGTCAGGCGTTTTGAGCGAGGCTGAGGCCGCCCCACCCGGAAAGCCGCCGCCGCGGCGCCGCTGGCTGCGCTGGGTGGCGGGGGCGATCCTCGGTGTTCTGGCGTTGGTCGTGGCCGGCGTGTTGCTGCTCGATTCGGACATGGGGCACCGTTGGGTCGCGGACCGGATCGCCGCGCTCAGGCCCTCGAACGGGCTGCGCTACAGCGTCGGGCGGATCGACGGCTCGCTCTTCTCCAAGGCTGAGCTCGTCGATGTCCGCGTCTCCGATCCCAAGGGGCTGGTGTTCATCGCCCCCGAAGCCGAGC
>Ga0307508_10006454_pt1 | contig 11036 bp, 13 predicted proteins | sample 9_EM_MG_FD_203089 | JGI IMG/M metagenome (GOLD analysis project Ga0307508, IMG submission 203089) | Populus trichocarpa ectomycorrhiza microbial communities from riparian zone in the Pacific Northwest, United States - 9_EM | ecosystem: Host-associated > Plants > Roots > Unclassified | place...
ACAGATAATAAAAGTGATTATCAATAAACCCTATACTAAAATATGAGAGTTTTAATTTTTTTTTTATAAACTAAGTATATTGATATTTATTTTTTTACTTCAATCTATAATTTAAGATAAATCCAATAGTATTGAGAATCAGTCATGTCAATCCTTTAGATCACCTCAGTAACATGTATCATTAAATGCATTTTATATAGTTTATACTAGTAAACGCGGGCCAAAAATATTTTTTGGCATATAAAATATATATATAAAAATTAAGGCTCAAGAGCGTTGGGTCTATCTGCAAAGCTAGATCCAAGAGCCTTGAATTTGACTGCAACGCCTGATCTAAAAGTAATATTTATAATATTAATTATAATACCAATAGTAATATTTATAATATTAATAATAATATTAAACTTGTCTGTCCTAAATTTAATTGGGTCTAGCTGCAACGCTATACCTAAAAGCTTTGGATGTGAGTTTGATTACAAGGCCGTGTTATGAAAATATGATAACTAAATAAAAAAATTAATATTAAAGAATGAAATTAAACAAAAAAAATTAATTAAAAAGAAAAAAACAAAGCAAAACACTATTCTAATAAATAGTGTTTTGGGAGGAGGGGTATAATAAAACCCCTTCATGATATTAGGATAATTTAATAAAAAATAAACAAAACAAATCATGAAGTTTAATTCTCAATCAAATTGATATTAAAAGAAGAAATTGAAAGAAAAAAACTAATTAAGAAAAAGAAAAAAAATCTGAATCAACTGGATTAACCTACCAAACCAGGTTTACCTGTCAAACCTGGAATATGTGTTATGAAAATATGATAACTAAATAGAAAAAAATTTAATATTAAAAAACTAAATTAAAAAAAATAATTAATTGAGAAAAAAAACCTTGTACCTAAAAGGCATCTGCCTTTTCCTGTGGATTTGCACAATAAAATCTATAGTGAAAGGGGATTTACATAATAAAATCTACAGTAAAAGGTGGCTGATCCCTTTTAATTATAGTTAATCAATGGAATGAAAATTTTTTCTTTTCTTATTTTTGGCAGTATTTATTTTTTCTTCTAAATATTTTGGCCTTTATTGATAATGAGGATCAATAAATAGGGAATTGCTATACAGGCAAAGCTCAAATGCCAGAGAAAAGGTGACAAGGAAATGGCTTAGTAGTCATGGCAGCATAAACTATAGGCATTGCCTTTTATCACACCATGGCCTTCGAACTAATCTAATTTAATGTGTGTTTGCTCATATAAATTATTTAAACCTTTTAATTTATGCATATTTTAGTGTTCCTTTCACAAAGGTTACGTAATTAATGCCCAACTTAATTACTCCATTGCTTATATATAAATCAGCTGTCGCAGGCGCCGTTTTGCTTTTGCGTTTAGAACTTTGTCCAGCTGTATTTCAATAGTATATTTAATTTTAAAAATATTAAATTGATATTTTTTAATAGTTTTGATATATTTATATAAAAAAATAAAAAATTTATTTTAATACAAATATATAAATAGATATTGCATGGAATGATTGTGACTATCGATTTTTCTAATCACCTGGACTCCTAATCTCCCTCCTCTCTCTCTCTCTCTTTTTAATCTGTTTGGAAGTATGATTGTGATTGCTTTTCAAAGTATTTTTAACTTGAAAATACATTGAAATAATTTTTTTTTGAAATTATTTTTGATATCAGCACATCAAAACGATTTGAAAACACTAAAAAAATATTAATTTGAAGCAAAGAAAAAAATATTTTTTTTTTCAAAAACACTTTTGAAACGCAAAAATAAAAACAGCCTATTGGATTTTTGTATAATTTAATTCCTCACAAACCATTTCTTATTTTTTTTTTAGATTTTTAGCTAAACAATGTTCAATCAAATTGGATAGACATGAGAATTTCAATTACATTATTAGTGTTCAAAACAAATTGAAAAAACACGTTTAATCTAGTTTTGTTAGGTCATATCTTCACGTCAAAGACCCCCGAATTTCAATGTCAAAAGAATACAATCTCAAGCAAAACCCAAATTTCAATGGATTAGGTAGACTAATCCATGTTTAAAGCAAAAAACGGACCGACATAATTTTTGGTTCAAAAATTAAATGGGTTAATTTTAAATAGTATTGTTTCAAGATTTTATTTAAAAAAAATTAAAATAACATTGTTTAATTTTTTTTTATTTAAATCAAACCAGATCTCTCGTTTGAGTTTTAATTTGTGGACTAAATTAATTATTAACCTTCTAACAATGGTAGATGCATTTAACATAAACTTTTCAGCTGCTTCCCTGTAAATGGAGTGTATTCTCAGCATACAAGCTCCCATTTCCTGGCGCAGTACCCACGCGCCACCCCAACACGTATCCTAGGAATAGTAAAAGGCGGGGAACAAGGAGAGCTTCCTTCCCATTTTAAAAAATACTTGATCAAAAACTTTCCAAAAAAATAATGAAAAATAAAATATCTCTCTCAGAGAAACAGGAGCAAGAAAACAGAGAGAGCAAGCTGGTGATTTCCTTTTTTTTTTTTTTTTTTTAAGTTCTAGCCATGAATGTGACCTTAAAAACGAAAAAGAAAGAAGACAGAAACTTTATTGTATAAATTATTACACAAATTAAAGATTGAATAAAAAGGTCCAAATTTAAAGAATTCTCTAATATTTTTGACCTCCAAATGCACATGGCTTCTTGATGCTTGTACTAGCTAAACTATAGTGTTAGTATTATACCTTCTCTTCTCTCCACATTTTTTTTGGTTATCTTTTTTTCCCCTCACATGCTCTCCTCTCTCTCTCTCTCTCTCTCTCTGTTAGTGGCTAATTATTCATTGACAACTAACGACTCAGTAGTTAAGACCAGTATCCAGACTCTTCATCAGATCTACAGTGAAAAAGTTTTTGCCCTTAAACTTTCATTTTCTTGTCTGCCCATGTGTTCTTTCTTGATCTTCTTTGCTTCTTGGTTGCATGAACTTTGATTCCATCACCATTGATTCACCAAGGTTAGTCGGCTCCTTTGTTTCTTGAATTGTTTTCTTTGATGGATCTTTTGCTTTGTACGTGAAATGTTTTTGATAATGACATGTGTTTGCACTTGTTGTCTTCTAAAGTTACTCAAGGTTGGATAGATTAATGACGTAATGCAAGGATTCCTTTGTTTGGTTGACAGAATGGAGAGCGAATTCTTTTGTTTGGTTAACTGTTTTAAATCAATGAATCCTCCTTTCTCTATATCAAGTTTTATTGTTTTTTGATATTTGGTTAAATTACTATAGCCAATCGACTTCGCTGTAATTTGTATAGCCATCCAATTTTGCTGTTGTTGCTTCTTCTGCTCCTCCTTTAAATTCATGATCTTGCTGCATGATATGTTTGCAGATGCTTATTTGATTTCCTATTTCTGAAGTGTAGGATGTGATTTCCTCTGGTAATTCATTTTCTTCTGTAGGTTCCAATAGGAATTCATAATTTTCTAGTCAAAATAAAGTGCTTCCATTTCATGGTTTTGGAAGCTTTTCTAATGCGAGCAAAGGGTTTAATAAGGTTGAAGTTTTTGACTGGTTCCGGGGACTAGAGTGGCGTAAGTAGCTTGATTCAGTAGCCTTTTCTGGACAGAAGCAAAGATTTGATGCAAGTAATTTAATGGTCAGCGAAATGGAGAACGAACAAATGGAGGATATGGACATTGAAGCCCTCCCTTCAATGTGGCCTGAAGATATTGATAGTTCAAAACCATATGTAGAGAAGCCGGTAGGGGATCAAGATATGTTAGAGGAGGTTACAATAGTTGAGGAGCCAACTATAGTTGATTTCCACCATCTCGTCGAGCTGACCAATTACACTGATAGAGGCTCTTCTCAGTTGACACATCTTGTTCAACATTGGGAATACAAGCATGCAAATGCAGTCCGCCTTCTCAGAGAAGAGCTTGACATCTTAAGCAAACAAAGGGAGGAAGTTGAGCTCAAGAAATTGGAGATCTTGGAGGATTTTCGGTTTGAGGAAGAAAGATACAGTGGCGATAAACGACCGATTTCTATATTGGATGAAATAATTGATTTATATCAAGATATTCCTCGGAGAAAACGTGATATCATTGTTCAAAGCAAGAAAGTAAACATAGATGCCGAATTCGACACTGTTGCATACTGGAAACAACGAGCAAAGGATTTAGAGAAATTGTTGGAGGCCAGTGTCCACAGAGAGCAGTTACTGATGGAGAAGTTACAGGAAAGCTTACAGAACTTGGAAAAGCAATCCTCACCAGTTGAGGAGTTGACACAGATTCTGAAAAGGGCTGATAATTTCTTACATTTTGTGCTTCAAAATGCTCCTGTTGTTATAGGCCATCAGGTATTAGGAGTAAAAATGATGAAAACCCACCTATTCTTTCTGCCATATGGCCAATTTCTAGCTAAAAGGTCTGATTTGCTGGCAATTTCTTCTTTCAGGATAAGGATTTAAGATATCGCTTTATCTACAATCAGTTTCCGCGTTTGCAAGAGGAGGTAAGAAATTGTAATCGAGGCAGGGTTTTCGTTGTTCTTCTTCAAAGAATTTTGTTAGCTAGCTGGAGTCGCTCTGAGTTACCTATCTATATTGTGCATTTCACATTTTTCAGGAAATTTTAGGAAAAACAGATGTCGAAATTTTTTCAGGCTCAGGAGTGAAGGAATCTCAAGATTTTAAGAAAGAAGTTTTGGATAAAGGATTGCCTGCAAAGAGGGAAATCACATTTGAGACAGAATTATTTGGTTCAAAGACATTTTTGATTTATGTAGAGCCAGTGTTTAGCAAGTCCGGGGAGACGATCGGTATAAACTATATGGGAATGGATGTAACTGATCAGGTAAATAATTCTTTTTCATGGTTATTTAGAATCTTCATTATCTTGGAGAAGTATGGACGTTTATGTTCCTGAATGCACAACAGGTGAGGAAAAGAGAGAAAATGGCACAGCTTCGAGAGCAGATAGCAGTACAGAAAGCCAAGGAAACAGAACTTAACAAAACAATCCATATAACAGGTTAGTTTTTCGGCGGAAAATTGTGCAGTGGTGACTTCTGTGGAAGAGAATCTCAATCTGACCTTGTCTCTCTGCACTTTTTCAGAGGAAACAATGCGTGCGAAACAAATGCTAGCGACCATGTCTCATGAAATAAGATCTCCACTTTCTGGAGTTGTCAGCATGGCTGAGATTCTTTCCACTACAAACCTTGATCGCGAGCAAAGACAATTATTGAATGTGATGATATCTTCAGGAGACTTGGTTCTTCAACTTATAAATGATATACTCGACCTTTCCAAGGTTGAGTCAGGTGTTATGAAGTTGGAAGCAACAAAGTTCCGACCAAGAGAGGTAGTAAAGCATGTATTGCAGACTGCTGCAGCATCATTGCAAAAGATTCTGACCTTGGAAGGACGTGTAGCCGATGATGTTCCCATTGAGGTCAAAGTTTCTTAACACAATTTTTAGCTGTCTTTTTTGAGGCAGCATTTTCCTTGAGTACTGCGTTTCTACTAATTGAATCTGCAACATAAATCCTTCTGTACCGTTTAGCTCTGTCTGAAGGCAAAATCTGTTTGTGTTAGTAAGGGGTTGCAACAATGTGCCAAACTCATCATTTTAAATTCAATGATACTTGTGCAGTAATTATTTAGCTTTTCAAGTTTCTTATTAAAGACAACCTGCTTCGATTTCAGGTCATTGGAGATGTTCTCAGGATCCGGCAAATCCTCACCAACCTGATCACCAATGCAATCAAGTTTACTCATGAAGGGAAAGTAGGGATAAACCTTTATGTCGTATCGGATCCATGTTATGGAAAAGCTGAAGGAAACCATCAGAAGTCATCTGGAGATCAGTCAACCACAATTGAGATAAAAGAAGACAAGCCTAAGCTGTCATCTCAAAATTGCAGTGATAGAAAAGGTTTCCACAGTAAAAAATACAGTGAAGGTCCATATCCAGATCATTTGCCTAGTGATGAACCTCAAACCCCAGTTAAGAATGGAAACACAACGGATGGGGATGAAGGGGAGGAACCTCAAGTACCTGGAACAACAGTGTGGCTTTGCTGTGATGTTTATGATACTGGAATTGGAATCCCAGGTACAGTATCGATACCTTGACTCTATTCTAAAACTATACACCAAGTTGAAGAAGAATTGAGAATACATTCAGCTTCTTTTCTGTGGCTATTAACACTGCGGCTGTCTATTACATCTCAAGTTAGTTTCTATTGTGGAAGCACTATTAAGTACATTTCTCATTCATGCAACAGAAAATGCTCTGCCTACTCTATTCAGAAAATACATGCAAGTTAGCGCAGATCATGCTCGAAAATATGGCGGGACAGGGCTTGGCCTTGCTATATGCAAACAGCTGGTAAATTTTCTTTCCACCAAAGCTATTTTTGATTTGCAATTTGACTGTAACAAAGTGCTCAGAAACATTTTGGTATAAACATGCGTTCATAACTTAAAATACTAAAACAGAACATTATGTGCTTACGGATTTTCACACTGCCTTCTTACAATTCTATTCGTTTGGAATAGGTTGAGCTGATGGGAGGTCGTCTCACTGTGTCTAGCAAAGTGAAATCTGGATCTACATTTACCTTTGTGCTACCGTACAAGGTATCATCAACCTGTGATTCTTCTGATGATCCTGATGATCTATCAGAGATGGCTGATCATGAAGCTCCACTAGAGGATGAAACTGCCGGCTTCTTTCAGTTCCAACCACGTACTTTGGGCTCTCTATTCTCTTCTAATGGATCCACCAGGACCCAAAAATTATTGCCACATAGTATCGGTTTTACTAAATCCCCTAAAATTAATGGAATCTCAGAGGATTCTTGCTCATTTCCTTCTGGTAACGTTAGACTGAAAGAGACGACTTGTGTTGAGGATGCCTGTTCTATGGTTGAAGTCGCTGAGACCTTATCTGAACCTGAAAGCTCATTTAGTCACAGCCCTGAACGTGACTACGAGAATGTAGTTTGTAGAAGTCAACAAAGTCAAGACGACACAAACTGTAAAATCCCGAATGGCACTACAAATTGCAATAATCACACAGAATCAAGCAGAGAAGTGAGCTTAAGGGCAAATACAGCCGAACCACCAGGATCGTGTCAGGAAGAAGAAAAATCTGTCATTAATTCTCAGTGCACTTCTAGCAGCATCCCACAAAAACCAGAATCAAAACCAAAGCCAAAGATTCTTCTAGTAGAAGATAATAAGATCAATGTAATGGTGACGAAATCAATGATGAAGCAGTTAGGCCATACCATGGATGTTGTGAATAATGGAGTTGAAGCTGTGCGTGCAGTTCAGTCCTGTTGTTATGATCTAGTTTTGATGGTAATTTCTAGATTCAAATCATTTCTACCGCCACCTTTTCTTTGTTCATGGTTCTTCTGATGGGATTATGTGAGAATGCAATTTTGATTAAGCTGAACACTTAGATTCTTAAGTTTCAGTAACCATGTATGACATTAATTTTGCAGGACGTCTGCATGCCGGTAATGAATGGCCTTCAAGCTACACAATTGATTCGTTCTTTTGAAGAAACTGGCAATTGGGATGCTGCTGCTAAGGCTGGAATAGAGCCTTCAGCTTCATTACAAGATAGTCAGAGTTCTATTCATTATGATAAGAGGATGCCTATAATTGCGGTGAGCACTTCACTCTTAATAGCCTCTAAAATTCTGAGACCCCATTCTATCTCCTGATTCACTAGAAATCTTACCACCCTGAGTGTTTTTAGTTAGATGTTTGTTATTATCAAACAACACAAAGCATTGTGGCTTGCTTTCTATAGTAGCCGAGCTACGCTGAAGCACTGAAACATGTCCTTATTTCATCACCCTTTAAGCCTTAAATCCGTCTGCATATACTAACAGATTCAGTTGGTGAATGCAGATGACAGCAAATGCATTATCAGAGAGTGCAGAGGAATGTTATGCAAATGGTATGGACTCATTTGTTTCAAAGCCTGTGACTTTTCAAAAACTAAAAGAGTGCCTAGAACAATATTTACCATGATGTCTGATGTAAATTTGTGTACAAAAAATGCTAGGAAAATTTTGTGACCAATGTAACATGCTCTTTGCAGCCATTAGTATCTCAATAGAAGTTGTATAGATCCATGTCAATATTCTTTCCCTTCTTCAAGATTATTTTAACATTGTTCCTTCAAAGATTAGGAAATCTCTGGTTTCTAGTCAAGTTAGGACTTGAAAGAAAAGGCAGAGAAGCCTACAACAGACATGAAGGTACAGAAGTTAATGCAGGATTCCCTTCAGCAACACTAACACAAAACAGAATTTTCACTGAAAGAGACAAAGGGCAAGAGATATACTTGTGATAATTTACTAAAATCCTGAAACTCAGTTTATTCCTACTTACATCCTTATAAAATCGTATTACTTCTATGTATCCGCAATACAGTAATTCAATGTCTTTACTAATGGCTACTGGGGTTCTAATTGTCAAATGATAATGTACAAGTCAATTATTTTCATGGTAAATTTCCAAAGCTGTTGGTCTCTCTTGATTTTGGTTGGTAAGCTGATCAATATTTATTACTGCCTCTTGAGGTGCTTGCCTATTTGGACTAGAATCATAATCTGTAGAAGAAGGATCTTCAGGAAATTGTGTGTGAACTGAGAAGGCTGACGGACTTGGCACGCCCATAGAAGGCAGACTGATTCCATTTCTATCAGTCAGTTCCATTTGTCTGGATGTTTGGGACGTCGAGTCCCTTTGAATGAAGATTCTGAAGAAATTTTTAGTTCTATCCCATATTGAAGCTGTGGGATCAGAGGGCCTCAAGTCTCTTCTTTCTCGGTAAACAAACATGGCAATGAAGATAATGAGAGCTAAAAATGCAGCTAGTCCGGCAATTAAGAATAATCCCCAGAAACTCTTGAGACTAAGGATATTAGATGAAACTGAGGTGCTGGAATCTGGACAGCTGCCTTTTTTGCCAAACCATGCATCCTCTATTTGCTTCATTTTATCCCCCTCTGTCACATTTAAAATTGCCCTTGATATATCAGGCACTAGAGGAGAACCTTTAGGGAAGACCTGAAGTCACGAAAACAAAGCATAGATGAGAAACCATGCACTTATTAGCCATATAGGAAATGGAAATAGAAAGATGGAAAAGTGAACTTACAAAGCCAAAACCGCCGGTTTTGAATGTAGGATCAATCATGGTATATTTCGTGCAATATTTTGACAGAAAGAGTTTCATATATGGCACTTCGTCGAAAGCAGCAGCAATACCACCATTTCCACTTCCTTTGGAAAAGAGTTCGTGGCATTCTTCTGGAGAATTATACATCATGAGCTTGGACTCGTCGAAACCCAAGCCTAACAGGATTTCTCGAACAAAAGAACCCTTCAGGTAGCCCACATACCCCCCCTTCATAATGAGATCATGTACATCAGTAACTGTAGGCTGCAGCTGCTGGACTGTAAGTAAGCTCGTTAAACTGGCGGTGTAGCTCTGTGTGAGGACCAACACAACAAAAAACCATATAATTACCACTGCCCGAGCCAAGTTGCTAACCAATTTCTCCCCTGCAAATATAAACATAAAGTCAATTTGGTGTTTATATATATATTGGTGAGTGCTAGTACTACAGAAGAAGGGAAATTCACAAGGGGAAGGGAGATTACGCTGTGCAAAAACCATTGTTGAGAAGGAAAACCAGAAGCTAGTTCCTGCTTGATCTGAAGCAGACCCTCGAAAATCTTCATTTATTCTGTGCTCAAGAACCCAGACAACAAATCCAATGAAAAGAAAGAAAAAAAAAACTGCTCACCCAAAGGTCCCATGTCAAAGGTTTCATGAAGACCCATGCATTTTTACTATTGTTGTCTGCTATAGGAACAATCATGGAGACACCACTTTCTGTGAAAGGCAAGGTGTAATCTATGTACAAGGACCTGTTGAAGACAATGGACACGTCTCCAACCACAGCATCATAATTCTGTTCGCAGTAAACAAAAATGCAAAAGAAAGAAATTTACTTGCATCAACGTGGATGATATCAATGCAATATCATAAACATAGAATAAGTACACAAAAAAGATATAATTATATTTTACCTTTAAATACACTTGATAGGCCAGATCATCGTAAGTTCCAGCAGGCATGGCATGGGGAATGTACTCATAAGGCAAAGCATAAGGCAATGCTTTCACTACTGCATCAAAAACATCTATGCAGTATCCGGTGACTTTTGTGGTGTTGGAACTAGGATCCTTTGTCACAGCCACAAACTCAACGAAGCCATCCTTGATCACTGGCACTCCTATTTTCAACTTCTTCTCATTTGTGGGAATCTCCCAACCCTTGGGAGCGACAGTTGCATCCCCAGGAAAAATTGCAGTTGAAATGCCGGACATAGAAGTTGAATTTGTAGGTTCCAATTGTTTCACGAGTCCTTGTGTTGGTGTCCAAAGCCCAACCTCTCTTCCTCCATTTCCATTCACATTAACTATCTGGAAAGCTGGAGATTGCAACTGCCCATCAACAAAATGGTAATCTCCTGTAAGGCCTTTGAAACTAGTGTTTGATAAAGCTTGAAGAAGGTTTGGACCATTTAAGGAGACGCCAAGAGTTGCGAGATCCGTTGATGAGCTGCTAGAAACATTTGCCTTCTGAAAGCCAAAATTTGTAGCTCCAGCTTTCTCTACTGCCCTGGCCAATGCTTTCGTAGCATCATAGGCCCATAGTCCATAAATGCTCAACTCAGCGTCAATGTTATTTGGATTATCTTGCAAGAATTTCCTTTTCCACCGAACTCGAAAATTTTCAAGCTCTTTTGTTCTTGGAACGTAAGGTTTAATACCCAGTACCCCTTGTATTGTATCAGTGACGGAAGGACTTGGTGAACTCAAGAAATCAGTAGTCAGACCATCAGTCATGATCCAAACATAGCCTTCACTCATCATTCCAATCTCTTTAGCTTTGGCAAAAAGCCGAGTGCCTAGATAGCCATACATGTGCA
>Ga0307508_10006456_pt1 | contig 11035 bp, 13 predicted proteins | sample 9_EM_MG_FD_203089 | JGI IMG/M metagenome (GOLD analysis project Ga0307508, IMG submission 203089) | Populus trichocarpa ectomycorrhiza microbial communities from riparian zone in the Pacific Northwest, United States - 9_EM | ecosystem: Host-associated > Plants > Roots > Unclassified | place...
CCCTCCCCGAACTCCCCCTCCCCGACTGGGCCCAGGGCATCCGCCTCGGCGGCAGGGTCACCGCGGAATCCCTGGTCTTCGCCCTGTACGACGGCCTGAAACTCGCCACGCTCCTCATCTGCGTAGGCGCCGCGAACGCCCTCGCCAACCCCCACCGCCTCCTCAAGTCCCTCCCCGGCGCCCTCTACGAACTCGGCGTCGCGGTGGTCGTCGCCCTCACCTTCGCCCCCCACCTCATCGCCGACGTCCAACGCCTCCGCGCCGCCCGCCGTCTCAGAGGCCGCCCGGACAGCGGCATCCGCGGCCTGCTCCAGGTCGGACTCCCGGTCCTGGAGGGCGCGTTGGAACGTTCCGTCGCCCTCGCCGCCGCGATGGACGCCCGCGGCTACGGCCGTACGGCACAGGTCCCGCCCCGAGTCCGCCGTACGACCACCGCGCTCACCCTCGGCGGCCTGCTCGGCGTCTGCGCGGGAACGTACGGACTCCTCACCGCCGAGGGCGGCACGTACGGCATCCCCGTCCTCCTCACCGGCCTGACCGCCGCCCTCGCGGGCCTGCGCCTCGGCGGCCGCCGTACCCCGCGCACGCGTTACCGCCCGGACCGCTGGACCCCGGGGTCCTTCCTGATCGCCGGTTCCGGCATGGCCGTGGCGGCGGCGATGTTCCTCGCGGCGGCCCGCGACCCGGCCGCGCTGCACCCCGGCGTGCTCCCGCTCACCGCCCCCGCCCTCCCCCTCTGGCCCGCGGCGGCCGTCCTCCTCGGCCTGCTGCCGGCGTTCGTCGCCCAAGCCCCCGCCCAAGCCTCCGCCCCCGCCCCCAAGGAGCCGTCGTCGTGATCCGCTTCGAGGATGTCTCCGTGACGTACGACGGGGCGGCCGAACCCACCGTCCAGGGCGTCGACTTCGAGGTGCCGGAGGGTGAACTCGTGCTGCTGGTGGGCCCGTCGGGGGTCGGCAAGTCCACGATTCTCGGCGCGGTCAGCGGGCTCGTCCCGCACTTCACCGGCGGCACCCTGCGCGGCCGGGTCACGGTGGCCGGCCGCGACACCCGCACGCACAAGCCGCGCGAACTCGCCGACGTGGTGGGCACGGTGGGCCAGGACCCGCTCTCGCACTTCGTGACGGACACGGTGGAGGACGAACTCGCCTACGGAATGGAGTCGTTGGGCCTGCCGCCGGCGGTGATGCGCCGCCGTGTGGAGGAGACCCTGGACCTCCTGGGCCTGGCGCCCCTGCGCGACCGTCCCCTCGCCACCCTCTCCGGCGGCCAGCAGCAACGCGTGGCGATCGGCTCGGTCCTCACCCCGCACCCCGAGGTCCTGGTCCTCGACGAACCCACGTCGGCCCTGGACCCCGCGGCGGCCGAGGAGGTCCTCGCCGTCCTCCAACGCCTCGTCCACGACCTCGGCACCACCGTCCTCATGGCCGAACACCGCCTGGAACGAGTCATCCAGTACGCCGACCAGGTCGCCCTCCTCCCCACCCCCGGCACACCCCCACTCCTGGGCACCCCGGCCGACATCATGGCCGTATCCCCGGTATACCCCCCGGTAGTGGCCCTGGGCCGCCTGGCGAACTGGTCCCCGCTGCCCCTAACCATCCGCAACGCCCGCCGCCAAGCAGCCCCTCTACGAGCCCAACTCGCCACACGAACCCCAACGAACCCGAGCCCGACCGCCCCAACCACGAGGCCGACGCCCGCCACTGCCACCCCCGAACCCGCAGCCGCCGACGGCGAGACCACCCCCCAGGGGCCACCCGCACCCGACAACGAAAGCAGCACGGGTGGTGCGGGTGGGAACAACGTCTTTCGGCGCCGATGGCTGGGGTTCCGCACTCGACCCACCCCACCCCCACCCACCCCCACCCACCTCGCCGAAATCCAGGCCCTCTCCGTCCGAAGGGCCCGCGTCCAGGCCCTGCGCCACATCGACCTCACCGTCCACCCCGGCGAGACCATCGCCCTCATGGGCCGCAACGGCGCCGGAAAATCCACCCTCCTCAACACCCTGGTGGGCCTGGTCGAACCCTCCTCCGGCACCGTCCACGTAAGCAGCGCACAGCCACACCGCACCGCCCCACAGGACCTCGTACGCCGCGTCGGCCTCGTACCCCAGGAACCCCGCGACCTCCTCTACGCCGACACGGTCGCCGCAGAATGCCGAGCCGCAGACGCCGACGCGGGCGCGAGCGCAGCGCCCGGCACCTGCCGCGCGCTCGTAGAGAACCTCCTCCCCGGCGTCACCGACGACACCCACCCCCGCGACCTCTCCGAGGGACAGCGACTCGCCCTCGCCCTCGCCGTCGTACTGACCGCCCGCCCGCCCCTCCTACTCCTCGACGAGCCCACCCGAGGACTCGACTACGCGGCGAAGGCCAGACTCGTCACCCTGCTCCGCGACCTCGCCGCCACCGGCCACGCGATCGTCCTGGCCACCCACGACGTGGAACTGGCCGCCGAACTCGCCCACCGCGTGATCCTGCTCGCCGAGGGCGAGGTGATCGCCGACGGCCCGGCGGCGGACGTCATCACGTCCTCCCCCTCCTTCGCCCCGCAGGTCAGCAAGATCCTCGCCCCCCAGCAGTGGCTCACGGTCACCCAAGTCAGGGAGGCCCTGAAATGACGCGAGCCGTCCGTCTAGGCCCCCGCTCCCTCACCACCCTCACCCTCGTCAGCGCCGTAGGCATCGTCGCCTTCGGCTGGCCCTTCCTCGCCCCGCCCACCTCCCAGGTCGGCACCCACACCCAGGACGCCCCCTGGCTCTTCGCCGGACTGCTGATCCTCCTCGTCGCGGTCGTCGCGGCGGCGATCGCGGAGTCGGGCCTGGGCCCCAAGGCCGTGGCGATGCTCGGCGTCCTCGCCGCGACCGGCGCCGCCCTCAGACCCATCGGCGCCGGAACCGCCGGCATCGAGCCGATGTTCTTCCTGATGGTGCTCAGCGGCCGCGCCCTCGGCCCCGGCTTCGGCTTCGTGCTCGGCAACGTCACGATGTTCGCGTCCGCCCTGCTCACCGGCGGAGTGGGCCCGTGGATGCCGTTCCAGATGCTGGCGATGGGCTGGTTCACGATGGGCGCGGGCCTGCTGCCGGGCCCCGACCGCACAAGGGGCCGCGCCGAGGTCAGGCTCCTCGCCGGGTACGGCTTCCTCGCGGCCTTCGCCTACGGGACCGCGATGAACATGGCCGGCTGGCCCTTCATGGGCGCCCTCGCCTCGAACATCTCCTTCGACCCGGACGCCGGTGTCCCCGCCAATCTGGCCCGCTTCGTCGCGTACTGCCTGGCCACCTCCCTCGGCTGGGACCTCGGCCGGGCCGTCGTCACGGTCGTACTGACCCTGACGCTCGGTTCCACCGTGCTCAGGGCACTACGCAGAGCCACCCGGCGGGCCGCCTTCGAGACCGCGGTCACGTTCGAGAGCCGTTGAGCGGTGAACCGTCCCACATGACCCAGGTCACCCACTAGCCGACCTAGTAGTGCATAACGGACGCCATGCTCATGCCATAAGCGGCTCTGACCTGCGCATTGAGAGCCAGGTCACACGACTCGCATTCACCCCAGATGCGACCACAACTAGTAAAAGGGGTCATTGCGGACGCCCTCCGAGCCTGTTTCTCTGGATGACGTCGCACGGCGCCGACAAGCCCACGGGCCTCGGCGCCGCCGCATGTCCCCCGGGACGGCGAGCGACATCCCTGTCCCCGAAGAAAAGGTTCAGCGTGTTCGTCTCCCGCATCGCCCGCCGCATCGCTTCCCCGAAGAAGGCCATCACCACCGTCGCGATGGCCGCCGCCACCGCCGGTCTGGTGCTGACCGCGGCGCCCGCCCAGGCGGCAAGCACGGACTCCACCGCCGAGGCCAAGTCGATCGCGCAGAAGATGATGAGCGCGAGCCAGTACAACGCGTTCAGCAAGATCGTCGAGCACGAGAGCGGCTGGGACGTCGACGCCACCAACTCCTCCTCCGGCGCCTACGGCCTGGTCCAGGCCCTCCCCGGCTCCAAGATGGCCACCGCCGGCTCCGACTGGAAGACCAGCGCCGAGACCCAGATCGAGTGGGGCCTCGACTACATGAACTCCCGCTACGGCAGCCCGGCCGCCGCCTGGGCCTTCTGGCAGGCCAACGGCTGGTACTGAGCCGCCGCGCCGATCACCGCCGTACGCCGTCGAAGAACCGCACCACCTGCGGGGCCGACACCGCGAGCGAGCCGAAGTGATCCACGGCCCCCTGATCGACCACCCGCACCCTCGCGCCCTGACCTGCGAGGGTGCGGGCGCATGTGCGGGTGTTGCCGATGGGCACGTCGGTGTCGTCGTCACCGGCGTACAACCGCACCGGCACGTCCGGCTTCCAGGCGCAGGTGTGATCGGCGGCGCGCATCGCGTCCAGCACGGCGCCGGACGGGTGCCGCAGACGCTCGTAGAAGGCGGGCGTGAGCAGCTGCCTCACCGAGGGGGCGAGTCCCCTGACGACATCCCCCTGCTCGTGGCTCCCGTCGAAGAGGCTCTCGACCCGGCTCGCGTACGGCGCGCGGAAGACCTCGGACGGGTCCTCGTAGATCGGGTGCAGGCGGTTCTGCGCGACCAGCCAGTACGCGATGTAGAGGACCCCGCTCACGTCGTTGACCCGGCCGTCGAACAGCGCGGGCATCTCCTGCCCCCGGAGGTCGTACGGGCCGCTGACCGGAGCGAGGGCCTTCAGCCGGAAGTGCCGGTCGGCGCCCGCGTCCAACGCCTTCCCGAGCGCCATCGCGACCTGGCCGCCCTGTGAGAAGCCTGTCGCGTACAGATCACCGGTGAGCGGGCGGCCGAGCCCGTCCGCGGCCGTCCGGGCGGCGCGCAGCATGTCGAGGGACGCGGTCACGGACGAGGCGGTGTCCATGTAGGGGTGGAGCCCCGGGCCCTTGCCGAGGCCGAGGTAGTCGGGGGCGGCCACGGCACGGCCCGCGCTCGCGTTCAGATACGACGGCACCCGCCCGAAGTCCTCGCTCGCCGAGGGGGCGTAGTCGCGGTCGACCATCGTGCCGTGGGTGTCGGACACCAGGTCGAGGCGGTGGCTTCCGCCCTTGGGGAGCGTCAGGAGGCCGGTCGCGGTGGTGGGTTCGCCGTACGGGTCGACGGTCCGGTACGTCAGCCGGTACGCCCGTACGCCGTACCGCACCGTCTCTGTGGCGACGTCCCGCTCGGCCAGGAACGACCTGACCTGCCGGGTGTCCCGGTCGGCGACCGGAGTGACGGAGACCAGGTCACCGCGTCGCGTCCGCTGCGTCTGCTCGTCGGCGGCAGTCGCCACCGGGGCCGCGGCGAGCCCGGCGAGCAGCAGGGCCGCCGCTCCGGCGAGTCCCCTCCGGGTTCGCCAACCCACCCGTGTTTCATAGGATTTGCGTGTCTCATCACTCATGTCCTCGACGCTACGGACGCGCCGGTCACCCCGATATCCGAGCGTCCCCCGCATCCGTGGTGGACTTGAGTACACCCTGCCCGTCCGGCCGTCCGGAGACTCGATGAGCGAACAGAGCGGCACCGGCACGAAGGCCGCCGACGATCCCGAGGCGCGCGGACTGCGTCTGGTGGCCGTGCTGTTGGGGCTGACGGTGGTCAGCGGGCTGATCGACGCGGTCAGCTATCTCGGCCTGGAGCACGTCTTCACCGCGAACATGACCGGCAATGTGGTGGTGCTCGGTTTCGCCGCGGCAGGGGCCCCCGGCTTCTCCGTACCCCACACCCTCACCTCGCTGGCGTCCTTCGTGGTGGGCGCGGTCGCGGGCGGTCGGGTGGCCGTATGGCTGGGCGGTGGCTCGCGCCGGACCTGGGCGCGGCTCACGCTCGCCGCCGAGGCGGTGCTGCTGGCCGCCTCGGCGGTGGTCGCCTTCGCCGCGCCCGGCGCCACGGCGACCGCGTACACGCTGATCGCCGTCACGGCCTTCGCCATGGGCCTGCGCAACGCCACGGTCCGCAGGCTCGGCGTCCCTGACCTGACGACGACCGTGCTGACCATGACCCTGACCGGCCTCGCCGCCGACTCCCGGGCGGGCGGCGGCCCCGGCACCCGCTCCCCCCGCCGTACGGCGTCCGTGATCGCGATGGTCGCCGGGGCCACGCTGGGCGCGTGGCTGGTCCTCCACCACGGCCTGGCCATCCCGCTGGCGATCGCGGCGGGCCTGGTGGCCCTCCTGGCGGTGACCGCCTCGGGGCGCGAGTAGCCGTCCTGCCAGTGCGTCGGCACGCGCCGAGATTGCGGTTCCCCCTCTGAGCGAGGAGTACCGCGCAGGATCAGCTGGTGACACCGCGTTCGCGGCGGAGACGACGGCCCGCGACGAGACCGCCCCCGGCACCCAGCGAGACCAGGCCCATCGCCGCGGCGGCGATGATCCCCGACACCCCGCCGAGGGCGAAGTACAGGGCCACGGCCATGCCGCCGTTGAACAGGAAGAGGAACCACAGCGTGCCGGGACGCGACAGGAACGCCTTGATCTTCGGCTTCTTCGCGATCCGCGACCCCGCGATCAGCGCGACGGCGGACCCGGCGTAGGTCGCGACGTCCTTCTGCGTGCCGTCCAGCACGGCCCCGGCGCCGGCGCTCGCGGCGAGGCCGCCGGCGAAGAAGGTCCAGAGCAGCAGATCGGCGACGAAGGACTTCACGGAGGCGAGCAGAGAGGACACGGGATCTTCCTTAGGAGTGCGGTGACCTGGGCTGATGGATCCGTTCCGATCCGTGGTCCACGATCCCGCCCCACGCCCGCCGCCACGATGGACCGCGCTCCCGAATGCCCGGTGTAGCCCGCTACACCCTCACCCCAGGTCGACCACGACCCGGTGATCGGGCCGCCCGTCCTTCGCGAGCATCGAATGCCCCTCGGCCACCGCCCGGTACAACCGCATCCCGGAGTCGCCCCGCACGTCGTCGGCCGTCCAGACCCGCCCGCCGTGCCGCAGCGACCGCCGGGAGAAGATCTCCAGCGCCCGCTCGGCCGTAGGCCCGCCCGTCAGCTCGGCGGCGACGGCGGACATGTACACCCCCTGCCCGGTGCCGATCGGCACCGAGGAGTCGAAGACCGCGATGCCCACCTCGGGCCGTACCGCGATGTTCCGCGAATGGACCGCGTCCGGCGAGGAGACCCAGTAGAACTCCCGGCACCCCATGTGCGCGAAGTAGACCGGCGTGCTCCACGGCCGCCCCTCCGCGTCCGCCGTGGCCAGCACCAGGTACCGCACCTCGTCGACGATCCCGCGCGCGTTCTCGGCCGTGGGTCTCATCTCAACGCCTCCTTCGATACGACAGCCCGAAGTCCCGCTCCCACTCGGCCGACCCGTCCTTCGACTGCTCCCAGACGCCGTCGACGCCGTCGCCGTCCGCGCTCAGCCGCCCGGTGAAGCGCTGCCGGAAGGACAGCGGGGAGAAGTCCTCCTCCTCGCGCAACAGCTGCCAGACCCCGTCGGCGAAGGTCATCGCGTACAGCCGTACGACACCCCGCGAGTCGAAGTAGTGCTGGGTGTACGCACCCGTCTCCGGCTCGACCGAGATCATCGCCGTGCTGTCCGGCACGGAACCCGGTGCCTCGGTCCGCTGTACCAGGAACTGCCCGTCCAGCGCCCACTCGAACACCGTGCGCCCGGCGAACGGCGGCTGCCCGGGGAACTCCGCCTCCACCACCCACTCCCCGACCAGCACACCCAACCGCTCCAGAGCTTCCTGCCGTACCGTCGCGCCCATCGCGAACACCTCCTCGTAGTACGGACCGCGCCGACGGGCGAAACTCATCGGAACAGCTCTCCGGTCAGGACCTCCCGCACTCGAACCACACCGTCTTGCCACCCCCCGACCGCGGCCCCACCCCCCACTTGTCCACCACGGCGTCCAGCAGCGCGAGCCCCCGCCCGCTCTCCTCGTCCGGGGACAACTCGGTTGCCGCGCAGGGTAGTTCACGGCTGTCGTCCCCCACCTCCACCCGCACCCCGGCCCCGTCCGCCACTCTCAGCACCAGCAACACGCACCGGCGGTCCGGGACATGGCGTACGACATTGGCGACCAGCTCGGTCACGGCGAGCTCCACGGCGTCGGTGAGCTCCGGCAGCTCCCACTCGCGCAGCAGGGAGCGGACGATCCGGCGGATGTGGCGGGCCGAGTGGGCGCCCACGGTGAGGGACATCCGCCATTGGGGAATGTAAGGGTTCACGGTACGAGGGTGACCTCGCGCGACTACGCTGGGCTACCGAACAGACACAACAGGTTCGGCAGTGGGCCGAGTTGCCCGAGAGGGGACTTCGCTTGACCAACATCAACTCCCTCGATCCCGGCGCCTCACCGCTCGACTACTACGGCTTCGAGCTGCGGCGACTTCGTGAAGCGGCCGGGCTGACACAGCGTCAGCTCGGGGACATCCTCAACTACACGGGGTCACTCGTCGGCCAGATCGAGACGGCGAGAAAGATCCCTACACCGGAGTTCAGCGAGCGCGCGGACGCGGCGCTGGGGTCGGACGGGACGTTGTCCCGACTGATCGACCTGGTCCTGCGAAGCCAACTTCCGTCGTGGTTTAGGCAGGTTGCGGAGCTTGAGGCGCGGGCGGTCGAGATCTGCGCGTTCCAGGCAAGCATGGTCCACGGTCTTCTCCAGACGCCCGCCTACGCCCGCGCCACGCTCGGCGCACTCGACCAGACCGACCTCGACGACCGCACCGCCGTGCGACTGGCCCGGCAGCGCATCTTCGAGAAGGAAGAGCCGCCGGTCGTCTGGATGGTCATCAGCGAGGCCGCGCTGTACCAGGAGATCGGCGGCCGGGAGACCATGCACGACCAACTGGCACACCTGTTGTCCTTCGAGACCAACCCCCGGATCAACGTCCAGGTGCTGCCCTTCTCGGCAGGAGCGCACGCGGGACTGACGGGTACGTTCACCCTCTTCCGCTTCGCGAGCGATCCGACCATCGTCTACACCGAGGGCTACGGCAGCGGGCACCCGACCGCGAACCCGGACACCGTCAAGGACTGTTCACTCCGTTACGATCATCTGCGGGCCGCCGCTCTATCGCTCAAGGACTCGGCGGAGTTGATCCGACGTGTGATGGAGGACCGCTATGGAGAGCAACTGGCGTAAGTCCAGCTACAGCAGCGACCAGGGCGGAGAGTGCGTGGAGTGCGCGCCGCTCGGCCAACTCGCCTGGCACAAGTCGTCGTACAGCGGCGACCAGGGCGGCGATTGCGTGGAGATCGCCGAAGCCGCCACCACCGTAGCCGTCCGCGACTCCAAGACCCCGGCGGGACCGATCCTCAAGATCGACCCCGCCACCTTCACCGCCTTCGTCAACTGGACGTCTACAAGCGCTGGATGATCGTGCCGGTGGCCAAGCCGCCCCCCGCACACATCGTGATGAGCGCGAACTCCTTGTCCGCGCGCTCCAGTTCGTGAAGTGCCGTCGTGATGAGCCGGGCCCCGGTGGACCCCACCGGGTGCCCGAGCGCGATCGCACCGCCGTTGACGTTGACCTTCTCCAGGTCCTGCTCGAAGACCTGGGCCCAGCTCAACACCACTGAAGCGAACGCCTCGTTGATCTCGACGAGGTCGATGTCCTTCAGCGACATCCCCGCCTTGCCGAGCACGGCACGGGTCGCGTCGATGGGCCCGTCGAGGTGGAAGTGCGGGTCGGCGCCGACGAGCGCCTGCGCGACGATCCGGGCACGGGGCCGGAGTTTCAGGGCCCGGGCCATCCGCTTCGAGGCCCACATGATCGCCGCCGCGCCGTCGCTGATCTGGGACGAGTTGCCCGCCGTATGAATGGCCGTGGGCATGATCGGCTTGAGTCCCGCGAGCGCCTCCATGGACGTGTCGCGCAGACCCTCGTCCCGGTCCACGAGCCGCCACATGCCCTGCCCGGCCCCCTGCTCCTCCTCCGTCGTCGGTACCTGCACGGAGAACGTCTCCCGCTTGAAGCGTTCCTCGGCCCAGGCGCCCGCGGCCCGCTCCTGGGAGATGAGCCCGAGCGAGTCGACGTTCTCGCGGGTCAACCCCCGGTGCCGGGCGATCCGTTCGGCCGCCTCGAACTGGTTGGGCAGGTCGACGTTCCACTCGTCGGGGAACGGCTTGCCGGGCCCGTGCTTGGACCCCGAGCCCAGCGGCACCCGGGACATCGCCTCGACACCGCAGCTGATGCCGACGTCGATGACACCGGCCGCGACCATGTTGGCGACCATGTGCGAGGCCTGCTGCGAGGAGCCGCACTGGCAGTCGACGGTCGTCGCCGCCGTCTCGTACGGCAGCCCGACCGTCAGCCAGGCGGTGCGTGCGGGGTTCATGGACTGCTCGCCGGCGTGGGTGACCGTGCCGCCGACGATCTGTTCAACCGCGTCGGCGGGGATGCCGGTGCGGCCGAGGAGTTCACGGTAGGTCTCGCCCAGCAGATAGGCGGGATGCAGATTGGCGAGCGCGCCGCCGCGCCTGCCGATGGGGGTACGGACGGCTTCGACGATCACGGGTTCGGCGGCCATGGGTGCGGGTCCTCTCCTCCGAACGGATCCCTGCGTGCACATACATACAGAACTAGTACGTGTTCTAGTTGGCGCTCTGCTTGCAGTCTGCTGACGAGCTGCCCACCACCGCAAGGGTCTTGCACACAATTGGAGGCTCCACACCCCTTGCCACTTATAGAACCCGTTACTACCTTCACGGCAGCTCTGTTCCTGATGGACCGTCAGAAAGCTTCCAGAGAGCTGGAGTGAGTTGCCGATGACCTGTCCAGCGTTCCCCGACGGGTTCGACTTCACCGACCCCGACCTGCTGCAAAGTCGCGTACCGCTGCCGGAGTTCGCCGAACTGCGGCGGGCCGAACCGGTGCGCTGGATCCCCCAGCCGAGCAACCTCGCCGGCTTCCAGGACGAGGGGTACTGGGCGGTCACCCGGCACGCGGACGTCAAGTACGTCTCCACCCACCCGGAGATCTTCTCGTCGTACCTCAACACGGCGATCATCCGCTTCAACGAACGCATCGAGCGGGACGCGATCGACGCACAGCGACTGATCCTCCTGAACATGGACCCGCCGGA
>Ga0307508_10006457_pt1 | contig 11034 bp, 9 predicted proteins | sample 9_EM_MG_FD_203089 | JGI IMG/M metagenome (GOLD analysis project Ga0307508, IMG submission 203089) | Populus trichocarpa ectomycorrhiza microbial communities from riparian zone in the Pacific Northwest, United States - 9_EM | ecosystem: Host-associated > Plants > Roots > Unclassified | place...
GGCGCCTGGGCATCGCTGAAGTCATGCCTCGAATTTAGCGGCGGCCACTGACATCACGGCTCTGAGCAGGCCGCTCAGCGACTCCTCAGGGCTTTGACCCGCCGTGTCGACGACGACGCGCTCGCGCTCCCACGGCTCGTACTCCCGATCCACGACCTGTTCCCAGTCCGGCAGCGGCAGATCCGGGATGTCGACCGATCGTGACGTCACTCGCTGCCGGTGCCGGACCGGATCCGAGCACACCACCTCCACCTCGACGCAGGGCACCCCCGCCCGCCCGGCCGTGTCACGCCAGGCGTCCCGCGTGACCGTCAGTGGATTCACCGACTCCGCGACCACGGTCAGGCCCTGCCGCAGATGTTCTTCGGCCAGTGCGTATCCGACGACGTAACCCGCCGGCCCGACGGGATGCCGGGCCAGTCCGGAGCGCACGAGGGCCTGTTCGATGGTGTCCACCCGCAGGTGGACCGCGCCGGTCTCCGCCGCCAGGAGGCGGGCGAGCGTGGTCTTTCCGGTGGCGGGCAGGCCGCCGAGCACGACGAGCATGGGGTCATCGTGCCGAAACCTCAGCGGGCGACGGAGCACTGTTCATGCGAGTGCAATGCTGCGGCCTGGCCCGGGCCCGGAACGGCCGCTTACGGTGGTGGGGTGAACACCCCGGCGTTGTCCAGCAGACTGCACGTGGATCTGGCGCGCACTTGCGCCGCGTGCTGTCGACACGTCTGAGTCCCTCTGCCCGCACCGGCCCAGTGCGGAGTCCGAGTCCCCGTCGACTCCTCCCGCCACGCCGGCCGTGTGCCCTGTCCCCGCACGACACCTTGAGGAGATGGGTATGACCACCGCCATCAGCCAGGAAGCCGGCCCCGTCGTCCACCGTGCCGGCCCCCGCTTCGGCGCCGAGATCACCGGTGTCGACCTGACCCGTCCCGTCGACGACACCACGGCCGACGCACTGCGCCGGGCCTTCGCGGAGCACAAAGTGCTGGTGTTCCGCGGCCAGAACCTGACGCCCGATCAACACGTCGAGGCCGTAAGAATCTTCGCCGAGCCCTTCGACCACCCGACCGCCCTGCGCCACCCGGACAACCCGCTGGTCTACCCGTACAACGTCCGCCAGACCGGAAAGGCGAGCACCTGGCACATCGGCGGCCTGTGGCGCACTCCCGTCTTCGCCATCGAGTCGCTCACCTACCAGGAGGTCCCCGATCTCGGCGGGCACACCTTGTGGGCCGACCTCCAAGCCGCGTACGACGACCTGTCCGAGCCCTTCAAACAGCTGCTGGAATCGGTGAGTGCCGTCTATGACGGCAACGCGGAGAACTACGCCCAGGGCAGCAGGAAGACCGCCCCGGGGGACACCGTCGAGCACCCGGTCGTCCTCGAACACCCCCTCACCGGACGCAAGGGCCTGTTCATCAGCACCTCCGCCCGATCGCTCACCGGCGTCACCCCGCAGGAGGGCCGGGCCCTGCTCGACCACCTGCTCCGGCTCGCCTCCTCGCCGGACTACACGATCCGCTTCGGCTGGCGCCCCGGCGACTTGGTGCTCTGGGACAACCAGGCCACCTGGCACTACGCCGTCGACGACTACGGCGACGGCGCCCGCGTCTACCGCAAGGTCATCGGCGTGGAACCACTGAGAACCGCGCCCTGACCGCGCCCAGACAGGACGCCACCAGGTCGAGCAGCCGCCTGCCGTCGGCGCCGCCGGACCACTCCGCACGGCCCACGTAATAGTCGTAGGCCAGGCGGGAGTTCTCCGCAGACCGCGTGACGCCGTGGAAGCAGCCCGGCTTGGAGAGTGCGAACTCGGTGAGCTGGGCGCGGACATGGGTCGGGGACGGTCTCCCTCCCCCGAAGGTGACCGTCCCCGACCGCTCCCCCGGCGCCGGACTGTGGTCCAGCCGACCGCGTGGTGCGGATCCGTGCTGTCACCAGCACATGACCGCTGTCTCCCCCGGACCCCACGCGGAGTACAGACGAACTCGGACGAAGTAGCGTCGGCCCTTGACGAGCCGGGCCTTGATGGTGGCGTTGTGCGGTGCTCCGCCGTCGTCGCGGCCGGCGAAATAGCGGGGTTCCCCGTCCCGCTCCTCGAAAACCACGACGACGCAGTCGCTCGCGCCGAAGGTGCCCACGGTGTACTCGCGGGTCTCCGGCGGGTCGACGGTGAAGTCGGCCTGCCCGCCGGCGGCAAGGCCGAGCGGTGCGGAGCGGAAGGGCACCAGGCCCCCGGGCCGATGCAGGTCCCCCTGGTCGACTGTGTTCGAGACTGCGGGAGGTTCGGCCGGCGGGTACCAGCGCAGCGCGAACTCCTTGTCGGCAGGCGAGAGCGTGCCGGGCGGGGTCAGGCCCGGCCGGAACTGCTCCGGCTCCAGGATCAGCCCGTCCGAGAACGGATACTCCATGATCGACTGCGGGTCCCAGGCGGAGCCGTTGACCTCGTCCGGGTCGAGCTTGCGCAGGATGTTGAAGAACGTCCGGTCCCGGCTCCAGAAGTTCGGCGGGCCCGCCAGATCGGCGTAGACGGCCTCGTCGTCCCAGTGGATGCCGGCGAACGGGCTCTGATGCTCGTGCAGCATCCCGAGCGCGTGCCCGATCTCGTGCAGGGCCGTCCCGCGCTCCCCGGGCGCGGTCAGGTCCCAGCCGAAGTTCATGGTGCGTTCGTTCTGTCCGACCTGAAGGCAGTCCTTGCCCACGGTCGACCAGGAGCCGTCACCGAGCTGGAACCCGATACGCAGTTCGGCCTCCGAGCGGTCGCCGACCTCGACGAAGGACACGCCGATGCCGAGGGCCTGCCACTCCTGGAAGCACTCGCGCACCACGTCCCGCTGCTCCTTGGCACCGACCCACGTCACATCGCGGGACTGGCCGGTTCCCGGTACGGGAATGACCGATCCGTCGGTGTCGCCGTCGAAGAAGCAGTAGTGCAGAACGGTGCCGTTGACCCACATCGAGCGTCCGCCGATGAGCGCACTGAGCCGCTCGGCGGTCAGCCCCGCTGCGAAAGCGGGGGCCGACTGCTGCGCGAGAGAGCAGTAGCGTCCGGTCATGTGCACAGGTTGTCGCGGGGAGGGGCACAGGCGCCTGAGTCGGGGGCTACTCAAGTCACCCTGTATCAGGTGTGAGTACTCGCGCTCATACTTCCGTGACGACCTTTGAACGCGACGCGAAGACCCTTGAACTGCCCTGGCGGTTCACCGGACGTGAGGACGAGTTAGAGCTGATCCGCCGGTCCCTGACCCTGGGTCACCACGGCATCGTGGTGACCGGCCCGGTCGGCTGCGGCAAGACCCGGCTGGTCACCGAGGCCGTGCGGGGCAGCGACCGCGCCCGGGTGGCCGGGACACCCGAGACCCGGCACATCCCCTTCGCCGCGTTCGCCCACCTGCTGCCTGAGGCGGTCTCCCTGCACCGGGCGGTCCAGCTCCTGTCCGGCCTACGACTGCTGGTGGTCGACGACGCGCATCTGCTCGACGACGCCTCGGCCGCCCTGGTGCACCAGCTGGCCGTGCACGGCCGCACCCGGCTGATCGTCGTCGCCGCGGACACCGGCCCCTACCCCGGCGCGATCTCCCGGCTGTGGACCGGGGAGCTGCTCCCGCGCCTCACCCTGGAGCCGCTGCCCCGCCAGGACACCGAACAACTGCTCGCGGCGGGCGTCGGCGGCGGCCTGGAGCCGCTCACCCTGAACCGCCTCCACCACCTGTGCCGGGGCGACCTGAGGCTGCTGCGCGACCTGGTCGACGCGGTGCGCGAGCGCGGCCTGCTCATCCGGCTCGCGGACACGGGCGCATGGGCATGGCGGGGCCCGGTGCCGGTGACGGCGACCGTCCGCGAACGCACCGCCCAGGTCCTCGAAGGCTCCCGCCCCGACGAGCGCAGTACCCTCGAACGCCTCGCCTTCGGGGAACCTCTGCCCCTGCACATGGACGACTTCGACCTGCGGATCCTCGAAAACCTCGAGGCCGACGGTCTGATCCGCATCGACGACCAGGGTGACCGGGGCGACCACGGCACAGTCCGCCTCGCCCACCCCCTGCACGGCCCGGTGCTGCGGGCCGCGGCCGGCCGGCTCCGGGCGAGGCGGCTGGCCCGCACACCGGCCGAGTGCGATACGGCCCTCGCCGCCGAGTCGGCCGCGCTGACCCGACGGATCGAGCAGGCAGACGTACGGGCGCTGCCGACGCCCGTGGGGGAGTGGCTCGCGCAGGAGGGCGCACCGGTGCCGGCCGGGTACGCGGCCGTACGCGCGAGGTTCGCGCGGCTTCGGGGGGAGCTGCGGGAGGCGGCGGCCTGGGCGAGGGAGGGGCTGCGGGGCGCTGGGGACGACGCGCCCTGCCGCGCCGAACTCGCCCTGGCCGCAGCGCAGTCGGGGGATGCGGCGACCGCGCAGGAAGCCGTGGCGGGGTGCCCGGACCTCGACGAGCCGGCCGCGTGGCTGGTCGCGGCCCGCGGGGACGTCGACGGGGCGCTGGCGGCGATCGGCGACACCGCGGACGGCATGGTGCAGCGCTACGGGGGGCGCGGCGACCGCACGGCGGACAGCGCGGACAGCGCGGACAGCGCGGACAGCGACGGGACGAGTGAAATCGCCGCTGTAGGCAGCGTGTTCGCGCTCTACGACCTCGTGCGCCTCGGAGCACCGGAGAAGGCCGCCGAGCGCCTCCCGGCCGACGGTGTGTTCGCCCTGCACGCAGGCGCGCTGGCCCGTGCGGACGGTCCGGCCCTGGACCGGGCGGCCGAGGCGCTGGAGGAGCGCGGGTTCCTGCTGTTCGCCGCCGAGGCATACGCTCAGGCCGTACGCGCCCACCGCGACCCGCGCGCCGCACGCACCGCGCGCAGCCGTGCCGTCGCCCTGGCCCGCCGCTGCCAGGGCGCCCGCACCCCGGCCCTGTCCGGCCTGGTCCTGGGCGAACTGACCACCCGCCAGCGGCAGATCGTCACCCTCGCGGCCGCGGGCCTGAGCAACCGGCAGATCGCGGAACAGCTCACGCTGTCCATCCGCACCGTCGGCAACCACCTCTACAGCGCGTACGCCCGGCTCGGCGCGAGCGACCGGGGCGCGCTGCCGTGGCTCGTGGAGCAGCCGGAGGAGCAGTCGGCCTGAGCCGCGCCCATGAACCGGCGGTCTGACCCCCAGTATTCGGGGGAGGGGTCAGGCCGCCGACCCGCCGCAACGCCCTTGTGGGACCCGCGGGTTCAGGCCGCCCCGAATGCCGTGAACGCCCACCCCGTCGCCTGGTGCAGCGCGTCCCCCGGCAGCGCGGCGCGCGCGTCGCGCAGGGCCTCCGCCAGCGACAGACCCGCGCTCAGCCCCTTGTGCAGCGCGAGCATCAGCTCCACCACGGCGGCGTCGTTGACGGGCGCACTGCTCGCCACCACTCCCGCCGTGCCCAGCGGCAGCAGCGCGGTGACCAGGCCGAGGAGCTCGTCCGCGCCGACCGAGGCGAGCCGGGCCGTGTCGCAGCTGGACAGGATGATCCGGTACGGGCTGCGGTCCAGGCGCTCGAAGTCGTGGACGATGAGCGGGCCGTCGGCCATCCGCAGCGAGGAGAACAGAGGGCTGTCCGCGCGGAAGGTGCCGTGCGCGGCGATGTGGGCCAGGGTGGCGCCGTCGAGTTCCTCCAGGACGCGCGGCACGCGCGCGTCGTCGTGTTCCAGGAGGGTCGGCCTGCCGTAGCGGTCGGCGAGTTCGGGCACCTCGGCACCGCCGGTGGCCAGCCCCGGCCCGCGGACCAGGACGTGGCGGCCGCCGGGCGGCGGCTCGGTCTCGCGGGCGCGCAGCCAGCTGCTCGCCGACGGCGACACGCTGAGCACCCGCTCCCGCAGGCACGGCAGCAGCGCCCACGGCACGCGGTGCAGCCGGCCCGGCGGTACGACCACGACCGGACCGGAGCCCAGGTGTGCGACGGCCGGGCCGAGCAGCAGTTCCTCCAGACGGCGGCCCATGGCCTCCACCACCGGAAGCCGGCCCTCCGCCCCGGGGTGGGCCAGCCGACGCAGCCCGGCCTGCACATGCTCGGCCTCGATCTCGGCGTCGAGGAGCAGCCCCGCCTCGAATCGCCGCACCCGCCCGTCCGCGCACAGCAGCACCTGGACCCGCCCGTCGAGGACGGCGAGCTCCACCAGCCGCACCTCGCCCAGCCGTTCGAGCAGCCTGCCGGGGTCGAAGCGGTCCTCGGCGCCCGGCGCGTCGCCGCGCATGTGCAGGGTCCGGGAACGGATCTCCCGTTCCAGACGCCGCTGTTCACGCTCCAGGGCCGGGATCGGGCGGCCGTCCATCCGGGCGAGTTCGGCGCGGGCGGCGATCTCCCGGAACGCGGTCAGATCGCCGACCAGGGCCGGGTCGGCGGGCGGCCGGGTTGGTGGCGCGGACAGTACGGTGGCCCGCCAGCGTTCGCTCCACATCAGCAGCCGGCGCGGACCGCCCGAGTCGAGGCTGGCCTGCTGGGCCAGCGCGGCCAGCTCCGCGCCCTGCGCGGTGGCGCGGGCCCTGAGCTCCGAGGCGCCCAGCGTCATCCGGTGGTCGTCCAGCACGTCGAGCCCGCGCCGGCACGCCTCCAGGACACCCCGGCCGGAGCCGGCGGACCGGGCCCGCAGCGCCTGCGCGGCCCACCCCGTCATCCGGGCCAGCGGCGGCCCGCCGTGCCGGCTGCGGGCGGCGACGGCCAGATGCCGCTCCGCGTCCGCCGTCCAGCCCAGAGCGAGCGCGATCCGGCCCGCCAGCAGAGAGGCTTCCGGGGCGGCCGGCGCGCCGAAGGACGCGAGCCGTTCGGCCACCGCCGCCGCATCCGCGACCAGGCGTCCCGAGCCGCGCCCGGCGGCCACCCGCGCCTCGATCAGCACCAGCCGGGCGTGCGTCTCCCACCAGGTGCGCCGCTGCGCGGCGAACAGCCGAACGGCCACCGCCGCGCGCGCGATCGCCGTGTGCGGGTCGCCCGCGAGACGGGCCGCACGGGCCGCGACCAGCAGCAACTCCGCCTTGCGGGTGGACTGTCCGCGGATGCCGTCGAGCACCTCGATCGCCGTGTCCGCCTCGGCGAGCGCCTCCGGGGCGAGCCCGGCGGCCATCAGGACCTCGCAGCGCCGGATGTAGAGCATGAAGGACGGCGTGCCGAGCTTGGCGTACCGCTCCTCGGCCTCGTCGAGCAGCCGCAGCGCGACAGGGATGTCGCCCGACCGGAAGGCGGCCAGGCCCCGGCTCTCCACCACGTCGGCCTTGTCGTGCTCCTGGCCGGTGGTGTCCCACCGCGCCTCCGCGGCGGTGAAGTCCGCGTCCGCCCGGTCGACGGCGCCGAGCGCCAGATGCACGGTGGCCCGCAGGGTCAGCGCCCGCGCCGTCCAGATGACGTCGTCCACCTGCCGCAGCACGGGTATCGCCCGCCGTACGTCCTCCAGCGCCTCCCGGTGACGGCCCAGCACCCAGGAGGCGTACGCCCGCCGGAACAGGACACGCGCGCGGGTGTGGCCGCTGCTCACCGCGACACCCCGCTCCAGCGCCTCCAGGCCCTGCCGGGTACGGCCCGCGTGCACCAGCGCCACGCCGAGGGCGGCCAGGGCGTCCGCCTCCCGGTCGGGCGCCTGGGCGCGCGCCGCCAGATCGCGGGCACGGCGCAGATGGTGCAGTGCGATCCTGAGGTCGCCCCAGTCCCGCTGCCAGATGCCGATCACCTGATGGGCGACGGAGGCGTTCCACGGTGACGGATCGGAGTCGAGCACATCCTGCGCCCGCCCCACAGCCTCGCCCGGGTCGGCGAACACCATCGGCAGCAGTTCGAGAACCGAGTCGCTTCCCGCTGTCACTCCACGGATGGTAGTGGCCCTGGTTGCGCCCCACACCGGTTTGGGGGTGTATCAATCGACGGCTCCGCGACTCTGATTGACGAATGTCGCCTCAGTGGGAGGACACGCCATGGCACCTCAGCGATTCCACGAGCAGTTCGACCAGATCCAGCGTTCGATGCCCGACGTGTCACTGGCCATGGGGCCCGACGACGCGGTGGAGTTCATCTACGAGAAGGGCGTGGTCCTCGCCCGTGACGGTGAAGAGGCGCGACTCGTCGAGGACACGGTGCGCACGCACTTCACCGAGGCGACCGGCCTCACCGCCGACCGCGTGCAGAGGGTGAGCCCGGAGACCAACCGCTCGGGCATCACCCGCATCCAGGTCGGTGACCCCGGCCACGGCAACCAGCTCGGCGACCGGGCCGTCACGCACGCCCTGCGGGCCATGCGCGAGCACGAGGGACGCGCCGAGCGCCGGCTGATCAGCCGCAACCACGTGGTGTCGATCGCCGTCAACTCCTGTCCCGGCGACGAGCCCGTGCCCGCCCCGCTCACCCAGGGCACCAACCCGGCCGCGGCCGCGGCCGGTTACGACGAGGACACCGCCGTCGGTGTCCTCGTCATCGACAACGGCCTCACCCACGACCACGGGATGGTCCCGCTGCTCGCCCACGTCCAGGGCGACCCGCACGGCACCGAGACCGACGAGCAGGGCAACCTGCTGCAGTACGTCGGCCACGGCACGTTCATCGCCGGCCTGCTCGCGGCCGTCGCACCCAACACCAACGTCACCGTGCGCAACACCCTCAACGACGCCGGTGCCGTCCTGGAGTCCGAGTTCGGCGAGAAGCTCTTCGCCGCGGTCGACGAGCAGGGCTGGCCGGAGGTCATCAGCCTGTCCGCCGGCACCTCCAACGGCCGCACCGACGGCCTGCTCGGAGTCGAGAGCTTCATGCAGGAACTCCGCACCCAGCGCACCCTGTTGGTCGCCGCGGCCGGCAACAACTCCAGCGCCACGCCGTTCTGGCCCGCCGCCTACGCCTCCCTGCCCGACTACTCCGACGTCGTGCTGTCGGTCGGCGCGCTGCGCGGCGACGGCGAGTTCGGCGCCTGTTTCAGCAACCACGGTGCCTGGGTGAACGTGTACGCCCCCGGCGAGCGCCTCACCAGCGCGCTCACCGGCTTCGACGCCCCGGTGCCGTACGTCTACCAGCACTCCACGTACGACGCCTGCCGGTTCGGCTTCACCTACGCGTGCACGTGCCAGTACCCGCGCCACACCGGCGTGTTGAGCGAGGCCGGCACTCCCTCCTCGGCCAAGGCGGACCAGGTGATGTTCGAGGGCTACGCGCACTGGAGCGGTACGTCGTTCTCCGCACCGGTGGCCGCCGGCATGGTCGCCGCCTACATGACGGCCAACAAGATGAGCGACGCGCGCGCGGCCCGGGGACAACTGCTCGCGGCGAACACCGGGTTCGCGGAAGTGCGCGGGGCGCACGTACCGGCGCTGCGCCCGGCCGGCTGGCGCCCGGGTCCGGTCGTACAGCTGTCTCCCGGCGTATGAGGTCTGGAACGGCCCTCTCCACGGCGTACGATGACTTGCCGTACACGAGGGGTGGGGCCGTGGACCGAGGAGATGTCGGCGCGCTGGTCCAGACCGCCGTCGACGGCGACGCGGCGGCCTGGAAGGCGCTCGTGGAAGGGCTGAGCCCACTGGTGTGGTCCGTCGTGCGCTCACACCGGCTTTCCGACGCCGACGCGCACGAGGTCTACCAGACGGTGTGGTTCCGTTTCGCCCAGCACCTGGGGCGGATCCGCGAGCCGGAGAAGGCCGGGGCGTGGCTGGCGAGCACCGCGCGGCACGAGTGCCTGAAGGTGCTCAAGAGCTTAAGGCGGCTGACCCCGACGGACGATCCGCAACTGCTCGACCGGGTCAGTGATGACCGTACGCCCGAGCAGTCGTTCCTCGATCTGGAGGAGGCGGCCGCCGAGACCGAGCGCATCCGGCACATGTGGCAGGAGCTCGAGGAACTCGGCGACCGCTGCAGGCAGTTGCTGCGCGTACTGATGGCCTCGCCGCCGCCCAGCTACCAGGAGGTGTCCGCGGCACTGGGGATCGCCGTGGGCAGCATCGGACCCCTACGCCAGCGCTGTCTGCGGCGCCTGCGGGCACGACTCGAAGCTCGGGGAGCGGTGTGAGGAACATGAACACAGGCAACACAGGCAACACAGATGACGCGGACGACATGAGCGACATCAGCGGCGAAGTCGCCTTCGACGGCGAGGAGTTGGGCCTCGACCTGCTGGAGGAGGAGCTGCGCCGGGCCGCGGCCATCCTGGACCCGGTGCCGCCCGAACTGCGCCAGATCGCCGTCGAGGCCTTCGCGTTGCACGACCTCGACGCCCGCATCGCCGAGCTGACCTTCGACTCGGTGGTCGACGCCCTCCCCGTACGGGGAGCGACGGACATGCCGCGGATGCTCACGTTCCACGCGGGCGGGGTGACCGTCGACGTCGAGCTGACCGCACAGGGGCTGATGGGACAGGTGCTGCCGCCGCAGACGGCGGGCATCGAGGTGCTCAGCGGCCCGCAGGCGGGTTGGGCCCTGGAGACCGACCCCATGGGGCGCTTCACGTACGGCGAACCCCCCGCCGGCCCGTTCGCACTGCGCCTGCGGACCGGCGAGGGAGTGCTCGTCACGGACTGGCTGACGGCCTGAGGCGGGACCCTGCCCTCACCAGGTGACGGGCAGGGTCTGCGGCTCTCGGATCATGGTCTTGCGACGCCGGACGACCTGGTCGGCGGGGACCGCGAGTCGCAGGCCCGGCAGCCGCTCCAGCAGCGTGCCGAGGAGCAGTTCGGTCTGCAGGCGGGCGAGCACGGCGCCGGTGCAGTGGTGCGCGCCGTTGCCGAAGGCCAGGTGCGGGTTGGGGCCGCGGTCGGTGTCGATCCGGTCCGGGCCGGGGAGCGAAGTTGGGGGCGAGCCGCGTCACCTGACGGCGGGTACCTCCGTACGGCTGAAACGGGGATCGTTGGTGATCAGCTTCACGTCGTCGTACCGGGCCGCCGGCCACGCCCAGCCCTCACCGTGCGACAGCCGGATCCGGGTCAGCGGGCCCTCGCGCATGAACTCCGCGAGCACCGGGTCGAATTCCGTCCCCGGGAGGTCGAGCGCGGGCCAGTCCCGCACCGGGGGCGGGGCCCGCTCCCTCAGCGTGGTGGTCTCCTGGGTCATGCCCTCCACC
>Ga0307508_10006458_pt1 | contig 11034 bp, 9 predicted proteins | sample 9_EM_MG_FD_203089 | JGI IMG/M metagenome (GOLD analysis project Ga0307508, IMG submission 203089) | Populus trichocarpa ectomycorrhiza microbial communities from riparian zone in the Pacific Northwest, United States - 9_EM | ecosystem: Host-associated > Plants > Roots > Unclassified | place...
TGATTTGCGGCGCCGTGCGCTGCAGACCGCGGCCGCGAGTGCGGGAAGTGCTGCTGCGCGTCACTCGTCGTCGTCGTCCGCGCGACCCTTGGCCTCTTCGCCGAACTCGGCCATGACCTTCAGCTTGTCGCCGGCGGCGCGCCGCAAGTCTTGCACGTAGCGCGCGAGCGCCTCGCCCGATTTGGCCTGCAACAGCTGCTGCACGACCTTCGACTTCTCTTTGATGAAGTCGTCGTGGCTGGCGTCGGTGCGCTCTTTGAGCTGCATGACCAGCGCTCCCGTCGAGGTCGAGAGCGGCTTAGCGTAGACCTCGTCGGGCTGCTTGAGCTCGAACGCCTTGGGCCCGAGTGGCTCGCTGGGGTCGACGTCGGGCAGGGGGTTGCCGGAGGCGTTGAAGGGCGCGGAAACCTCGAAGTGAGGCCGATCCGCCGACAGCAGCGCCGGTGTGTCGGCAGTGGGCTTGGCGGCGTCGGCTTTGGGCGCGCGCTTCGACGAAAACTCGACCGCAAGCGCGCGCGTCGCGTCTTCGAGCTTCTCGCCGGCTTTGGCGCGCGTGATCAGCTGCTCGGCGAATTTGGCCAACGCCTCGTCGGCCGCAAAGTGCGCGTAAAGTTTGCGCGCCACGAAGCGGCGAGCTTCGTGCTCCACTTTGTCGGCCGCAAGCTTGGCGGTGACTTTGAGCACATGGTAGCCACGCGGGCTCTCGACCACCGTCGACAGGTCGCCGGGCTTGAGGCTCTCGAGCGCCTTCTTCAGCTCGTCGGCGCCCACCCCGTAGCTCGCGCCCACGCAGCCCAGGTCGCCGCCCAACATCGCCGTCGCGCCTTGCGACAGCTCACGAGCCACGGCGTCGAACGACTCGCCCTTGGCGACGCGTTCGCGCGCCTGCTCGGCTTTGAGTCGCACCGGTTGCTTCTCGTCGTCGAGCGCATTTTCCGGCAGCTGCACGAAGATCTCGCGAGCCAAGCTGCAGCCCGGCGTAAAGTCGGCCTTCTTGCTGGCCAAGTCCGCGTCAACCTGGGCCTGATTTCCGAGGCTCCACTTGTCGACGGCCGCGTCGTCCAGATCGATCGCGAATTTCGCGAACCAATCACGCTTGAGGCTCACCGTGCGCACGACCACCTTCGCTCGGTCGCGCTCGAACAGCAGGTACGCCTCGGGGTCGGGAATGCGCACGCGCGAGCGCACGATGTCGCGCATGCGGGCGGCGAGCAGCTCTCGCTCCTGCATCTCCTTGAACTCCTTGGGCCCGCGATTGGTCAGCCTGCGAACTTGATTCTCGTAGACCTTGTAGTCGAACGGCTCGTTCGGGGTGCGGCGGACCTGGACCTGCCGCACCGGGTACTCGGCGCCCGGCGCGCAGGCGTAACCGGCGTTGGAAGGCGGACACAGACCGAGCATGAACGACAGCTCCGACATGCCTTCGGCCGGCAGCGAGGCGCGCACGCGGCCCTCCATCAAGTCCGCCTCCAGGGCGTCCTCGCTCACCTTCAAGCCCAGCTTCTTGGCTTCGGCGACCAGCAGCTCTCGTTCGGCCAGGCCGTCGAGCACTTGCTTGTTCAGGTGGAAGCGCTTGGACAGGTGCTCCGCGCCGCGCACGACGATCATGCCGCGCGCCGCGTAGAACTCCTTGGCGTCGACGCAGTAGCCGTCGTACGTCACGGCACAATCGCGAGCGACCTTGGCGGTCGGACCGCTCTTGCCGGCGCGAAACTCCAGCGCAAAGACTACGATGATCGAGAACGCGACGCCCGCGACCACGACGTTTCCGATTCCACCGCTTCGAAAGAAACTCAGCATGGGCCCTGACTTGGGCGCCGCAGATATCACGCCCTAGAGGGCGAAGCCAGGCGAGTGCCGAACCGCAGGCCTATCTCCGCGCCCGCTCAGCGCGCACGGTCGTGAGTTAGCGTCTTTTCCAGGGAAAGCGTGTAGCGGAGCTCTTGCTCGAGCTCGTCCTCGCTAGCCACGCCGCGCTCGAAGGACACCTCGTACCAAGTGTCGAGCGTGCTCGAGGCGTCGCCCGGATCCCGAACCGGCACTTCGGCGACCCCCACCTCGGTGTAGCCTCGAGCGCGAGCTTCGACGACAGAAGCGCGCGCCCGCTCGTACAAGTCGTCGGCGCTCACGGACGGAAAGTCACTGGCCTGCGCGCGGACCACGAAGCGAACGGCAAACGGTGAACCCGGCCGCACGGCGACGCCGCTGTCCATGATGAGGTTGTCGCGAACGCGATCGGCCAAGACTATGTGGTCACCCAAGGTGCGGTACACCTCGAAGCCTCGGGCGACTAACGTCTTCTTGAGCTCAGCGGGCGTGGGGGTCATGGGGGGAAGTGGCCTCGGGCCGCGACGTCCCTCATGATCCAGGTGATCAGGAGAGACCCCTCTCACGCACACGAGATCGACACCCGGAACGTACGCGGTCCGATTGGGAATCGTCAAGCTCGGGCATCTTCCTTCCCCCTCCGCTCGCTCCGCGCGGTGATGCTCCGGGCAGGCGCCAGACAGCCGCACGCGGCACGACGGGGCCCGCACCCCGCAGCTCGGGGACCCCACCCCGGGCTAACAGGAGTGGCTAAGTGGCGGCATCTCTCAGCCGCGATCAATTGCGCCGATTTCGGTCGGAAAACCAGCGAGTGACTTCGTCACGACTTGGTCTGCACGGTGAAAAGCCGTCTTTGAGTGACGGTAGGTCGACATGCTGGCCATGATATCGTGGTGCTCGTGAGCCGCAGGAGCCCGCCGTCGTCATCGGAGGTCCACGCCCAAAGGCGTGCCACCGGAGGTGCGCGCCGCGAAGCCACCGAGCGGGTGACGCTCCGCGGACCCGACTTCGAGACCCACGGCTGGACCCTGAACGTGAGCCGCGGCGGCATGCGCGCGATCGTCGAAGAGCCCCTCAAGTCGGGCCTCGAGTACGACCTTTTCGTCGGCGACGTCGAAAACGCAGCGCGCAAAGTCACGGTCGTCTGGGTGCAAGACGAAGCCGACGGCCAAATCGTCGGCGTCCGCTTCCTCGACGTAGTGCGCTCCGTCCCGCCAGAAGATATTTAGGTTTCGGGTAGGCCCGCCCGTACGTATCCCGGCCCAGGCTGACCTGAACCGCAGCGGGCGCTCGGGCTCGCCGAGTTTGTCTCGGCGCTTCCTCTCAATCGACGATCGTGATCTTCTCTTCCGAGGTCGGTGGGGTTGTTTTGGCTCGCGCTTTGCGCGAGCTCGCGCCGTAGCAGGACGCTCCGCTTTGCAGGTTGAACGCCTGACCCGCCGCCCAGCTGGGCGGCCGCGCTACAAACGAGACCGGGCCTCGCTCGTCAGGCCGGCGTAGAGTCCCCGAACTTGGCGACGACTGAGGAAATTCTCGGCCCTGGCGGGCCGTTGTCGCGCGCGCTTTCGGCGTACGAGTCGCGCACTGGGCAGCTGGACATGGCGCGCGCGGTCGAACGCGCGCTGCGCGACGAGGGCATCTTGTTCTGCGAAGCGGGGACCGGCACCGGCAAGACCCTGGCCTACCTGGTGCCCGCTCTGCTGTCGGGCAAGAAGGTCGTGGTTTCGACCGCCACGCGCGCACTGCAAGAGCAAATCTTTCTACGTGACCTGCCGCTGATTGAAGAAGCGCTCGGGCTGTCGTTTCCGGTGGCGCTGATGAAGGGGCTGTCGAACTACGTTTGCCGGCGCAGGCTGGCCGAGTTTCGAGCCAGCCCCGAGAGCTTGCGCCCGATGTACGCGCGCACGCTCGACTCGCTGACGAGCTTCGTCGAAGAGTCCGAGAGCGGTGACTTTGCCGAGCTCGCCGGCATGGCCGAAGACGATCCGGTGCGGGCCGAGGTCGCGTCGTCGAGCGACACGCGCCTCGGCGCGTCGTGCCAGTATTTCGACGAGTGCTTCGTCACGCGCATGCGACGCGAGGCCGAGCGCGCGCGCCTGATCGTCGTCAACCATCACCTTTTTTTCGCAGACCTGGCGCTGCGCGGCCCGCACCCAGGGCGCGTGCTGCCGGACTATGACGCGGTGATTTTCGACGAGGCGCACCAGCTCGAAGACATCGCCACGGAATTTTTCGGCATGCGCGTCTCGCGGCGCCGGCTCGATCGCATGCTCGCCGACGCGGAACGCGCGCTGCGAGCTGCCGGCGCGAGCGATCCGCTGTTCGGCGGTGACGCCGCGCTGCGCAGCGTGAGCGCCGTCGAGGTGTCGGCCGACGCCTTCTTTCACGCGCTCGGTCAGGCCGCGGGCCGCGACGAGCGGGTAACGCTGGAGCGCGACATTTTCTCCGGCGAAGTCGCCGCCAGCTGGCACGCGCTCGATTCGGCGCTGGAAGGGCTGTCGGCCGCAACCGACATGGCGCGCGGACGGCTTACGGCACCGTCGTTGCGCGGACCGCGACCGGCGTCGACCTTGCCGGACGCGCTCGAGCTTGCGTCGCGCCGCAGCGAAGACGCGCGCTCTGCTCTTTCGCAAGTGGTCGAGGGCGGCTCGGGTCGCGTCACCTGGCTCGAACGCGGCAACCACAACATGACGCTCGCGTCATCGCCGGTGGACTTGTCGCTGCTGTTTCGCGAGCGCATTTTCGAGACGGTACCGGCGGTCGTGCTCACCAGCGCGACGCTGTCGACCGCGGGCCCAAACGCGAACAGTGAACGTGCGCCGAGCCGCGCACGCGACGAAGCTGACGACGTCGAACGCACGAGCGACGCCGAACGCAGCGTAAAGAGCGCCTTCGGCTATTTTCGCGCGCGCTACGGCGTGGCCGACGCGCGCATCGAGGTCAGCGAGCTGGTCGTACCTTCGCCCTTCGATTTCGAGCAAAATGCGCTGCTCTACACGCCGCGCGACTTGCCCGCGCCCAATGCGCCCGGCTTCGCAGAGCGCGCCGCGGAGCGCGTGGCCGAGCTGGTGGCGATCACGGGCGGTGGCGCTTTCGTGCTCACGACCTCACACCGGACCTTGCAGCTGCTGTCGCGGCTGTTGCCACCGAAGCTCGGCGGCAAGCGTTTGCTGGTGCAAGGCACCAGGCCCAAAGCAGCGCTCACGCAGGCGTTCCGCGCCGACGGCAACGCCGTCTTGCTCGCCACGCAAAGCTTTTGGGAAGGCGTCGACGTGCCCGGCCACGCGCTCCGGCTCGTGGTGCTGGAGAAGATCCCGTTCGCGGTACCGACCGATCCGGTGATGGTGGCGCGCGGGCGCGAGCTCGAAGCTGCCGGCGAAAGTCCGTTCATGAAGCTGTCCGTGCCGGCCGCAGCGATCGCGCTGAAACAGGGCTTTGGCAGGCTGATCCGCACGCAGCGTGATGTGGGCATCGTGGCGCTGCTCGACGAACGCGTTCACCGCCGCGGCTACGGCAAGCTCATTTTGAGCGCGCTACCGCCGGCGCAGCGCACCAGCGAGCTCGAGGACGTGCACGCGTTTTGGAAGCGTATCGGAGAGCGAGTCGTGGAACGCGTGGGCAGCTAACAGCTGCCCGGCCGAAGAAGGTCACTTCTTCTTTTTGCCGCCGGCCTTCTTCTTCGGCGCTGGCGGCTTCTTGGCGGGCGCTTGCTTTTTCGCGACCGGCGCCTTCTTGGCAGGTAGCTTCTTTTTGGCGGCGGGTGCCTTCTTGGCAGGCGCCTGCTTCTTTGCAGCCGGCGCCTTCTTGGCAGGTGCCTGCATTTTCGCGGCGGGCATCTTCTTGGCGACAGGCGCCTTCTTGACGGGCGCCTTCTTGGCGGCGGCTTTCTTTGGCGCGGGCGCGGGGGCTTTCTTCGGCGCGGGCGCGGCCTTCTTCGGCGCGGGGGCCTTCTTCGGCGCGGGCGCGGGCGCGGCTTTCTTTGGCGCGGGCGCGGCAGCTTTGGGCAGAGTCGCCGGCTTCGTTTTCGCTAGCGGCTTCGGCGAAGGCTTCGGCGCACGCTTCGCGGACGGCGGAATCGTGGGCAGGTCATCGTCTTCGATCGCCATGCTGGCTTCATCGCCGCCGTCCGCACGCCCCAGCGCGCCTTGCTTGCGGCGCTCCAGCGTCTCCCGGATCTTGGCGTCCAACACCGCGAACTCGAACGGCTTGTCGACGTGAGCGTCGGCCCCGTAAAGCGGCGAGGTCATCTCGTTCAGCGACTCGCCGATGCCGGTGAGCATGATCACACCGGTGTGAGCCAGCGACACGGCCTCGCGGATCTTGCGACACACCTCCCAGCCGCTCATGCCCGGCATCATCACGTCCAAGATCACCAGGTGCGGCAGGTGCTCGTGCGCCAGCTCCCAGGCTTGGTCACCATCGGACGCCTCGAGGACCGAGTACCCACCGGAGCGCAGATGGCTCGACAGCATGGCCACGGTGCTCGGCTCATCATCTGCAATCAGCACGACGGTCTTGGAAGTGTTGGGCATTTCTCGAAGCTCCAGTAAGCCGGCCATTTCAGTCTAGCTAGCCGAGCACGGTCAAGGGCTCCGGCCCTTCGCGCCTGTTTCTGCCGTCCCGGCCGGCGGCGTCCTGACCAAAACGTCACCCGACGTGTGGCCCGGCCAGCGAGCGGCTCGCGGAAGCTGACGCGCGGGAGCCTAAAAGTCTTGTGGGCTGACGCCGAGCGCTTTGAGCACGCGCGGCAATTGCGGCCGCGGCACCGACACGCGCGTCGGCATGCCCGCGCCGAGCCCGAGCAGCTCCACGAAATTCTTGCCGCTGTCGAAGCGTGCGGCGACGCTAACGTTTTCGCGATCGACGACCACGCTCACCGGCTCGCGCTCTTGGCCGAGCAACAGCAGCAACGTCTTGTCGATGCGCGTGTAGCCCTCGCTCACGTCGACGAGTGCTACACCTGGCTCGAGCCGCTTGTAGGCTTGCGCGGCGCGACGCGTCTCACGCTCCACCGGCACCAGCTCCGCCGCCGCTTCGTCGATCGGTTGCCAGAGTGCGGAGTCGGCGAGGCCGCTGACCAAATGCCGCACGATCACACCAAAAAGCCCCTGGTCGCGAAAGCGGGCGCGCAGCGCGCGATCGATGCGTTCGGCGACCGCGCTGGGCGCGCCGATGCGAGTGTCGATGGCGCGCGCGTCATCGTCGCAGCCCGGGTACGACTCCACGCCGCCCCTAATCCACTTGGCGGCGCTGGCCAAACCGTCGAAATCCGTGTGGCAAACCACGGTATCGATCTGGCCCGCTCGCGCCACCAGCTGCGGCGTGATCATCTCGGGGCAGGCGCCGTGCTCGGCTTTGGTCGCGAGCACGAAGCGTGGGTCGTCCTTGTACAACGCGTGCTCTTCACTGTCGTGGTGGTCGACCCACATACCGAGGCGCGGACCCAGGCCCTCGATCAGCGGCAAGGTGATTTTTTTGAAACCGCCGCCGCTGCCTGCACCCGCAAACGCGATGTCTAGCACCACCACGCGACCTGAAAGGCTGCTCGCCTTGGGAAGCTTGCGCGGCGTGCCGAAGGCCAAGTGCTGCATCTCAGCGCCAGTCTTGTCGCGTACTTGGGGCAGGGCAAGGCAGACACGCGGAATTTGTGGAGTAAGATTGCCGAATGCGCGTTGCGCTCTCGTCTCGCCCGGCCTTGGCTCGATTCTCGCTCTGGGCGTGCGTGTTCACGACGCTGTCGGCCGCCGCTCCGGCGATCACTCGCGCGGAGCCGCCGGCGGCGGCGCCCGCGTGCGGCCAACGCGGCAAGGTCGTGTTCGACAAAGACACGAATCTGACCGACGTCAGCGGTCACAAGCTCGCGCGCTTCAGTGGCGGGGAATCGGCGGTAACGTTGCTGGCTCCGCCAGCCCACGGCACCGACCTCGCCCGCATCGAGACCGGCACGGGCCGCGGCTCCTTTCGGATACGGGGCTTCGTCAAGACCAGCGAGCTTAGGATCTTCACGAACTACGCGCTGCCGGTGGTCAGCGGCCACGTCTGGCTGGCCCAGGGCACGCGCGTCAGCGTGGCCGGCGTCAGCGGCGGCAAGGTGCGCGTCGAAAAGCAGGTCTCGACGCCGTTCAATCAGCGCTTCGGCGCGCTGGCAGATTGCAGCGCGCTCACCTTCGCCCCACCCACGCCGCAAAGCTCCGCGATGCCGGGGTCGGCGCGCGTCTTCTTGATGAAGGTCGCGATGCTCGATCTTTACGACGAGGTGCCGCCGACTGGAGCGCCGATCACGACGCTGCAGCGTTCGCCGTCGCTGGACAACGTGCGCTTCTTCAGCACCGAGCAACGCGGCGGCTTCGTGCATGTCCAATATCAAGGTGACGTGAACGTCGACGCTTGGGCCAAAGCCAGTGATCTCATCGCGCTGCCGCGCGGCGAAACCTCGGACTTACCGCCCGGCAGCTACAGCCTGACGACGCCGCCAGAGCTGCAGCTGCCGCAAACGCCGCGCACGCTGAAGACCACGCGCGAGCTACCGCTGCGTCTGGCCGCCAAAGACGCCGAGGCGCCGATCGGCGTGATTGAGACCGAGACCGAGGTCTACGTGATGGACACCGTGGCGGGCTGGGCCAAGGTCTTGCCGAAGAACCTGCACATTTTGCCCGCGGGCGAGCAGTCGTTTTGGGTCAAGACGGCCGACCTCGGCTTGTGAAGTGGATCGGCCTCGGGGCCATGATATAGCGGCGCCTTGACCGTGACCGACACGCACACCGAAGCTCTCAGGCAAGCGCTCACGCATCCGCTCACGCATACGGATTTCCCGAAGCTGGGCCGGAAGTACGAGGGCAAGGTGCGCGACAACTACACGACCCCAGACGGTCGGCGCGTGATCATCGCGACCGATCGCATCAGCGCGTTCGACCGCGTACTCGGCACGTTGCCGCTCAAGGGCCAGGTGCTCGGGTCCGCAGCGGCCTGGTGGTTCGAGCAGACCCGGCACATCGCCAAAAATCACGTGCTGTCCGTGCCGGATCCGAACGTGCTCGTGGCGCGCGAGTGCCAACTCGTGCCGGTCGAAATGGTCGTACGCGCGTACCTGACCGGCACGACGTCGACCAGCATCTGGATCCACTACGAGCAGGGCAAGCGCGAGTTTTGCGGGCACCGTTTGCCGGACGGCCTGAAGAAGCATCAAAAACTGGCTGAGCCGATCCTGACGCCCAGCACCAAAGCTGCAAAGGGCGACCACGACGTTTCGGCGTCGCGCGCCGAGATTCTGTCGATTTCCGGCATGCCAGCCGCCGATTTCGATCGCGCCGCCGAAATCGCCATGGCGCTGTTCAAGGAAGGCCAGCGCGTGTGCGCCGCACGCGGCTTGATCTTGGTCGACACCAAGTACGAATTCGGCAAGACGCCCGAAGGCGAGATCATCTTGATCGACGAGATTCACACGCCCGATTCGTCTCGCTTCTGGTACCAAAATACTTACGAAGCGCGCTTCGCCGCGGGCCAAGATCCGGAGAGCTTCGACAAGGAATACGTGCGGCGCTTCTTGGCCGCGCAAGGCTTCCGCGGCGACGGTCCCATCCCGCCGATCCCCGACGAAGTAAAGATCGAAGCGATGCGCCGCTACATCGAAGCCGTCGAGCGCATCACCGGCCAGCCCTTCGTCCCCAACGTGGAAGAGCCCACCGCACGCATGACGCGCAATCTGCGTGGCGCCGGCTTCGAGATTTAGCTGGGTTCGAGAGATCAGCGCGCAGCCGAACAGATTCGTCGGACTGCAAAGCGCGAGAGGCGAACGCAGCGAAGCTGCGAGAGCTGCCACGACCCCAACGGACCTTGGAAGAAAAGATCACGATCGGAAGCGATGAGCTAACGCCACGTGACCCCGGCGAGGCCGGGCGCAAAACCCGTCTAACGCGGTTTGGCGAATCTTTTGTCGGCACGCGGCTTTGCGGCCAACCCGCGAAATAGAGCTCGAAATCGGTCGAGCTTGATCTCTCCGCTGGTCCCCACGAGTCCATGGGAAACGACTGGGTTTGGGCAATGGCTGGGCACCGAAATCGATCCGCTGGGTTGACCGCCGCGATGGCGGCTCGAGACGGGCGCCGGAGATGCGCTCGGAGTCGGAAAGGGATTTGCAATGACGCAGGAATTTATGAGTGTTCGAGAAGTTTGCGAGGCTTTGGGGGTCTCTCCTGCGATGGTTCAGAAGCTGGAGGCTTCTCACGAGCTCAAGCGCGCTCGCCAGGACGGACGAGTTGTTTTTGAACGCGCAGAGGTCGAGGCGCTGGCGTACGCGCGCGAGGTGGCCAAGACGCAGAGAGCCCAAGAGGCCGAACAGCGCGAGGTTCTTGACGGTCAGACTCAGCTGCACCGGGAAGCAGTCGAATTCGATGCTTGGGGCAAGACCGCAGAGGATCAGGATGCGCGGCGGAGCTTGGAACAGGATCGCGAAGGAGTCCGCACGCAGCTCGACCGCATACATAGGCAACTCCAGGATCTGCAAGCAACCGAAGCGCCGGCACGAAGCCAGTTTGGCGGCACTCTCGCGGCGACGCGAGCCTTGCCGAAGTACCGATGGCGATCTCATGGAAGCTCTGACGACCCTCGTCCCGGCGCGGCGCTTCTCGCGATTGCTTGGCTTGCTCGCGAACAAGACAAGAAGGACGTGGCACTCTCAGAACAAGCCAAGCGCCGCGCATCGGGCTTGCCGGTCCCCGCCGGTTTGCCCGACAGTCAAGAAGCAACAACGGGCGACGCCTCCTCGCCTAACACGTCACGGCGAATCGACTCGCTTCCAAATGGGCTTGCCGAAAGCCCGGCGCCAAGGGCGCTCGGCGCGGGGGAGCACGATACGGCCGTCGTCGAGGAAGCCATCATCAAGAAGCTGGCGACGGGGAATGCGAGCAAAGAGGACCTCCAAGTGCTCGCGACTCTCATGTGCCGTAGGGCCTCACGCTGACGGCGCATGGGCGCGTGCGCGGCTCTCCGAGCTTTCTGCGGATGACGACATTCTTGTAGAAGGGGGGCCCCCTGGGTGGCGCGGCGGCGGCTCGGTCGGCTGACCGAGCCAGGTGAGGTAGCGTTCGATGCCGGCGTTGGTGATGACCAGGGCCCGGAGCTCATCCGCCCGCCGCAGCGGTCACAGTGCTCGACGTCGATTCTGAAGCTGCGCCGTCTGCCCCGTCCGCCACGATCACGCGCGCTCTG
>Ga0307508_10006459_pt1 | contig 11033 bp, 11 predicted proteins | sample 9_EM_MG_FD_203089 | JGI IMG/M metagenome (GOLD analysis project Ga0307508, IMG submission 203089) | Populus trichocarpa ectomycorrhiza microbial communities from riparian zone in the Pacific Northwest, United States - 9_EM | ecosystem: Host-associated > Plants > Roots > Unclassified | place...
TATATATATATATTTGATATAGGTATGTGAACAATAGCTTGGCATTATATCTCTTGATATATATATAAAGCAGCTTTTTATCTGTTCTGTAGCCCCAGAAATTAAGCCTATAAGTTGTGGACCCCTGATACCCTCTTCCAGGAACTATCAGAAACATATGTTTCTATAAATGATTTGTGTGCTAAAAAATGACAACATATGTTTTCGACAAACATATGTATAAATGGACCCCCTCTAAGGTTATTTAAATATTTGAATTAAAATGACGGGTATATGAAGGGGTCACTGAAGTGCAATATTGTTCTTCACCTGCCCAGAATGACTTAATGTCAGATGATTTCCTGCCTATACGAGAACATCATTCTTCTCCACCATAATCACTGAAGCCAAGGCATGTGTGTTGCAGTCTCCAATGCAAGAATGTCCCGATTTTACAAAGCATCAAGGTGAGACATCTTTGTAGATCACCATTTTAATCAGTAAACCCTCATCAAAGCAAGTTGGAGGCCCAGAAAATGATGATCACCTTTGGAAAAAGCGTTGCCTCACTGCTCTCCATAAAGATGACATTGGCTGCATGAAGGACAAGATCAGTGGGATGAAGGACAAGATCAGCTGGATAAAGCGCAAGATCAGCCAGGTGAAGGGGGAGATCAGCGGATAAGCTCAGTGACATGGAGGGCGAGCTTAGCAACATTAAGGGCTGTTTAATTGAGATTAATGAGGACCTCAGAAAAGCGGTGAATTTCAATTTATCAGAGATTATTTACCAGCTTGAGCAGTTGTCTTCCGTATGACAATAGTAAATATAAATATTGATTATACCCACAGCTGCCCGTGGCATTTAGGAGGCACCCAGATAATCCCTTTTTGGTACTAGTAGTGGTGTCCAATTTATTTTATTTTATTTGAATAAAATTAGTAAATTTTTTTCAGCCCATTGACAGTGACCCCCTTTACCCTGGTGTCATGGCATCAATGTTCTGGATACTCCTTGATTCTACCCAGTATCTTGTTTTCCTCTTTAGTCCTGTTCTCACATGTCCCGGCTGGGCCAAGGCCCAGCCTTGTCCTCCCAAAATAGGGCACTGGCATCCCATGAGGACACAGCCTCTGGGCTGAAGCCAAGCCCCCTGTCCCATGCATACCCAGCTCCTGAGAATGCTCAGAGGTATCCATTTGTCCTGCTTTTCCACACTTCAGCACCCATTCCAACTTCCTGCAGGACCTCAGCATGTACCTTACAGACCTCCCTGTTGTGTAATTTTAATAAAATTTTATAATGTATTTAATATCTATAATATATTTTAATGCACATACCCATCAGCAGGTTAACTAACCCCTGGTTTTGAAGAAAACCAGCAACCCTGTTATTCCAACTTGTTAGACCAAAACTTTCATTTTGAGAGCGATAATTCCCTTTTTGGAATGAATTTGACTGTTTTTAGCCAAAAAGGGGTGGGGGAGTGTGAGCCAAAAGTCCTTAAAAGAATTTACATACCCTGTGTAATTTTTAACATTCTGGGCCCCCCTTGACAATTGCAGTTAGTGCTTAAAAGTCCAGTCCGGTCTGGTTTTTTGCCTTTTTTAGCTCTAACCGAGACTGAACTGATGCTAATTAGCATCAGTTTATATCGGTTACACAACCGGTTCTAACCAGTTGCAGTTACAACCAGTTACTAACTGGTTGTAACCAGTCATTAAAGTTTTAAAAAAATTATAATATTTACAATTATACATTAAAATAATTAAACACCCTCAAAAACAAGCACAAGCACTCGTTTTCAACGGTGGTGGGAGGTACTTGTGCTGGCAACTATGGAAGTGGGGTCAAAAACACCCCTCTCGCGCGAGGAGGGCTGGTGATGGGGATTGGAGACCTCCGTCTTGCATTTCAACACGAGGGAGGATTGGGATGGCTCCCCTCGGGCCTCGCATCAAATGCGAGATGGAGGACTGGTAGTGGGGATTGGGGACCTCCATCTCGCATTTTGATGTGAGGGAGGGTGTGTTAGGGGAGTGAAGAGAGCCTGGGAACCAAGTTGATAACAAGGATGCCTATCTTCGATAGGGCCTCCACACTTATATACTACATGTGGAGGTTGTGCTAGGGCTAAGGGCTAGGGCACAGGGCTAAGCTAAGAATAGTCCATCAGCCGCCAAGCTACTTGGCGGCCGGTACATACAAGTGTCCAATAGATGAAATACAAACAGCGCGACATGGGCACTGACAGTCCGTGAGATGCGTACAGCTACATGGGGGGAAGGGACGACAAAGGATGAAGGCGCGCGGCGTAGCCCTAGTCTAGGGTAAGGGTGACTAGGGCGGAGCTAAGCGTGCCAAGGGTTGGACCAAACTTGCAGTCCCCTTACAGGGTGGGGAAGGTCAAAACAGCCCCCCTTGCGTCGAAATGCTAGATGGAGGGCTGGTGGTCAGGACTGGGGACCTCTGTCTCGCGTTTCGATGCAAGAGAGGGTGGGAAAGGTCAAAAACAGCCCCCTCGTGTTGAAACACAAGATGGAGGGCTGGTGGTGGGGACTGAGGACCTCCATCTCGCTGAAGTGCTTGCTGCGTAAGTGACTGTGAAACTAACAAAACTAACCCAAAGGTAACCTTGAGTAAGCTAGCTAGCTCCATAGGCAGACAATATGAATATGTATATCAGACCCTCTTTGTGAAGAGTGTTGTTGGAGTGATTCGTCCAAATACAATACAATCCAAACACTTTTATATAATCAAGGGATGCATAACCGACTTTTGAGTAAGCTAGCTAGCAAATCTAACTGTTAGATCAACTCCAAATTACTGAATTCAAGTCACTGAGAGTGGTATACACCTTTCTGCAGCTGGTAGGCTCAAAGCACTGCACCAAACGACATAGAAGCACACCAAAACTCGGTACTACAGCAAGCTAGACTCTTTCTTATGGTCAAAATCCACATAGATCACCACTCTGAGCAAGCTAGCTCATTGATATGTGGGACATGATTGTGTTTTTATGGTTTTTGAAGCATAGCTTCGGGTTTCTTTCTTATTCTCTTCAAAAAAACTGCGCTAGCTTTGTCAGAATAGACACTAGACTCTTAAAACTTGGTAACTTTAACTTCTGAATCGCTCTAGCTGAAGATACAACTGTGCTTCCTCTTCTTGAGGCCGCTAGCTTGCACTTATCTGAGGTTACAACTGCACTTCCTCTTCTTGAGGCTGCTGGCTTGCACCTATACTCACTTGCTCAACTTATGCTCTTTGCTTTCTTTGTTTCAAAAGGCTCTTTGGTTCTTTGTGAACTACATAGCACAGAAAGCACTATAGCTTCGTACAACACCCAGCTAGTCAGACTGGAAACAATGCACTCCACATCTAGGCTCCTTTCTACTTGTTCTGGTTCTTTGAAGTGAGACACTCCCCTGCCATCAGCCTGTTGGGGCCTAGGGAGGGTACAAACATGTCTGCTTGCTTTTCTCTGTGGAAGTGAAGGCCTTTTATACAAGCTAGCCCTGATTTGAATCTAGACCGCACTTGAATCTACATTCTCTTGTGCTAGCCCATATGTAACACCCACATGGCTATCACACTGAGCTCACCGAGGATTTCTCCATGGCAAATCTTCGCTCTTTTGCTTTTTGCACTGGCGGCAATGGTACACATGCCTCTTGCATTTCTAGCTATCATGCTTGATCGTTTCCAATCGAGCTAGCTTTATGATTGGTTCATCGGATACTTGGCCTGTTGCCTCTGCACATGTCACCAAATGTCCCTTATGGCTTGGTAGTGTCATCTGACATAGCAGCTTGTGTTTCTACAACAAGCCATGCGTGTTTGATGCTAGCATCATGCTACATCACGCTACATCATGCTACATCCCTTTTTGGAAGTTGTGCTGATGCGCCTGACACATTGTGTCAATCAATCTGATCTAACTTGGCTCTATTAGTCCGAGATACGCGTAATTGATCACTTGTGCTCCCTAGCTTAGTCTTGCATCATTAGACATGCAACCTAGATTAGATACACATCCGTTTAAGGAAATTCGGCTTTGATGCCGCGCTAGCTGTGCTAGCTCGCTCTAGAACTTGCAATAATGCTTCATCCTTGGTGTTTATTTGAGTTCTAAGACCTCTACTGTATATTATTAGGTATAAGGCTGTGTCCTTTAGAGTCTTTTGCGATATAAATGGTTTATCATGGCTACTTTATTAGCTAGCTGCAATGAACCAAGTCTGCACAAACTCTATTGTGGTTTTCTTAGGCAACTCTGGGCCTAGCTTCGTCGGACTACTGGAACGTAGCTAGTACCATATGGTTATAGTATGCTAGCAAGCTATATTATTCATATACTTGCAAAACATATGCCAATTGTGAAAATACATGGCTGCTCAATGAGGGACTCATCATCGCATTTCAATGTGAGGGAGGGTGGTGGTGATGAGGTTGGTGGCGGTTGTGGTCAACAACATTGTTTATTCAATATTGATGTTAACCCTAATTTAGACACCAGTTACGATTGGTCCTGAATTTCCTGAGACGAGCACTAACCGCTAACTGGACTGCAGTTAGCGGTTAGGATTGGTTAGTACTGATGCTGTTATTTCTGGTTAGGGTTACGGTCCGGTCTTGGTTAACTTTTAGTTAACTAACCTGACCTTCAAGCACTAATTGCAGTGAATTTTGGTTCATCTGAGGCCTTGATTTCCAGGAGATTGTTCACAGGGATGCCAAAAATGATTTCTCCAACATCATTGAAACCCTGGAGCCAAGCTTGCCCAGAATAATCGGCAACTGCCATTGATCAACTTTTAAGGACCCAGCCAACACCCTCCTACACCATAAAAGTGACCTGAGGCGGTCCTGAGGATTTAATATGAGCTGCAACAGATGTTCCACTCCAGGGTTGTTTTTGCCACAATGAAGGCTTTAATTTAGGTTCTCGATAGCGAACCTCCTGTGGACATTGCGAGTATTGTATTTGTAAGGATATCGCGAACCAAACAAACAAGGTTGTTTGTTGACATTTCGACGTGATTTTAGCAACATTCTTGTGACCTTCGATTGTTCCAACCTCATCTTGACCCTATGCAACAATGTTTCGACAACTCAGAAAGAGTTCACCTCAGCCGATAACAGTTTTTTCACACCACCATGATTCCAGTGGCATCTGTGGGGCCTATGATTACTGTCAACATCGGTGTTTTATCCAAGTTACTGATGCCTGTTGTATGCCCAAACCTATATTCCTGCCATTTAGTGACTTTCACTGACACTCTTGCCAGACCCTTAACATCAATTTTTCGGAGCAGGAGGGGACCAGTGTTGAAATTCACAAACAGAAGCTTGCCAACTCTGAGGTGTGTCATCTGATTCTCTCTCCAGCTGTATCAAGGCCTAACTCCTTTGATCTGAAGGGAAGGCGTGACTCATACTGTTCCAGGGCAACAGAACCTGCAGATCTCATCAAGGCAGACATTAGCAGCGCCACTGTAGGAGAACTCATAGACACTGCAGTTGAAGAAATGAGTGCTTGTGAGATGGAGCCCAAAGTTGAGGTGTGTCGTAAGCATGACTGAGATCCTCAGATATTAATGTCATCAGTCGTCTCAGGTGGACAAAATTGAACCAACACCTCCACTATTTGGAATGAAGTGCAAGTGTGGAGATGAAAATTGTGATACTGACAAGGAGAATGAAGATTGCCCTCCTCGAAAACCTTTAGTCCAACATGTCCTAAATTATCAGGCAACTCGTATCGATATGGACCAGGAGAATGGAAAACCCATCTCAAAAAACCTTTAGTTTGACGTGTCCCAAAGTATCAAACAACTCATAGCTCTGGGCTGCTGAAAGGGGTGAATTATTGCTTACTTTTTATCATTGCCATGTGTGCTGATTATTTTCAGGCTCTAATAGTTGCAGAATCTGACTCACCTCCCCTCGGAAACCATTAATTAGAACAGTTACCTCAATTTAGACAATGTATGGAACACAAAATATAGACGTGAATACAATTGAATACAATCTGCTAGTCCTCGTCACCGTCACTGAGTTGCTGTCTCCTTTCTGGAAGATCATCATCACTCCCGGATTGGTTAGCACAATCCATGGCTTCTTCTCTCCACCATTTTTGAGCCTTTTTGGCAGCAAGTGTTGCCCTTCTTTTCTCTTGCATCTTAGTGCATTTTTCGTTTTGCTGAACCCGGAGGTTCTTGGCCAAAGCATCGTGGTGGGCTCTACGACCATCATAGAGTGGCTTCAGGTTGCGTGAGAGGACCTTTCGAACAAGCATTGCATTATGCAGGGCATAGAGATTAATCACGAAAACACTGTCATCAGAGTGATGGATAAACTTCTCTGTTCAAGTTGTTACCTGTCGCTCTTGTGCTTGAGGTTGTGTTTGTGTAGGTTCGCAATTTGCTGTATGGCAATCATGCTGAACAGAACAGATGAATTGAATCGCCTTGCAAATCCAAAGTTAGAATGACTGATGGCTGGAAGGAGAAAGTTATAGCTCATACAGATGACTTCACAGCACAAAACTGAGGTGACTCTTGGTCTGGTCTTCGAACAAAAGGAAGTTTGAACTCAGGATGAAGGTCCTCAGCAAGGAGATAATTCTCGAGCGTCACGTAGCCCCTTGAAGTTGAGGAGCTGCTGTCATGGGTGATAATTTCGGCAATTCGTCCAATGCACAGTTTCTCCTATTCAAGTTGAGAGTAGTGTCAGAATATTTGCCATGCCGGTCTAATAGAATGTTATGCCTTCTCTTGAAAAAAGACCCAAGATTTCTTCTTACAATCGTTGCCAGATTGAGCGGTCACAACAGCACCATACCGCCAGGATGCCGACTCATCATTGTACATATTGTCAAGAAATCTTGATGCTAATGTTGCTCGCCATTTGCAGGGCGGGTTTTTTTGCTTTCCCAAAGCACGCACATGACCTGGAGAAAAGGTGGTGAATGTTGAGTAGTTTTGTAGACTTGGAGACTCACCAGGAACTGGCTCTGAGTGTGAAACCCATCCAAGATGGCATTGAATAATGGGCTCTTCTTTCAGGATCCGGAGAACACTTGGACCTGCTCTAACCCACTCCCCCTCTCCACTGAGCCAGTACCCCCACTGAGGATATGTTTTAAGCGGTCTAAAGAAGCAAATTTGTGGGCAGAATCATGGCTGGCAGCTTGGTGGTTACTGTAAATGGAGCAAAGACGAAAAATTGCATTAAAACACTCAAAAACCTCAGTCGAGAAGTGGATGGCTGGACCAAATCGACGAATGTCTTGGCCAAGGTGCACGAGTAAGTGGAGTTTAATCTTGATGATTATTTTATCTGGATTAACATCACCAAATGCGTCAAGAATGTTTCCGACAAGTGTCTCAAGATCATGCTATGAAAGGAATCAAAACTCGGCACATTTGAAAGAAAAGGGAAAATACAATATATTCATCCATATTCTCAATTTCGTGAACCCATAGCATTGCCCCAAGTGCCCCAACAGCTTGAACGAGTTGAAACTCTTCAGGTGTCACAAGACCATGGATGGCGAATATCAATGTCTGCATCAGCGCCTTGAAGTGCTTCCCAATGAGGTTGTTGTGGTATTGGATGATATACATTGTGCGAAGGGGTGGGACTGTCAAACCGCTGAGATCAACAGACTGTAATCGAATTGCGGAAAGCACCCGCTGGCTGTCTGACCAGGAAACATTGAGGGTATGCCAAACATACTTCACAATTCCCAGAAGTATTGTATGCAATATCTCCACTGGTGTGTCCTGCGTTGGGTCAAGCCCTACATAAAATTTTAAATCAGCATCATGTACAAAACTGTGCGGCAGAGTGTATACCATCAATAGAAAGCAATGGGATTTTGTCACCTGGTTGTGCCTTCAACCACTGCCGTAACTCATCTGCAACTGACTCAGGACTCTGTTCTGGTTGATTGCTCCTCATTTCACGGCACTTCTGGAGGAGAATATCAATCCAATATTGTGCGATCTTGTCCTTTGTTCCTGTTGCTGTCTGTTTGTCGAGAATAGGTTTTTCCTTGCCAAAGCATGCAAGGTCAAGCTGCTGGTCTAGACATTGACGGGTCTCACTCACTGTTCGGAGCAGACCTGGCTGGTCATTACAATTAGCTATTAAATATTCAGAAATGGCAAATAGTACATACAAGATGGAGGGAGTGATATCCTTCATCTGACTCGGTATGCTCATGATTACCCCCCATTCTACATTTTCGACACTTGCAATTTGCGTTACCTCCAATATGTGATGATTCTTCAGATTGTTGTGGGTTATCGGCAGCAAGAGCTGGGACAAGTAGCATGGCACCGCACGTTCGGTGGGTGTGAGCATTGTAACATTTGATGGGCTTTCTGCGAGTGGAGCTGGATTTCCGATCTCGTCATGAAAGATCGAGCTGGTATTATAGATTGTTACTTACTTGACTTGTTCTTTCAGCAATGAAAGTTGCTCTGGTGCACTTGCATGGGGTGACGGCTGAGACGAATCGCATGAAGTATTCTTGTTGAAGGAGGTAAGTTCGAGTTGACCATATACATGTTCATGTGTTTGTTGTACTGCTTTGATCTGTTGCCAGAGACATTGTCACACCAGAGTGGCACCATAACAACATAAAGTTCATCACCATCCACGAGTTCTCGAAGTTGATTGGGCATATCTGGTGGTACTGATGATCCTTCGAAAACAATCACCATTGTAATTGCAAGATGCAAGCCAGAGATGCACCGTGACTAACCTATCCAGGTTATTGAATGGTCTTCCGTTCTCTTGATAATATCATGGTAGTTGTACTGGAAACATGTTGCTGGAAAAATGGCTTGAGTATTCTCAATTTGCCAACTGTGTCGTGGCTTTCAAGTATAAGCATTACATTAGTAGTAAGTCATTGCAATGAAAATACAAATCTAACATACCAAATCATAGGAAACAAGTGAACATCTAGCAGTCAACTCCCTTTTGCGAATAACCCAGTCATGTGGAATGACATATTGGCCAGAGTCAAGCTGGCAAATTTCCTCAATGTAGAAATGTGTATATCCAGACGCGTACATTGGAGTCAATTGAGATGGATCGAACTCCTTCCAACGATTGGCCTGCCAGACCTCAGAAATTGGACCATCTGTTTCTTCAGGATAAAAGTGAAGATGCTTAGCAACCTCTGGATTAGCGAAGTCCTGACAATCCAGAATGAGTAATCAAATATACTGATTAGATGAGATAGACATACTCGCGCAATAGATTCTTGAATGTTGTTCACATAAAATATATTACCGAACATGGACTGAGCCATAACTGGATCACACTACCACACTTTTTCCGGAGGTCTTTCTGCATTTTATGGAATGCCTCATAAGACGGAACATTTGGAACTCCACACTCCTTCAGAATCCAAAATACCATTCGCAAGAGATTGCTTGACAGGCGAAGGCATGGTAAATTGTCAAGAATATCTAGCAGCATAAGCTGAGGTGTCCAGTCAGATGCAGTGTACTCAAGCCAAATGAAATTGACATACAAGCTTGTTCGGATAAGGGGCATAATCCACATCAACAGGGATATGATTGAAGTATTTGAGAATATCTTCAGGTTTGGTAATGTCGTTGTTTTCAATTCCTAATAGACAGTGGATGTTAGAGCAATAAACACAATTGATCATGATTCACATACCAAGATCTCTAATTTGGTCTGCTAAACCGTAATCATCATTCTCATCTGCCCCAAATTCGTCTTCATGTTCATCTTGGCGGAGTAGAAGACTATAGTGTTCCATAAGTAAGTGGTGTTAGCATCGGAATCATAATGACCAGGTGTCATATACAATGGAATAAGAGTTTCGGCAAAGAGAGGGTGATTTCTCGAAGAGGTACTGGGATTATCTTGAGTGAACATGGTAATCAGGGGATTGTTGGAACCATTCTGATTGTCATGAACACCTGTAAACTCAGTTAATGAAAGGACAGAAGCCTGCTGTAATTCAAGAAGCTGGGCAGCATCTGCTGGATTGTCACGCTCAGCCTTTCGCTGAATCTCAGTCTGATGTGCAGCTGAATCGATATGCTTCTTCCAAGATCCTCGCCTTATCCAAATATTTAGGCCTGCTACATTTCCCTCAGAGCAGAGTGTGCATTGTATTTGGCTACGATCAGCACTGCTCTCCTGGAACACTATTGTTTTGAATAAGTATTGGGGTGTTTTGAGTCTTGATGCAGATTGAAAACATACCAGCTGGCAATATGAGTCGTTCTCGTGGCATACTTTTCTCAAGTAATAATTGAAAATGAAAATCTCCAACGAAAGACAATGAAGGCTTTAAAATCTCGTTTATTGTTCACCAACCGTCGCCATCTTGGAAGTTTGAAAAGATTGTGTGACTTCTGTGACACATTACATTGACCGAACTCTGTCGACAATCTCGTTCACCTTTGATTTTGACCTTAACAATGGCTTCATCTTTTGGCAAATAGCATTGGCCATTTTTCGTCACCATGTTCTTTCCATTGGCAATGCCACTGCTCCCAGTGTGTTGTATATTAACTGCCAGCATGCATTTCTCCATCCCTTACATCAACAAATCCTCTGAATGCCTCCAATTTCTGACTCTGATATTGATCCTGAACTCCATGCTGAATCAGATCCTGCTTTGCAGATTTTCCGAACGGCAACCCGTGCAGCTGTAAGGGGAACCCCTCCTGCTTCCCCTTCTGCTTCCACTCCAACTCCTGCTTCTGCTCCCGCCTCCGCATCCTGCTCACCTTCTGCTCCTGCTCCCGGTTTGCCCCTTGCACCTACCGCTCCCGACCCGCCATTGCTTCTGACCTGCCTTCTGCTAGTGCCGCGCTGGCGTGCCACATAACTGGGTGCCTTACATGTACTTACACGTATTTACCAACTTCAGTTTTATTCATTATATCCGTTACCCTGTATATTAGCCCATACCCGCAGGAGGATCCTTATCCTTTCCTCTTCGGATCCCCTGCTAGGTATGTATCATGTTAGATTAGTATTACATAAT
>Ga0307508_10006460_pt1 | contig 11032 bp, 12 predicted proteins | sample 9_EM_MG_FD_203089 | JGI IMG/M metagenome (GOLD analysis project Ga0307508, IMG submission 203089) | Populus trichocarpa ectomycorrhiza microbial communities from riparian zone in the Pacific Northwest, United States - 9_EM | ecosystem: Host-associated > Plants > Roots > Unclassified | place...
TCGGTGTTGCTACGAACAGTGCAATTTCTGCAGGGAAAAGAAGAATGCTGCTGGAGGAGTAACCTATGGCCCTGCTGCTTCTTGCTCCCGGTGCAGAGAAGAAAACACGGCTACTGCTGGGGCGATGAGGAAGAGATATGGCAAAGCAGGCGACTAGGACCAGCTGCTGGTGCAGAGGCGAGACTGGTCACAGCGCTGTTGCTGAATGTTACAGTGCAGAGGCTGAAGCTGTTAAAGCTTGCAGTGCTGTCATGTTAATTTTTGGTGTTGCTGTTGCAGAGGAAATAGCCAGTGAGGAGGAAGATGGCGGGAGAGCCGTTTCTGGGGGCTGTGTTGACAGAGAGTGAAGGCTTGTAAGTGGTGTTCACCGTGGTTGCAAGCTGGGGAAGTGAGGTCTGGCGAAGGGAAAAGAGAAGCTTGTGTGCAGAGGGAAAGTCTTCTGAGAAAAGGGGAGGAGCAGTGACGGCAGTTGTGGAGAGGGAGAGCGGCGCCGGCTGCCTCTTGGTTGGGAAAGAAGACCGTGAGTTTGTGTTCAGCTGAAAAGGGAAGGTCGTGCGTGTGGGAGCTGAGGGAGGAGAAAAAGATAGCTGGGGGGAAGACTGCAAACCCAAAAACAACAACAGGGGAGAGGGGGCGATGGCTTGGTTTCGGCTGGGAGAAAAAATTAGGTTTAGGTTTTTTTCGGTGGTTGCACTAAATTTTCTCTCTTTAAAAAAGATTTGTTCTTTGTAAATTTTTCTTTTTTTCCCAGGCTGGATGTTCACTTATATAGAAAATCTCTACACGTTTTATTTAAGTAAATATTGCAATAATTATTGTAGAGATTGTCTTCTATAACCAGCACCAACAAATCCTATATATATGGTATTTTTTTATTGCGGTGATTATTTTCCATAACCAGCACGAATCAAATCATATATCTATGGTATTTTATATTGCAGTAATTATATATGATTCTGTAATTATCTCCTTGACATATTGTTTCTTTAATATTAGTCCTGATGCTCTATGTTGTCGACACATGTAAACCCTTATTTTTTTTATTTTTTTTTTTAAATTATTAAAACATGGGTCAAAAATTAGGTAGCAACAAGAAGTATTTTCTTTGTTTTTCTTAATTGAAAATATTTGATTAATTCAATGTAGGTACTTGTTCAATCTCAAGAAAAAGGTTAAGAACAAGGCGCATGTTGAGGCTTTGATATGTGAGGCCTATATTGTTGAGAAGATCTCAACATTTATCTCATACTATTTCAAACCTCATCTGAGAACGAGAATCAATCATGTTCCACAGCATGATAATGGCAGTGAAGTGCCTTCCAGTGGGAACTTGTCAATATTCTCCAATCCTGGATGACCCACACCTAAAAATGTCGTAAGGGGAAGATATTTGTCGGAAATAGAGTTCAGACAAGCACACAATTATGTTATATTTAACTATGATGAGCTGAGACCTTTCATTCAGTAATTATATATATGTACTACTAATTAAACTTTGTTAATAATATACTATTTATATATTGTAATATCATAAACTCATATAATTTGGAACAACCTTGCAGGCAACATCGATAATATTTGTTGTCCAATAACTCTTAGCTAACCAAATCCCAAATCTTTCAATTATAAGATGAACAATTTACCACATGGTTTAGAAAACATGTAAGTACTATCACAAACTCATTATCACTTGCAAAATTACTGTATGCATGTCATTACAAAATTCTCGTTTACTGTTCATTGTTGTACATTACATACAAGGTTTATCAAATGGGAAGTAGTGATGTTAAGTCATTGTCTTCACTAAGCCTAGGCCCTGAAAGAAAAGTTAAGTGCTACAACGGGTATTTTATCAATGGATATGTGTTCCATATTGAAGAATACGGGCATGGAAGAAAGACATACAACAACGGTGTTTGTGTTAAGGGATCGACTAGTAGTGAGTTAGAAGTTGACTACTATGGTAGATTAGAAGAGATCTTCGAACTGCATTATCATAGCGAGCAGAATAAAGTGTTTTTATTCAAATGCTATTGGTATGACACGACTGACAGAGGAATCAGAGTTAATCCTCACTATGGTCTGGTCAAAATCAACTTAAAAGCTAGACTCCGCAATGTAAATGATGTCTTTGTTTTCGCAAAGCAATGTCAACATGTTTATTACACATACACCCCTTCCTTTAGAAAGGATCGATCAAGAGTTTATTGGTTATCCATTATAAAAACAAAACTCAGGGGTCGTGTCGAGGTTATCCAGGATGAGAACAAAGAAACAAGTGTGCGAAATGAAGTCTTTCAAGTTAGTGAGTTAGTTGAATAATATCAAGTTACTCCTTCGATTGACTTGGAAGAAAATTCAAAATTTCGTGTTTTCGATTATAGTCTTGTTGATGTTGACGTAAAGGAGTTGAATGTTGTTTTGAGCTCTTGCGGACAAGCAAATATCGATGAAGATGATGATGATATCCATATTGAAGATTGCGATGAAGGTGATGACTATTCAATTGACGACGAAGAAGAAGAAAATTCTCACTAACTATTAGAATGAAGCAATGTGTAAAACATTTTTTTCATTAATATATATTATGGATGATATATTTTGTAACATGAAATATTTATTTTATAAGTTTGTACTGTTTAAGCATTGTTGTTATTGTTTTATGCAATGGACAAATTGTAATTTAAGTGTTTGCAGGAAAGTAAATAGGCAATATAAACATAATCTTTCTTGCACACTGCACTATCACCGACATCCATACCGACGGAATACAATCCGTTAGCATTTCACAGTAGCTTCATTGGAAATGCCATAATCATCACCGATGACTTTGCGGACGGATGACAGTCCATCGGCATTTCACAGTAGCTTCACTAGAAATGCCACAATCATCACCGACGACTTTGCAAACGGATTCAGTTTGTCGGCATTTTACAGAGAGTGGTGGAAATGACACAATCACCAATGACTTTGCAGACGGAATCCCGTCTGTCGACATTGGTCGACAATTCATAATCACTGATAAAATCACCGACGGATGATGCGAATTCCAAAGGGCGAGGTATAAAATGCATCTCTGACCACATGCAGTATGTAGGGTAATTAAAAATTCTGGCGTGAAATTCAAAATATACCGATGGATTTTCAAAACATCACTGACGGAATAATTAAAATTAATATTATTTAAATGTCCGTCGGTAAGTCCATTGGTAAAACTGTGCTATAAATCCCAGCGACCTCCCCTTCAGTTCATTTTTTCATCTGCTTCATTATCAATCTTTCATTTTTTTTTCCCTTTCATTTCCTTCAAATCTTTTTTTTTCTTGTAATCTCTACTTGAATCTTCAGCAAATTAAAAGGTATGTGTTTTCTCTACTTCATTTTACTTCAAGATTTATTTTTTCTTTGTTTTAACATTAAAGTTTTAGTTAATTAGTTAACCCCGTCATTCTCTATTTTGTGTTGCACGTCACCCGCACAATGTCTGTTTAGCAAGTTTTCATTTGTTTGATTTGTTCCTTAGGAGTCACCACCTAGTATTTAATTGAGGGCTACTAGGAAACCCGGGTGTACTGATCTTGTCAGAGATTCACGAGTAAGGGACTTGTTGTGGTTAGGGAAGGTATTAGCACCCCTAACACACTCTACCTGAGGTAAGCTGCTTCATGACTTTGATGTGATAAAAAAGTTTTAAAATTTTGTTCTTTCATCAGATATTAAAAATACAACTTGCATGTAAGTTCATAATTATTTACCGTGAGCAAATCAAAATATTAAATTCTTCTTTATTCTTTGTGATTTTATCATAAAAAAAATATAAACAACACATTCACTTTCACTATATTTTTTTCTTTTTTTTCTTTTACATACAAAATACAAATTATAAAAATTCAAAAAAAAATAAACAAAAATTATAGTAAACAATTTTAAATTTACAAAACAGCCCCTGAAAACTCCAAGAATTACAGGGAAACTTTCTGGAAATGCAGGAACAGTGGTGAGGCAGGTTTCTGGACTTGTGAACAGTGGTGGCGCATCTTCTCCATGCGCCGCCGCGAACAACCGGGAAACAGGGCAGTCAAGATTGGCTTCTTATCCTCTTCTTTTCCTCACCGGCGGTGAGAATCACTGTCACCTACAAAAGGAGAAAAACACACAAGCTAGTTAATTTTAATTTCTTTCTCCTTTTTCACAAATCTGTTTTTTTCTTCTCCTTCTTCAGATTTTTTTTTGTTCCTTTTGTTTTCCCTTCTTTGCTTCAGGTGGTGGGGCGGTGGCGTTGATGATCTTCTCTCCTGTTGGTAGCAGCAGCGCTTGGGCTTGCTGCTGTCGTCCGTGAAGGAAGATCTGTTGTGGAGGCTTCGGGCTGTTGTTTTGTTGCTGTCGCCTGCGTCCGGTGGAGCCGCTTGGAGATGGGAGGGGCTGCTGGCTCTGTGGGCGTGTTGCTGGAGATCTGGTTTGGTCTGTGATGGTTGCGAGTCGGCTGAGAAAGGAGAGCTTGTAGGGGGTTAAACCAAGGGTTGCATGACTTGGTAGCCGACCATGGAGGCAGAGAAATGCTTGGGGAATAGCTGGTTAGGGTGGCTGGTCTGAGGGAGAAGCAGTAGGAATTGAAGGTTATGTATTGATGACCGGGCTGTGGGAGAAGGAAGGAGCGGTGAATTGGCTGAGGTCCAAGCTAGGAGAGGGGAGCTTGTGATGAGGGTTGAGGGGGGAGGTGATCTGTGAAGAGAAGGAAATGCAGGGAGATGGTTTGGTGAAGGGGGGAAGGTCAAGAGGCTGCAGGAGATGGGTGAATGAGAAGAAATGGCAGGGGGTCCTTGGCTCTGTTCTGGGAGAGCAACAACCAAGGACCCCGGGGGATAGCGGCTTTGTTTCCAAAAAAAGAAAACCTTGTCCGCTTGCTGGGGGGCTGCGGCTACTTTTGCTTCAAGAGGGAGAACGACGGCTGCCTTAGAGTGGGAGCTGGTAGGGTTAGGTTGTTTAGGGTTTTTTGTGTTGCACCTAATTTTAGTAAAAGATTATCCCGCCTTTTTTGTGTGTGTTGAAAGCTACTATTTATAGGTAAAATATTGTTTGGTCCCTAAACTTGGTCCCTCAACTTTTTCATTTTTTGTAAATTTGATTTTTCTTAATTTTTTCTTAACTTTTTGAAAACGAGCAATATCAACATCGTCTCAATGAGAAAAATCAATGATTTTAAAAATGACGCGTGAAAAGTCAAAAGCGTTCGAAACACCTTTGAAAAATTAAATTCTTTTGAGACAATGCCGAAAATGCTAAAAACGATACAAATATATTAAAAAACATATTTTTTTTGGATTTTCATTGTTTTTCACTATTTTTGGATTTTTCACAAATTTTATCAATTACATGGGTCAAAATTGGGTAACAACATTTTGGATATCATTACACTTTACATTCTCTATTTTGAAAACCTTATACTTTCCACTTTTTATTTTTCTATTGATGGCAATAATTTTCCATTTGTTACGTTGATCGTTTGTGTTTATGTTTTGTACATTGTTTCTTTTGTAAATTGTTCCTTTGTTGAATTTAAATTGAGTAATTAAAGGGTTATGAGTTAGGGTTGTTATAAGGTTAGAATTTATAAATTGGAGAATGAGTGTTTTTTTTTTTTTTGCTACTAAAAAGCACAAAGGGTTTTAACATGGTTTATCATGTTTACGTGTGTTGTATTGTAAATTTTGTTGAATTTTTTTTTTATGGAATTGAGCTTTGTGATTGCAAGGTGTCATTTTTAGGATAGTTTAGGAAGAGTTAGTTACAAAAAGCATGTTTTGGGGAATTTTGATGGATTGATGAAATCAAGTAAGAGATGATTATGATAAGCATTTTTAGTTTGTAGAATGTAGCTAATTTGATTTTAGCTATATGGTGTTGGTTAACTAGGCAATTTGCTTAAGTTTGGCTAGTTATGCTATATGGTGGTCTAAGTTTCTGATTAATTTCAATGATATGTGGCCAAGGATCATATGTAGCTTATTATTATAGTGGAAGGCCATTTCAATGGAATTTGATCTTTGAAATTAAAGCAGTTGCTAGGTGAAGAGAGTGCTGAGGAATATTATATGATTGTAGAACACTTATTGAGTTACATGGTATCTTTTACAATAGTTACATAATATTGGTACTTGGTAGCATGTTATGATATGAAATGAGTTTTTATGGCTTTCTCATTTCCTGATTTCTTAAGTATGATATTTTATTTTAGTATGAGTTTTTGGGTTTTCTTGTTTTCAATTGGTTGTGGCTATTATCAATATTTGCAGGTTTGAAAAGTTTGGATAGTCTCCAGTATAGGGGAGGTGCTGCCGAATGTTTTTTAATAATCAAATTTAATTATATAATTATTCGTATAAAATTATGTAGATGCGTAGAACGAAATCAATAGCTTGTCGCTCACATATGATCATAGCTAGTTCTTCTAGCACTGAGGATGACATATCCTTAGGTGCCAATCAAGAAGAGGCACTTGCGTCGTTTGCCGATGCTGCCTCTTCCAGTGCAGTTTCACAACGTACAGGCGGCGTGCCTTCGCAACAGAATAAATTCACCCGCAAGTACAAGGCACAATGGAAGGACGACCTTTCAATTTAAGTTTGTTTTGGTTTTAATTTTTTTTTAATTATAACAGAATTTATGAACAACTAATCAATATTTCATTAATTTAATTTTTTTTCAGGTTCACAAACATTGAGGCCGCCCGAGTAATATAATCGTCGTTTAAATCGTCAATGGAGATTCTATTATTTCAATGGAGTTAGATATCTAGACATCCTGAATGGATACCTCAAACGATGCATGGTTTGACAAATTTGAGGTTGGTGTTAATTTCTAATTTCCAGCTTATTTTTAATAAATTATTAATATAATTGTAAATAAATTATTTTTTTATTTAAAATTAATTATTTATACACAGGACAAATTCAACTGGGACAATGCATATGACACTATTGTGAGGAGGGTGTGGGAAAATCACGCGGCAACTAGGTAATATCGAAAACAATACAATATATTTTTTTACAAAATTATGTTTCAAAATCTAATTTCTCGCTATGGAAGTAGGTTGCGTGATTTTTGGTATGAAGCACAAAAAACAGTATTTGCATTGTTTTTAGCATTTTCAGCATCATCTCAAAAGAATTTAAATTTTCATGGCTTGGTGACAACACATGTTGCTACCCAATTTTTGACCCATGTTTTGATAAAATTTTTGAAAAATTCAAAAATAACAAAAAACAACAAAAATCCAAAAAAATATGTTCTTTAATATATTTGCATTGTTTTTAGCATTTTCAGCATCATCTCAAAAGAATTTAAATTTTCAAAGATCTTGGGAACGCGTTTGACTTGTAACGCGTTATTTTTAAAATCACCGATTTTCCTCATTCGAGTCGATGTTGATAAGAAAAATCCAAAAAAATAAGAAAATTCAAATCTACAAAAAAAAAAAGAGTTGAGGGACCAAGTTGGAAACCTAGCAGTATTCTTACCTATAAATACTAGTCTCCACAACACACACAAAGGGGAGCAATTTTACACGTTTGGAAGGAAACACAAGAAAACCCTAAACCTAAATTTTTCTCCCGAAACCAAGACAAGTCGTGCCCCCCACCCTTTGCCTTTGATTTTTTTCTCCACACCGGCCACCCCCTTTCTTTATAAAAGAAAACCCTAAACACACCTGAATTTTTTTCTTCTTCTTCGAGGAGCCGCAGCCCCCGACCTTCGGGCTCCATTTCTCAAGCTGCAGCCCCTCCTCTCTTTTGGCAAAGACAAACCAGAGCAGCAACAACCCACATCGCCTCTCCATCTTCCCTGATCTCCTCGCTTCATAACCCGAAAGAAACCCATTGTCAACACCGAAGCCTCCCCCTCAGCGGCGTCTTCTCCTCCTTCGGTCTCCATCAACGCCAGCCTCCACCAAGCCACACAGCAGCAGCCGATCCCCCCCACCACCAGTTTGGGAGACGCCGTCCTCACTTTCTCAGCTGGAGTCCCCTTCATAGCCTCCTCCCACCGAAGAACCCAGCGGCGGCCGACAGCAGCAGCCAGCGACCTCTTCACATCCTTCAACCAGCCTCACCGACCGGTCAACTACCTCCCATCTCCACCGCAGCTCCAGCAGTCACGGACGACAGCAATGGCCAAATCAGCCATCGGCAAAAGAAAAAAACGAACCGGGAGGAAAAGAGAATAGAGATCTTTGAACAGATCTAAAAAACTAAAATCTACTACTTGGGTGTTTTTTATTTTGTTACAGGTAATGGTGACCCTCACCGCCGGCAGGGCAGTGAAGAAGGGATGAAGCCGAGCTAGATCCCCCCGTTTTCTCAGATTTCTCAAGGCGGCGCATGGGTTCACGCGCCGCTAGTGGCGGTGGCGCGTGGAGGAGACGCGCCGCCACTGTTCCAGTGGTGTAGACGACCTTCCCTACAATTCCTGGAATTTTAGGGGCTATTTTGTAAATTTTAAATTTGTTTAATGTAATTTTTGTTTAGTTGTTTTGAATTTGTATTTTGTATTATGGATGTAAAAAAAAAAAAAAGGGAAAAAGAAAAAAATTTAGTCAAAGTGTATGTTTGTGTTTGAATGTTTTTATGTATTTTTTTATGATAAAATTGCAAAGAATAAAGAAGAATTTAATATTTTGATTTGCTCACGGTTAAAGATTATGAACTTACACGTAAGTCATATTTTTAATAATCGATGAAATAACAAAATTGTTAAAACTTCTTTAACACATCAAAGTTACAAAGCAGCTTATCTTAGGTAGGGTGTGTTAGGGGTGCTAATACCTTCCCTAACCACAACCAGTCCCTTACCCATGAATCTCTGACAAGACCAGCACCTGGGTTTCCTAGTAGCCCCCTCAATTAAATACTAGGTAGCGACTCCCAAGAAACAATCAAGCAAGAAGATGAAAAATCGTCAGCCGATGCCGCGCGGGTGACGTGCGACAACATACAACGGCAGCTCCGTTCCATTTGCTACACATATGAAATGGATGGTAAGATTAATTTAAATAAAATATATCGTTAAATAATCTGTTGTTACTTAATTAATTTTTTTCCTTACAGGCTACGTTTCTTGGACGTGAGCCAAGCCCAATGGAGCTGTTTGTTGAGACACACGTGCAGAGTCAAGACCGTCAAAAGGGGGTGCAACAGTTTGTTGACAACCGTGCTCAACACTTTGTGGTATGTTCGTTCAACCATTTTATTTCGTAAGTTATTATTTTTAATGAATTGAATATGATGATTCCTTTTTTCATTTTCAGGAGACCTATAATAGCCGGTTGAGGGAGAGATATAGGGACGATCCTTCGACCCATCCGGATTTCGATCCGGATTTGTGGATGGAGGTAGGATCATCCAGTGGATCCCATAAAAATCAGGTGTACGAGCTCTCCAACACTACGATTGAGAACTTGCGGGAGGCCCATAGTGTCTCAATCATTGGAAGCTCCCAATCAGTATTGAGCACCCAGTCTAAGGAGTTCGTGGCCTTTCAGCAACACACAACTCATCTCACTGAGAAATACAACCAACTATCGGCGTATTACGTACAAAACACGGCTCACCTCACCGAGAAATATGAGCAATTCTCAGCGAATTATGAACAGCTTTGCCAAATGGTCATGAACATGGCATCATACAGTGGTGATACATGTGCACCTTCTTTTTGGCCGTATAACAACCAGCCTCCTCCTCCTCCTCCTTCTCCAGCTTTGCATTTGAGCTAATTTAATATTTTTTTTGAAACAAATTCAATTTGTAATGAATATTATTTAACTTTATTTTTTTGTATTTGATGTTTAATAAAATTTTATTTGCATAATTGGTTTTTTTTATTATTAATTTATATAATTTTATATTATTTATTCTAAATAATTAAAAAAAACAAATTTGAAAATACCCACCGAGGGATTTACAGACGAAATGTATCCATCAACATTTGACAGAAAGCGGGAAATGACACCATTACTGATGAATTTACAGACAGATAAAGTCTATCAGCATTTCACAGAGAGTGGAAATGCATCCGTCAGAGGGATACCATCCGTCAACATTTCACCAGGAGCTTAAAAATATTTACTGGATATGTCACTAACACCAACGGAATAAATCCATTGGTATATTTCCAGCGGGATTTTTTTTTTTGCTCGCAATTTCCGTTTGTAAAACCATTGGTAATATTTTTTTTGTAACTGAAAGACTTAACGATGAAATACAGTATTACCAATGAACGGTATGCCGACGGACGCTTTCCATCGGCGATTTAGTCGGTAAAAAAATTACCGATGAACTCTAAATCTCATACCGACGGAATCTGTCCGTCGATAAAACTGTGAAATCTTGTAGTGTAAAAGGCCGTGAACGCGGATGGTTGACTTGTTGTGTACCATTTTGATTTTTAAACACAACCATGCAGTAATTTCCTGGTGATTTCCTTATGCATACTGTTTGATGAATTATTTTCTTTATTCCCGTTCAAATGTTTTCATACATGAATACTGTAGAGTATATATTGCAGTGTAGAGTATATGCAGTGTGAGATAAGGTTAACTCATTGCATTTTCATAAATTGAAAGGATTTCTCTTCTTTTCTTTGTCAATTACAGCACATGCATAGAGGTGTTCTTACTCAGTGTAAATGCTATTGTAATGTTTTCACAGAGACTCCCCTGGTTTGCAACTAATTCACTTATATATCTTGGAACATAGCCATAAATGAAGGGTTCTTCCCATTCAAGAAAATTAACCATGAAGCTCGTAGCTACAATTTTTAGACAGAAGGGTGGCCAAGTAAACTACTATATTACTTGACCGGCACTTGCTTATGTCATTATTTTTTTTTTACTTTTAATAATGATTCCTCACATTTCTGATATTGGTGTGGTTTGTGAGTTCAGGGTTCTTGCTCGCTGCTACTAACTTCTTTATACTTTGCTTGGTCATTAAAAATGAAACGTAATGATTTACATGTGCAGAATGGAGACATTAAA
>Ga0307508_10006461_pt1 | contig 11032 bp, 12 predicted proteins | sample 9_EM_MG_FD_203089 | JGI IMG/M metagenome (GOLD analysis project Ga0307508, IMG submission 203089) | Populus trichocarpa ectomycorrhiza microbial communities from riparian zone in the Pacific Northwest, United States - 9_EM | ecosystem: Host-associated > Plants > Roots > Unclassified | place...
CACCGTGCACGTCGATTACTCAGCGGTAACATCCGTCAAGGTCGCCGCTATCCAGCAGTTCAGGGAGTTGACACAGTGACGCAACCGAATCAGAGCACCCTGGCGCGGAAGTGGACCCTCGAGGTGAACACCAATGGGGCGCCGGCCAACTTCGGCGTGCCGACGTGGACGACGGTCAAGGGTCTCTACGACTTCACCACGGACAACATCATCCCGAAGCTCGAAGATGACAATGTGTACGAGGACGCGGGCTGGACCGGCAAGACGAAGGTCTCGCTGAACTGGACCCTCACGGCGAAGCTGATGCGCCGCACGGTGCCGACCGACGTCACCTCCTACGATCCCGGCCAGGAGAAGCTACGCGCGCTGGGCCGCGCGTTCGGTCCGGCCGCCGTGGGTGACTTCCGCTGGTACGACCGCGACGGATCCGCCGAAGCGTTCCGCGGGTGGGGAAACTGCAACTGGTCGAACGACGGCGGCGCCGTGACCGACCTCGAGAAGGTCACGATCGTGATCGACGGCAAGGGTCCGAACAGCATCATCACGAACCCCAACGCGCCGGCGGGCGTCGCTCCCACGATCCTCAGCGTGACCCCGGCGACCTGCCCGGCCGCCTCGACCCCGGGCTTCCTCACGGTCGTCAAGGGCGACTACTTCACCGGCACGGTGTCCATGGTGATCGGTGCGACGGCCATCACGCAGTTCACGGTGATCGACCGCTACACCATCGTCGCCTCCCTGCCGACCAAGACGGCGGCGACCTACGACATCCGGGCGACCAACGCGACCGGTCAGAGCGCCATCGTTGCGGCCGACAGCTTCATCGTCACGTAAGGGTCCTTAGGCCAATCAGCCCGGGGCGTCGCCACTGTCGCCCCGGGCTGATTGCTATGCTGGCAATCATGGAATGTCCGAACTGCGGACACGTGTGGCGCCGACGCTCGGCGCGCTCCGACGTCAATGCCCGCCTGGTCGCGCAGGACTATGCCGCGGGCATGACGCTGCGCCAGGTCGCCGCCAAGCACCGGTGTGCCTACAGCACGGCCCGTAAGCGCCTGCTCGACGCCGGGGTCACACTGCGCCCGCGGGCGAGGAAGGCGGCTCTACCCGATGGCGTTCGCTGATCTCTCGGAGTTCTTCGACGACGCGCTACACCTGCCGATCTCCGGCGTGGTGTACGACATCCGTTCGCCGGACCACGAGCTCGGACTGTGGGTGACGGCACTCGTCAGCGCCGGCCTGTCGATCGAGCAGGGCATCGATCCGACGCTGGCCGGCAACAAAGACATACCGCAGCTGCGTTTCGAGGGCGACGAGTACGACGACGGCAGCGATGAGGCGAAGCTCTATCAGCGCCTGCTGGGCGACGCCTACGCCAAGATGCGCGCCGACAACGTCAGCTGGCCCAAGATCAAGTTCGTGGCCGAGGTCACCATGCTATGGATCGTCGCCGGCGAGCCCGCGGCGGAGCGGCATTGGAACGCCGGGGGTGCCGCAGACCCAAAAGCGATAGCGCAGGCGATCAATCCGCCCAACCGCGCGGCGCGCCGCCGCGCGACGGCGTCAACGCCTACGGGTTCGGCGAGTACGACTGGTCGTCCGGGCTCTACGAAGGCTATTCGATCCCCGTCGACCAGCAGGAAAGCCTAGGGCGGCCGGCAGTCACCTGGGAGACGATTCTAGGGCACTGGGAGCTGGTGGAGGCGGATCTTCACCAGGTGTACGGCGTCGACCTCGGCGACCCCTCGCTGCGCCGCTCGTGGCGCTGGCTCAAGCTGCGCATCGCCGGGCTCTGCTCGACCGACTGCAGGCTCAGTGCCGTCCTCAACCCGCCGGACGGGTCGCCCAGCACTTCCGCCACCGATCCGGCGCGTCCGGCCGCCTATGATGATCCTGGCTGATCGGGCCTGAGCTGGGCGGAGGAGGGCTGCTGTGGCGTTCGACATCGGCGAGCTGCTGGGCAAGCTCAAGCTGGATTCCACGCAGTTCGACGAAGGTGTCGACAAGGGCGAGGCCAAGCTCGGCGGTCTGCGCGGCACGGCCCAGCGTCTGGGTTCCGGTCTGCAGAGCATGATGCAAGGTGTTGGCCAGTTCGCCGGTATGCAGGTCATGAACGGCCTGGCGAGCGCGGTTGGCTTCGCTAAAGACGCGGTGTTCGGATTCAATGCCACCCTGCAGAACAGCACCATCGCGTTCACGACCATGCTGGGCAGCGCCACCAAAGCGCAGAGCTTCCTGACCGATCTACAGAAGTTCGCCAAGAGTACGCCGTTCGAATTCCAGGGCTTGGTGCAGACCGCCCAGAACATGATGGGCATGGGGATTGCGGCCAAGGACGTCATTCCCGACCTGACCGCGCTGGGCGATTCCGTAGCCTCAATTGGTGGAAGCCAGGAACAGGTCAAACAGGTCACGCTCGCGTTCGACCAGATGGCCGCAAAAGGCACGCTCGACATGGGCAACATGAATCAGCTCATGGAAGGCGGCGTTCCGAACGCATTGAAGATCATGGCAGCGGCGTACAAAGTGACGACCGGCGACATGATACAGATGATCAGCACGGGCAAGGTGCAGGCGTCGGTCGCACTACCGGCGCTGATCAGCGGGCTGGAAAAGGGTACGTCGTCGACGGCCGCGCTAGGCGGCATGATGGCGAAGCAGTCGCAGACCTTCACCGGCGCGCTGTCCAACATCGCAGACGGACTGCAGCAGGCGATAGCAGGCGCATTCAAGCCATTCTTCGACGTCGCCGCAAAGGGCGCCGTCGCGTTGGGTAATTTCTTCTCAGGCGACAAGTTCAGCGCTTTCGGGGCTGCTGCGGAGTCCGGCATGACGAAGGCCTTCGCCGCCGTCAAGTCGTTCAACTTCTCGCCCATCATCATCGCCTTCCAGCGTGTCGTCGCCGTGGTCAAGAACGACCTGATTCCCATCGGTAAGGACCTGGTCAAGACGTTCGGTCCGCCGCTGGTCACGGCGTTCGGCATGATCTACGGCGCCATAGGACCGATCACGAGCGCACTCAAGCCGGTCGGCGACGTGCTGAAAGATATCTTCGGATTCATGGGCAGCCACGCGACCACCTTCCAGGCCCTGGCGGTTGGCATCCTGGCCGTGGTCGCGGCGCAGAAAGCATGGACCCTGGCCACCACGATATGGAGCACGGTTACCAAGATTGCCACGGCCGTTCAGGCGGCGTTTGACGTCGCGATGGACGCCAACCCAATCGGGCTGATCGTGCTGGCCATCATCGGGCTTGTCGCCGCATTCGCCTATCTGTGGACGCACAGTGCGGCGTTCCGCAATTTTTGGATAGGCCTGTGGAACGACATCTGGGGCTTCATGAAAGCCGTAGGTGCCTGGTTCGCCGGACCATTCACCAATTTCTTCGTTTCCGTCTGGCAGGGGATCTCGACGGGTGCGCTGTGGCTGTGGCACAACGTGCTCGATCCGCTGTGGCAGGCGTGGAAGGCCGGCGCCTCGTTCGTCATGAATATCGTCAGTTCGCTCGGTCATCTGTGGCTATGGCTGGCCGAACAGGTGCTCAAGCCGACGATCGTGGCTATCCAGCTCTACATCAAAATGCTGGGCGCCGTGTTCGGCTGGCTGTGGAGCAACGCCATCTCGCCGACGATCAACCTGATCTCGGCCGGCATACACGCGCTCGCCACGGTGTGGCTGTGGCTGTGGCACAACGTGGGCGAGCCCGTCATGCACGGCCTGGGCGCGGCCATCAGCTGGTTGTGGAACAACGCCGCGCAGCCGACGTTCAGCCTGGTCATGGGCATCGTCCGGCAGGTCGGTGGCGTCTTCAAAAGCGTTTTCTCGGCGATCGCCGGCTACATCGAGAGCGGTTTCGGCCGGGCGGTCAGCATCGTCAAGGGCGCGCTGAACGGGGTGATCGGCGCCGTCAACGCCGCGCTGTCCGGCATCAATTCTGTGATCCACGCCGCCAACAACATCCCCGGCGTCAACCTGCCTTCCATTCCCAGCATCCCGCACCTCGCCAGTGGCGGCGTGGTGTCGCCCTCCTCCGGCGGCACGCCGGTCATCATGGGCGATGGCGGCCAGGTCGAGTACGGCGTGCCGAAGAGCGACATGCAGGCCATCATCGCGCAGGCGGTCGCTGCAGGCGGCCAGAGCGGGGGAGGGACGCTGACACTGCTGATCCGCGGCGACGGCATCCTGCAGGGCATCCGGCAGACTGTCAGGGTCCAGGGCGGTAAGGCCCAGACAGTGCTCGTGGGCGGGTAGGAGGAGGGCGGCATGAGCTACCAGACCGGCGACCCTCTGGGCATGCGCCTGCGCATCGCGCCGGCCTCGGTTCTGTCGAACGATCCCAGCACGTACGTGTGGCAGGAGATCACGTACGACCTGGTGATGGACGTCGACGTCACGTTCGACGACGGATCGGCCGACGAAGCCACGGAAACCAACAGTCAGTTCACGTGCAGCCTGCGTGACAACCGCGGTCGTTACGATCCGGACAACGCCGAAAGCGACCTCTGGCCCAACTTCGCGCTGCAGTGCCCGATCGAATGGGCCGTCAACACCGGCGACGGTTCGGGGTGGAACGTCCTGTTCGTCGGATATATCGCCTCGATCATGGAGGACTACTCCTCCGGCACGCCGCACAAGGTCAGGAGAGCCATCACGGCTGCCGGACCGTTCCGGCGGCTCGGGCAGAACAACGCGGCTTTCAGCGCACTGACGCGTGACATGCGTGCCAACAAGCCGGTTGCGTACTGGCGGCTCGAAGACTTGGCTAACTCGCGCCAGGCACAGAGCGACGTTCTGGGTAAGCCTCCGATGGTTCTACTGCCCAGCTCGAGTGCCGCGCTGCCGGCATTCGCCGCACGCACGGGCATTCCCGGAAGTCTTCCGGTCGCGCAGTTCACGATAGGCTCGCGGCTCGACGTGGCATTTCCGCCATACGTTCCGGTCGGCAACACGGTTCGCATGTTCTTTATCGCCAACATCGCCGTCATCACCACCAATCTGACGATGGTCAGAATGAGCCTAGCCGGTAGTAACGCGGCATTTTGGGAAGTGTTCGTGACGCCCGGAGGGGCGCCGCAGATACGCGCGTTGACGCAGGGTTTCAACACCATCTTCAGCTCGACCCTGTTCGCGATGCCGGCCGGCCTGATCGGCAACTTCAGCAACAACCCGACGCTACATCCATGGATGATCTACTGCCTGACGCTGCAGCAGAGCGGCGCCGACATCGCGTGGACGTTCAGCTATACGCCATTGTGGATAAGCGATCTTGGACAGTTCGACGGCGGCATATTCCAGGTGAACAGCACGCTCACCGCGACAGCGTTGGGTCAGCCGAACGGCTTTATCATATCGCCGAGTGCCAACGCCGAAGACATGGCGTTGGGGCATCTGGGGTTGTACGACATCGGCATACACGCCCTGCCGAACGTCAGTACGGGCAGCTTTCTCGGCTGGCCGCAGACGGTGGCACAACGTATCGCGGGCGTCGCCAATGAATTCGGCGTGCCAAATTCGGTCGGTACGTCGACCACCACCATGGGAGCGCAGCAGCTCGGCACGGTGCTGGACATGATCCGAGACGGCGCCAAGGTCGATCACGGAATCGTCAGCGACAGCCGTGGGGTGGTGTCGTACCGCGGTCTGTCCGACCTCTACAACCTCACGCCAATGATCAAATTGGACGGTGCGAACCGCGAGCTTTTCCAGCCGTACGCGCCCGTGCTGGACGATCAGAAGCACCGCAACCGCGTCACCGTGACCCGCGTAGGTGGGTCGAACTACCTCGCCGAAAACCTGGTCGACCAGGCGCGCACGGGCCTGGCCGAGGGGAGCGAAACGATCAACGTCGGTTCCGACTCGCAACTGCCGGACCACGCGGGCTACTTCCTCGCCGTGGGCACCGTGGTCGGCAAGCGCTATCCACAGTTCACGCTCGACTTTCTGCGCGCTCCGGAGTTCGTGCGCCCCTGGCTGGCCATGCGCCTGGGCGACCGCTTCCTGCTGACCAATCCGCCGCGCGCCGGCGCCAAGGATGACGTACAGCTACAGCTACGGGGCTTCAAACAGCGCTGGGCGGGGCGGTACAAATGGACAGCCGTCTGTAACACGATCAAGGCCGATCCGTGGAATGTCGGCGTGCTCGACGATCCGATCCTTGGCCGCGCGGAGTCCGACCTCGGCGCCGTGACCGTGCCGGCCGAGGTCAGTAGCGAGACGCTCACCACGTTCAACATCGCCGTAGCCGCGGACACGCCGCCGGTGATGGACTCAACCCTGCTGCCCGGAGATTTCCCGGTAGACCTCAACTGGGAGGGTGAGAAGATCAGGATGACGGCGTGTACGTCATCCCTGCTCGACGTGTTCGGGCGCACCTCCGCCTCGACCTGGGGCAACGCGGACACCGGACAGACCTACGTGACGTCCGGCGGCGCCGCTGGCGACTACAACACGGGATCCGGCGTCGGCACCATGTCCGCCACGAGCGTCAATGTTTTTCGATCCGCGCTGGTCGATACGGGCGTCAACGACCACACCGTCCAGGGCGACTTCGCCCTGTCGATCGGCAACGCCAACACGGCCAGCGTGACGCAATGGCTGCTGTTCAGGGCGACAGACTTGAGCAACTATTACGCCGCCCGTTTGGAACTGACCACGACCGGTACCGTGCTGCTCAACCTGTCCAAGCGCGTGTTGGGCACGCTGTCCGGCGTCACGTCGGCGGCCACGGTCGGCACGGCCCACACGGCAGGCGACTGGTGGCGGATCGCTGCCGACATACACGGCAGTACGCTGCGGTTCAGGGCCTGGCCGTTGGCGCTGACGTCGGATCCCGGCTGGTCGGCGTCGGTGACCGATACCAGCCTGACGACGGGGACGCTGGTCGGCGTGTGGTATCGGTTGGAAACGGGCAATACGAATACTCTTCCGGTCACGCTCAGCGTCGACAATCTGATCGTCAGCAACCCGCAGACGATCACCGTTGCGCGCGGCGTCAACCGCGTTCGCAAGATCCACAAGGCCAACTCCGTGATATCCCTCTGGCAACCCATGGTGGTGGCGCTGTGACGTTCGTGGCCTTCCAGATCGTGCGAGCCTCGCAGCTCAACACGGAGATCAACGCGTTCGCGCCGGCCATCGCGAGGCGCACGAGCGACCTGGCGCTCATCACCAATACGCTGACCAACGATGCCCAGCTGTTCATCGCCGGCCTGACCGCCAGCAAGGTCTACCGGCTCGATTCCCTGATCATCATGAAGGGGTCGACCGCAGGTGATTTTCAGATCGGCTGGACCTGCAGTGGAAGCGGCTCGTCGATGGTGTGGGGACAGAACGGCATGGGAACCGGCGCGGCCGACCAGTCCGGCAGTGAGTTCCACAACCAGCTGAACCTGGGCGATAGCGGAAACTACGGCACGTTCAGCGCCACCACATCTCCACAGAAAGCGACGCCGGGCGGCTTCCTGTTTACCGGCACCGGGGTCAACATCACGCTGCAGATGAAGTGGTGCCAGGCTGGCGTAGACGGCAGCAACGGCAGCACGATCGTCACCGGCTCGACGATCTGCCTCACGCCGGTCGGATGATATTGTCGAATCATGAGCGACGTCATCGGGATGCGGCCGTGGGTCTTCGAAGATCGTGACGACCACGACAACGTGATCACGCTGACCGTCCTCCCCACCCCGGACGACGCGATCATGGACGTGCACACCTACCGCGACACCGGGTACCCGTACGCCGCCCTTTCGCTGGGAGGGAGGTCGCTCGACGTGCCGGAGGGAAGCACGCTGCAGACGTTCGCGCTCGCAGCGCTGGGCATCACGCGCATGTCGCAGCTCGAGGGGATCGAGGTGAGCGTCAATGACGTCCCGACAGCACCAGCAGTGGATATCGGCGGGCAGGCCTGACAGCGGGCTGGCGCTACCTCTCGCCGAACTGCGCGACACGCTGCGCGCCGCGGGCTGGCTGGTCTACGACTGGCCCAACGATGCGCACCTCGACGCCGAGCCGCCCGAAGACCACACGTTCTACAGCGAGACCGGCTATCCCGGCGCGTCGCCCAAGTGGTGGCGGCACGCCATCGACATCATGCCTGACAAGAAGGGCGCCGCCGCGCTGACGGCGCTGGGGCAACGCATGTTCGACGACCGGCAGGCCGGTCGGATCACCTGGCTCAAGTACATGAACTGGCCCAGCGCCGGCAGCCTGTCGAGCGCGGTCCAGGACCGCTGGAAACCCGGCCACGCGCGCAGCTCGTCGAGCGACGCCGGACACATCCACCTGAGCAGCATTACCGGCGTCGAGACGCTCTCCTCCCCCTACGACCCACTGGCGCCGGCAGGCCAGGAAGGCAGCGACATGAATCTCAGCGACATCGTTCCGGGCACCGGTACCGCGGCGACCAACGGGAAAGACCGGACGTTCGGGCAGATCATCGGTGATCAGGCCAAGTTGCGCGCGGTACTGATCGGCGAGCTGACGCCCGCGCAGGCCGGCTTCGGGCCGTCGACGCCGCTCGCCAAGCTGCTCGCAGGCCAGGTGGCCACCGCCACCATCGACGAAACTGCGCTGACCGCCGCGGTCCAGCAGGCGGTCAGCGCGGTCAAGGGAACCATCGCGTTCGGCGGTTAGCGCGGTCGCGCCGCGTGCACGACGACCGGCCCCAGGATCACGCCCGCAGTCAGGGTCGCCATCTGGGCGGTGCCCAGCTCGTTGGGGTGCTTGCCGTCCGTCGTGACCTTGGCCGGGTCGATCCACGTCACGCCCGGCGACGCCAGCACATCCGGATAGCGCAGCACGATGCCGTGTGGGTAGGTGGCCCAGATCCACGCGTCGATCTGCTGGCGTGGCACTTCGCAGGCCCACAGCGCCGGCGCTACCGGCGTCACCTGGCCGACCAGCAAGCGCAGGCCCAGCGCCTGCGCTTGGCCGACCAGCGCGGCGTACGCCGACGTGAACGCGGCCAGGCTGAAACCGGCCGCGCACGCGTCGTTCATCCCGATACCGAGCACCACGACGTCGCTGGGGTTGAGCGCGGCCAGGTAGGCCGGCGCACGGTCGACCAGGTTCGGGTGTGCGCCGGTCAGCGACAGGCCGCTCACGGCGTCGTCGAGCACGCGCGTGGGGTCGATGCGGAGCGCGCCGGCCAGTTGGGCGTCGAAGTGGTCCGCCGGGGAGGGAAGCTCGGCGGACGCCAGGATGCTGTCGCCCAGCAGGGCGACACGCTCGGTTGCCGGCAGTCCGTACATCGACGTTCCTGGAACGATGTGGCCGGCCAGGTGCCAATGGGACGTCAGCAGCAGCAGTGCGGCCAGGACGGCGCTCAGTGCCGTCATCAGCCCCGGACGTGCTCGCATTGACATGATCATTTCTTGACGTCCTTTCGGTCGGCGTCGGTCAGCACGCGACGGCGCTGGGCGACCTGCTGTGGTGTGTCGGTCCTGGTGACGCGCTCGCTCTCGGCGTGACGCTGGCCAAAGCGCTCGCCCAGCAGGCGCGCCAACAGGCCGGGCTCATCAGTGCTCACGGCGCCATGCCGCTATCGCCGTCGCCGTCATTTCCCCAGAGCGTTTCACGCTTAGGGCGAATCGGCGGAAAGGGGTCAGGCGCCGGATGATCGATGATTTCCGGCACCAGCGTGGCGCCGATCGTCTCGTCGGTGCGCGGTTCGGGCTCTTCCACGATCGCCACAGGTGTCGGGTACGGCACGCGGTGGTCGACGATCAGCCCAGTCCACGGATCGAGCTCGATATCCGCCCGTCCGCTGTTGCCGGCGCCGCCCACGGCGCCCATGGTCGAGTACCCCCGGCCGCCGCTGGCCACGCTGAGCAGTAGGCACACCTGTGGCCCGTGCCAGATTCTGATGACTACTTCGCGGTTCACGTGCATTCCTCTCCATCGATGGTCTTGTGTTTGTACGTCTGTCCGTCCTGGCGTGTCTTGACGCCCACTCGTCCGCAGCGCGGGCAGGAGGGAGGCGTCCATTCCTCTCCCCTGGCCCGCTTGATCCACTCGTCCAGCGTGGTGCAGGAGTGGTGCGTGGGAGACAGCGTCATGCCGCCCGACCAGCGCCCGTTCTCCCAGAACGCCGCAGCTTTGACGTTGTCCACGACCGTCGCCAGAGCGATCGAGCGCACGAGCTCGGCGCGTTCGGTGTCCTCCGCCTGCGCGTAGGTCGCCCATACGCACTGTGGGCCGCGGCCATCCTGCAGCGCGTCGATGGCGCCCAGCGCGGCGGCCGGCATCTCGTGGCGCTGCGCTGGCCGCGCCGGCACCAGTACGCGGTAGCGTGCGCGGTAGCGTGCGCGCTCGACGGCAAGCTTGGCGGCGCTCACGCGCTCCGCTTTGGTCCGCCCGTCGTGCGGCACGATGGCGCCGAGCTCACCGGGGAGTATGCGGGCGATCGTCGGGCGCCAGGGAACGACCTGCGGCGCCGGCGCCGGCCGGCAGCGCCAGCACAGGGCCTGCCAGCAGCGGGCGGGCGTCGAGACGCACGCCTCGCCGCACCTGCAGCAGGGAACCCATGTCAGCGCTACGGTCATGCGTGCATCATAGCATGCCGTCGCTATGCCACCAGCAGATCGACCAGCGTGCGGAACGCGGTGTACGCCTGTCGCGGGAACACGCCGTTGCCGATCGCGTGCAGCGCGGCTTTGCGAGGCAGGACGTCGGTCACGAACCCCGGCGCCAGGCCCATCATCCATTCCGGGAACGCCGCGGCCATCCTCACCCCGCCACGCGGTCCGGGCTCGGTCGGCCGGGGCGCCGACCCGTGCGCATCCGCCCAGCGCTCGACGGCCCACGCGTACCGGCCGAAGTTCTGTAGCCGCGCCAGCTCGTCGCCGGACCGGGCGGCCGGCGTAGGCAGGAGTGACAGCTCCGTCGGGAGCGTGGTGCCGTTCGGGCGGACGCGATGATCTATGCGTCCGCCCGACGCGTCCGACGAGCGTGGCGAGGGGAGGAGGTGCATGACGTCGGTGAGCGTCGTCCCGCTGTGGTGCTTCGATCCCTCACGCCTGCTCGAAGTGGCGTT
>Ga0307508_10006463_pt1 | contig 11027 bp, 8 predicted proteins | sample 9_EM_MG_FD_203089 | JGI IMG/M metagenome (GOLD analysis project Ga0307508, IMG submission 203089) | Populus trichocarpa ectomycorrhiza microbial communities from riparian zone in the Pacific Northwest, United States - 9_EM | ecosystem: Host-associated > Plants > Roots > Unclassified | place...
GATTCGCCTAGTGGCCTAGGGCGCACGCTTGGAAAGCGTGTTGGGGGCAACCCCTCACGAGTTCGAATCTCGTATCCTCCGCCAGTGCCTCACCGGGCACGATGTCGAAGGGCCCCACCGTTCGCGGTGGGGCCCTTCGTCGTTGTCCGTCTCAGTTTCCGTCTCAGTTGGTCTTCGGCGGCTCCCAGAGGGCATCGCCGACTTGCTGGGCGACTTTCCGCAGCAGCGTTCCAGTGACGTGCATGTACCGGGCGCGCATCCGAGCCGCTCCCCCAGGCTCCCAACCCATGATCGCGTCGACCACGACGTCCGGGACGCCGAGGATCAGGAGGACGGTCGCGGCGGTGTGGCGAGCATCATGGAGACGGCCGTCCCGCACTCCCGCGTCCCGGAGGAGTCGCTTCCAGGTGTGGAAGTCGGTGTTGGGGCTGAGAGGGTCGCCGGTTGGCGAGGCGAACACGTACCCCTTGCCCGCCCAGTCGGCACCGGACGCGAGCCGCTCTCGCTCCTGGGCTTCCTGGGGCTGGCGGAGAATCTTGATCAGCGGGTCGGGCAGGCCGATGGTGCGTCGTCCGGCCCGGGATTTGGTGGACTTGCGCTCGCGACGGGTCTGCTGCCGCTTGGGGTAGTAGCCCGCCTTCCGGCCGCACAGGTTGGCGCCGCAGCCGTGCGCGTACTTCGGGCGGAGCCGGTTCTTGCGAATGCGGACGTATCCCGAGGCGAGGTCGACGTCTTCCCAGTGCAGGCCGAGCGCCTTACCTTGACGTAGGCCGAGCGCCAGGGCGACGACCCAACGCGCGCTGTTGCGGAGCTTGGCCGCTTCGACGAGCAGGCTCTGAACTTCCTCGATCGTGTAAGGCTCGATGTCCTCCCCTTCGCGGCGGGGAGCCTTCGCGATCTCGGCGGCATTGGTGAACACCTGCCCGCGCCGGACCGAGTCGAGCTCGGCGATCGCGAAGAAGTTACGGGTCAGCGTCCGATCCGTCCACCGGTGGCGGAGATCATGGGACACGGGCGGCCCGCCGGCTCTGCGGTCGGCCGGTTAGGCCTCGCCGCCCAGGCTGAGCGAGACCCAGTTCGCCCTCCTGGAAGTCGAGTTGGCCAAGGGACCGGTCGCGCACGGCTGGCGGGATCAGTGCTGGACACTGTCGAGGATCAAAACCGTGATCGGCCGTCGGTTCCACAAGAGCTACACCCTGCAAGGAGTGCGCAAGCTGCTCCTCCGGCACGGGTTCTCCTGCCAGGTGCTGGCCAGATGGGCCATCGAACGCGACGAGGAGCAGATCACCGGCTGAGTGAAAGAGGCCTGGCCGCAGGTGAAAGCACCGCGGCGGCGCTCGGTGCCTGGATCCTCTTCGAGGACGAGTCCGGCTTCTCGTTGACGCCGCCTATCGCCCGCACCTAGGCCCGCCGCGGCCGCACACCGGTGATCAGGGTCCGCGGTCGTTCCCGCCGCCGGATATCGATCGCCGCGCTGGCCTGCTCCAAGCCTGACCAACGCTCGCGGCTGATCTACCGGCCGGGTCATGACGACGGCCGGCGCGACGGACTCAAGAGCGTTGCCTGGACCGGCTACCGCGATCTGCTCATCACCGCCCACACTCAGCTCGGCGGCCCGATCGTGCTCGTCTGGGACAACCTCAACGTCCATCTCGCCCACGACATGAGGCAGTTCATCGCCCGACAGGACTGGTTGACCGTCTACCACCTGCCCTCCTACGCCCCAGGGCATCTGGTCACTGCTGCGGCGCGGCTGGCTGTCCAACACCGCCTTCACCACCCCCGAACACCTCATACAGACGCTCAGGCACGGGGTGAGGAAGATCCAGCACCGTCCTCACCTCATCGACGGATGCCTCACAGGAACCGCCCTGTCCCCCACGCCGACAACTTCTAGGGTTCAAGCTCAGTAGCCGTCTTTCCCGTCCTCCGGAGATTCCTCGATTGTTCCGCCAGAGTAAGTCCGCCCATGTTGCGCAAGGTATTCCTGGTGGTCGGGAGACAGTCGATCGTACGCGGCAAGTCGGTCAAGCCACTGTTGAAATGTGGGGTCATCCTGCCCGCGCGTCTCCTTGTATACCAAAAGCAAGTTGTAGACGTATGCTGGTTCTCCGTCAAATTTATTGCAGGCTCGTAACGTGTATTCGATAACAGTATCGAAATCCCTGCAAGTCCATGCCAACATGCCAACGCTGTTATAGATTCTTGCGAGTTCGTGAGAATGTTCGCCATCGTCAGGGAGTCGCAAGATTACTCCCCTGACATAGGCGGCGCCTTCTCGCGCGCGACCATAATTTGCAAAATAACTCCGAAGGCCAGCCAATGCGGCAGCGAGAGCATCCCAGCCTTGGTCATCGAGCTCACCAGCATCTGCGCGATCCACTAATGCGTTGATCTCGCTTTCCATGCGGGGAAAGGCCTCTTCATGACCAGCGGCGAGTAGAAAGCCGATGGCCGCTAGATATTCTTTCAAGTCAACCGCCCGCTTGAGTCGGTCCATCTGCGCCATCGCACCAGCGAGGTCGCCCGCTCGCATACACGTGAACCAAGCTTCCCGGGGCGACATGACCAGTAGGTCAAAATTATCCCTGGAACCGCCTGAGTCAGAGACTCGACCACGAGCCGAAGTTAGCGTATCGAGTTTCCGCTCAATTCTCTGAAGGCTCTGCGCTACCGTGGACATGGACGCCCCCGTGGACCTCTGGTCAACTTCCCCGCTCGTAATAGCGTCGATGAATGCACGAAGCGCAGTTTGAGATGCTAGAACGGCCCGCGGGTTACTTAGATCGTAGGTCAGCGTGCGAATTCCGGCGACATCGAAAGGGAGTCGCTCTTCCCAATTCTTCGACACCATTTGAATGAACGGCCGACCAGTCTCATGTCTGCGGCCGCACTCGTAGAATACATTCGCATTATGGCCGGTCAGATCGATGATGCAAAGCTCCGCCTCTTGAACAAGGCGGACAACGTCCGTCGTAATGGCGGTCGGCGTCGCCATCCGATCGGCGCGCACCACTTTGAAGCGATAGCTGGACAATACTGGTTCAAGAAGCAACTCTAGGAAGTCATCCGCAGCCATCCGCACGTCAGAGTCTTCGCCCCCAATGGGAGAAACCACGAAACATGTCGGCATCTCCTGGGACTGCTGAGTCATGCGAGTGACTTTACCGTGGGCGCGTTAGTCTGGCCGCACTTTTCGCTATCTGATCGACTCATACCACTTTGAAACGATAGTTGACCGATACTGGTTCGAGAAGCGACCCTAATCTAGCTGCGTGACAGCGTCCGCGTCCGGTGACACAAGTCCACGAACGTTCATAAACAGTCGGCGCAGGTCAGCCCACCGATCTTCCCTGGCCGGACAGCGACCAGGATTGCTTCGGGACGAAGAAGTCATTGTCCAATGCCCCCCACCACGGTTCCGCCGCCGCAGCTGGCTCTGACGGATGTCGCATAGCAAGCGTGGCCGAGGCCGGTGGGGATACAGCGAGGCACACAGGCGCCTGATCGTTCGGCGCACCCGCCATCGTGGCTGACTATCGTCGGCTGAGGCCCAGACCCCACATGCCGAGCTTCCACCCGCGGTTCTCCCAGCGGTCTGAACGTGCCATTCGCGTGCCAGACTCTGCGGGGAGCCAAGGGGAACAGCGGGGACCGGTCACGGATGCGACGACGGCTCCAGCACTGCCCCATCGCAGGTCAGCACAGAAGCAGCCGCCAGAAACCCCAAGCTTCCCAAACTCAGCCCGGTTGGGTGGCAAACCCGGCTCGATGTAGGCCAGGATCCGCAGTCGATTCTAGGCACTTAAGCTAGGAACGGATGCCAACCTAAGCCTTGGCAATTTCCAGCAGGTCTATCACATCGCAACGATTCCGCGGCCTAGCAGCCCGTCCGCCTCGGCGAACACCCTTCATTGGCTGGCTGCCACGGAAGCCAGCGCCTCATGAACAGCGCGCACCGTCGCCGGAGAGATTCTTGATCGGGCGGCGTCTGCACTGTGCAGTGCCTCGATGATGCGCGCGGCGGCCACATAGATCTCCCAAAGCTGATCGATGCGCGCATCGCGCGTGCGGTCGCCACCGACGTCGAGGTCGTCGATGACAGTGTGCAGGCGGCGCAGCCACAGGCGGTCTTCTTCCTCGCCGTTGACGCCCATCGCCTCGAATTGCTTGTATCCGATGACTTCGAACTGGCGTTGGCCCATTGGGGCGTCACGGAGCACCAAGTCACCGATCGCTGCCTGCCAGTCACGGTAGATCCATGCCTCGCGAACCGCCAGGCACGAAACCGCCCGGTGACGCGTCTCCTCGACGATGCCATTAGTGATGCGCGGACACTCGATCACGTCCGCCAACATGTCGGCCACGGCTTGGCACAAACGCAGCTGGTCGCCGTCGGGCAACTGGTCCGCGCTGGCTACCTGCGCCTCGTGAAGTAGCCTTCTTTGCTCGCGGTCGATCCGTATCCCCGCCTGCGTGACCACCTCGATTGAGGGGGTCATACTGATGTTCCATAGGCTCATCAACGAAGCGACCCTCCTCGTTTCAACGTGCCCTCCCTCGGCCAAAGCCGAGGTGAAGGAGTGCAGCGCATCGTCAAGCCGTTTGAGCGTTCGTTTGCTGGACCCTGGAAGGAAGAACAACTCGCGTCGCAGGGCACGAATCCAGCCGAGCATGACCGCGAGACGGTAAAGCGTGCTGAGAACCTTGTAGTGCTCGAACTTGGTGAGATGGATCTGGCCCTGTAGGTAGAAGCCCGCGCCACTTGTATCGAAGACCTCACGCAGGCGCCAGAAGAGATCCGTCGAACTCAGCGCGAGCGGCTCGGAGTACTTCTGGTATGTGGCCTGGATGCCCTGCCTCTTCTCCTGGCGGGCGCGCTGCCGGAGGAAGAGCTCACCGAGGACGAGGAGCAGCGTCGACACACCAGCGCTGATTAGGCCGGCTTGTAACTGCACGGGCATGAAGACAAGCCTCCTGCGGATGCGGTGGGGCAACTTCAGCATCTTGCCAGATGAAGGGCAAATATGACCTCCAGCCTCGGACCCAGAATGGATGCTGGAGGAACTTGGGGAAGATGAGTTGGTCCAGGAGACTGGCAACCGCCCGATCCCCCGGACATCCTTCGAGCAGCGAAGCCGGATGAAACCTCTGACTGCAGCACCGTGGAGCCCGTGCCAGCCGAAGAAGCCCACGAAGCTGCTAGCGAGCCTGGCCCCGCCGTCCGTCTCAGTTTCCGTCTCATTCATTGCCGTTCACGGCCGTTCAGAGGACACCGGAGGCGGTAGCCGCTCTGACGGACGGTCGCCCATGAATGCACGTGAACGGCCCCGTTCTCGGCCCCCGGGACAACCCCCACAGTTGGAAAGCGTGTTGGGGGGCAACCCCTCACGAGTTCGAATCTCGTATCCTCCGCCAGTGCCTCACCGGGCACGATGTCGAAGGGCCCCACCGTTCGCGGTGGGGCCCTTCGTCGTGTGTGGTTGCAGGGTGCTCCTCGGGGACCCGCGCGCGGTCGCTGTTGCCGACATCACGGGCGGATTTAACCCGTGGTTCATGTAATGACATGCATTATCAGGGCGAACCACTCACCGCACCGCGGGGGAGACGTGTATGACTCTTCGTCGGTCCGCGCTGTGCGCATCGCTCGCCGCCGGCCTGCTCGTCGGACTCACCGGATGCGGCACGGCCGACGAGCGGCTGCGGGTCGAAGGCCCCGCTGCGACCCGTATCCCGTGGACCGGGCCGGTGTACGTCCTGGACTGGCGGTCCCTGCCCCGGCAGCGGCCGGACCTGATGGACCTCACCGAGATCACCGTCCTGGACCGGGTGAAGTGGCACGGCTGGGGCTCACCGCGGGCCACCGCGACCGGCACGGTGATCGACCTGCCCTGCGTCTCGGGCTGTCCCCATGACGCCCTGCCCAGCTACCCGGTCACGATCGTCTTCAGCGGGCTGGTGAAGCGGCAGTACGCGGCCTACTACGGCCACGCGGCCGTCACCCCCGTCCACCGGCCGGTGCCCCAGTGGGCGGAGGACGTGAGCAGCGTGTCCCTGCACATACCGAAGACGTGACAGCCGAAGACATGACAGCCGAAGACATGACAATGCTGCCGAGTTCCTGAGAGGGCCGCTCATGCACGACGTACTCCTCGTCGAGGACGACGAGCTGATCCGCGAGGCCACCCGGCTGACCCTGGAGGAACGCGGCTACCACGTCCGTACGGCGGCCGACGGCGTGACCGGGCTCGCACTGTTCCGCGAGTCCAGACCTGACGTGGCCGTGCTCGACATCATGCTGCCGGGGCTCGACGGGGTGAGCCTGGCCGGCCGTATCCGTGACGAGTCGGGCGTGCCGGTGCTGCTGGTCTCGGCCCGCAACGACCCGGTGGACGTGGTGATGGGCCTGGAGGCGGGCGCCGACGACTACGTCACCAAGCCGTTCGACGGCGCGGTGCTGGTCGCCCGGATCCGCTCCCTGCTGCGCCGGGCGGCGCCCGCCGAGCGCGAACCGGCGGGCACGAGCCCCCTGCACTTCGGTGACCTGGTCTTCTGCCCGGTGTCGCTGGCCGTGCACCGGGGCTCGACGCCCCTGTCCCTGACCACGACCGAGCTGAAGCTCCTGCGGGAGTTCACCGCCTCGCCCGGGATCGTGCTCACCCGCGACCTGCTTCTGGAGCGGGTCTGGGACTACGCCTGGTCCGGCGACACCCGGGTCGTGGACGTCCACATACAGCGACTGCGCGCCAAGATCGGCCGGGAGCGGATCGAGACGGTCCGCGGCTTCGGCTACAAGCTGTGCGAATGAGGCGGACCGTGCCGGTGAACGTCGGTGCGAAGGTCGCCCTCGCGGTGGCCGCCGCGGCCCTCGCCGTGGCGGCCGTGATCGGCGTCCTGGTGCACCACATCACGGCCGGCGAACAACTCGCCACCGCCCGCACCCAGTTGGACGAGCAGCTGATGAGCGCGGCCTACGACTACGCGGCCGCCCGCAAGTCCCCGGCCACGGTCGACCCGCCGGACCTGCCCGCCCCGGTGGCGGACGCCGTCGGCAGGGGCGTCCGCGTGACCTACCTCCAGGACGGCACGCACCCGGTGCTCTGGGCGGCGACCCGCGTCTCGGACCACGACGTGCTCGCGCTGTCGCGTTCGTACGCCCCCGAGGCGCACTCCCTCGCCACGCTGGACAGGAGCCTGGCCGCCGTGGGCGGGGCCGCGACCGTCCTGGTCTCCCTGGCGGGGCTGTTGCTCGGCATCCGCATGGGCTGCCGCGCCAAGGCCGCCGCCCGCACCGCGGAACGCATCGCCGACGGCGACCTCGACGCCCGCGTCCGCCCCGACGGCCGGGACGAGATCGCCCGCCTCGCCGCCTCCGTCAACACCATGGCGGACGCACTCGGCGCCCGGCTGGAGGCGGAACGCCGCGTGACGGCCGACATCGCGCACGAACTGCGCACGCCGGTCGCGGGCCTGTCGACGGCGGTCGGCCTGCTGCCGCCGAGCCCGTCGTCGGACCTGATGAAACGCTCCGTGCGCAACCTGTGCGGGCTGGTCGAGGACGTCCTGGAGGTGGCCCGCCTGGACGCGCAGGTGGCGACGCCGGCGACGGAGCAGCGGCAGGTCAGCGCGATGGCCCGGCGGGCGGTGGCCGCTCTGGAGAAGGCGGAGGTGAGGATCGTCGCCGACGCGGTCGTGGAGACCGACCCCCGGCGGGTCGAGCGGATCCTCACCAACCTGGCCGCCAACGCTCTGCGGCACGGCGCCCCACCCGTCGTCGTGGAGGTCGACGGCCCGCTCGTCCGCGTCCGCGACCACGGCCCCGGCTTCCCGCCCGACCTGTTCGCGGTGCTCCACACCTCCGGCCCCCAGCGCTTCCGTACGTCCGCCCCCGGCACCGGCACCGGGCTGGGCCTGGCGATCGCGGCCGGCCAAGCCCGGCTCCTGGGCGCCGAGTTGACCTTCCGCAACCATCCGGAGGGCGGGGCGGAGTCGGTGCTGCGGCTGCCCGATCAGGTGACCGGGCCTGCGGCATGACGGTGGTTCAGCGGCGTGGAGGTCCACCCGCGGTCACCCCCGCCGTCACACCCGCGGTCACAGCTCGTCGCGCGGGTTGGGGTTGGAACCGTCGTTGAGGGCCACGGCCAGCAGGGCGGCGGCTGTGCGGATGTCGTCGATGTCGGCTCCGGCGACGGTGGTGCTGGCGGAGGCGTCGGTCTGGTTGTACCTGCCCACCAGGACGTGGCTGACGGCGGCCCAGCTGCGGATGAGGGAGACCTGCCGCGAGCTGAGCGTGGTGCTGCCGAAGTTGTCCATGGTGCTGCCGATACGGTTTGCGACCTGGTTGAACCGGGACGCCTCCGCGATGCCGAGGATGAAGGTGAGCATGCCGGTGGCCCGGGTGGAGACCGACTGGTTGGGCCGGGCCAGCGCGTAGATGGCCTGCTCGAAGCTCGTCGGACCCAGCGAGATCTCGTTGACGGCCGTCCCGGACTTTTGGGCCAGGGCGTTGTAGTTCTCGCTGCCCACGAAGGAGTTGTTGTCGGTGCTCGCCTCGTTGGGGACGCCGCGGATCAGGTTGAGGGTCTGAGCGGGGTAGATGTTCTGCAGCGTGTAGAACCGCACGACGTAGAAGTCGCTGAGCCGCACGACGGCGTGCACCGCGGGCGTGCCCGTCCCGCTGATGACGATGTCGGCGAAACTGTTGGTCCTCGTGTTGTCCGTGATGACGACGCTGTGCTGCTTTCCGTCGCTCCCGGCGATCAGGCCGGTGTGCCGGGCGCCGCCGCTGCTCTCGGCCTGCTGCCGCAGTTCCTGGAGCATGGCCAGGTAGGCGTCCTTGCCGCCGTCGACGCTCCAGTGGATCTGCGGGAAGTTGACCTGGGCGACATCCTGGGCCTGGATCTTCACACTGCCGGCGGCTTCCGCGGGCGTGTGGCCAGCCAGGGAGGGCAGGCCGGCCAGGACGACGGCGGCGAGTGCGGACGAGACGACCGTGGTGACGCCGATGCGGCGTAGGGCTGTGGTGCGCATGCGGGGAGACTCCGTTCAGGGGAGCGGGGGATCCTGACCCCGGCATTACGCACGGCGAGCATCTCAATGGCGTCACAGCCGGCCGACGACGGCCGCACAAGCTCCGGCCCGCGTACTGCTTCACCCGGCGTGCGGCATCAGCCCGATACCTTCCGCATCGTCCCCACCCTCCATCGCGGAGGCCGGTGTGTGGCGGGCGGGATCGGTTCCGAGCCACCGGTGGTGGATCTTGGCCAGGCGCCCGGTGGACCGTGGTGAACGTCGCGGGCCCCGATACGCCGTCGCGGCCCCATCGTTACTTATTGATGTTTCAATCACTCCGACCATGCCAGGAGCGGGCGAATGGTGGTGCGATGGGACGTCCTGAGCGGCCGGTGGATCCCAAGGCGGGAGCCGTGCAGCGGCTTGCCCATGAGTTGCGGGTGCTGCGCGCCGAGTGCGGCGGGCCGTCGTACCGGGTGATGGCCCGGCGGGCCCACTACTCGGCGGCCTCGCTGGCGGCGGCGGCCGGCGGTGAGCGGCTGCCGTCGCTGGCGGTGGTGCAGGCGTACGCGCTGGCCTGCGGGGCGGATCCCGGGGTGTGGGAGGCGCGGTGGAAGGCGGCGGCCGAGGAGGAGTCTGCGGCACGGCAGGACGGCGCGGACGAGCCGCCGTACCGGGGACTGATGCGGTTCGAACCCGGTGACGAGGAGCTGTTCTTCGGCCGGGACCGGCTGGTCGGGGAGTTGTTGGGGCTGGTCTGCGAGCACCGGCTGGCGATGGTGTTCGGCGCGTCCGGCAGCGGGAAGTCCTCGCTGCTGCGGGCGGGGCTGATACCCCGGCTGCGGCGGCACATCCAGGAGGAGGGGTGCGCGGCGGTGGTGCGCGTGCTCACCCCGGGGGCCACACCTGCGGCGACCCACGGCCGGCTGCTGGTCCCGGCGGAGGGCGAGCCGGACAGCTGGGTGGTGGTCGACCAGTTCGAGGAGATCTTCACGCTGTGCCGGGACCGGGAGGAACGTTCCCACTTCATCGACCTGCTGTCGGCGGCCCGGGAACCGAACACCCGGCTCAGGGTGGTCATCGCGGTACGGGCGGACTTCTACGCCCGGTGCGCAGAACACCGGGGGCTCGTGGACGCGCTGAGCGAGGCCCATCTGCTGGTCGGGCCGATGGACGCGACGGAGCTGCGGGAGGCCGTTGTCAGGCCGGCCGCGGCCGCCGGGCTGCTGGTCGAACGGGAGCTGACCGCGAGGATCATCGACGAGGTCGTCGACCGGCCCGGCGCACTGCCGATGCTCTCCCACGCCCTGCTGGAGACCTGGCGCCGGCGCCGCGGCCGGACCCTGACGACGGCCGCCTACGAAGCGTCCGGCGGAGTGTCCGGCGCGATCGCCTCCACCGCGGAGAACCTGTACGGCGAACTCTCGGCCGCCCAGGCCCGCACAGCCCGGCAGCTGCTGCTCCGGCTGATCGAACCCGGGCAGGGCACCTCGGACACCCGGCGCCCGGTCCGGCGCACCGAACTGGAGTCGGCCGACCCCGAGGTGTCCGTGGTCGTCGAGCGGCTGGCCCGCGCCCGGCTGCTGACCGTGGACGCCGAGTGCGTGGAGCTGGCCCACGAGGCCCTGATCAGCAGCTGGCCCCGACTGCGCGGCTGGGTCGAGGAGGACCGGGAACGGCTGCGTCACCACCGGCGCCTCACCCAGGCCGCCCACACCTGGGAGGAACTCGGCCGCGACTCCGGCACCCTCTACCGGGGCACCCGGCTGGCCCACGCCGAGGAGCTGTTCGCGGCCGGGCGGTCCGCCGAACGCAAGACGTTCGAGACATTCGAGATGTTCGAGACACTCGAGACATCGGACGAGCTCAACACGTCGGAGCGGGACTTCCTCACCGCCGCCCTGGACGCCCGTGCCGGCGAACGCCGGACCGCCACCAGGACCGCCCGCCGGGCCCGGCGGCTGGTCTCCTCGCTGTCCATCGCCGTGACGCTGGTACTGGTCACCGGCCTGGTC
>Ga0307508_10006464_pt1 | contig 11027 bp, 8 predicted proteins | sample 9_EM_MG_FD_203089 | JGI IMG/M metagenome (GOLD analysis project Ga0307508, IMG submission 203089) | Populus trichocarpa ectomycorrhiza microbial communities from riparian zone in the Pacific Northwest, United States - 9_EM | ecosystem: Host-associated > Plants > Roots > Unclassified | place...
TATATTGTTAGATATGTTAGTATAAAACATGCTTTAGTGAAGGAGTTATTGATACTTCAAGTGCAAAATGATGATATAGAACCTTGATAAAAATGCACTTTTAAGTACTAATCAGCAGGTCTTGTCGCACCGGACATCAATAACAGCTGAAAATGGCCATAACTTTTGATCCGACCGTTGGATCGCGCTCAAAGTTTTACAGTAGTTTCCGTAGGCCGTTTTCCTTGTTGTACATATCGAATCCCTACTCATTGAAGACGAGGTCTTGTCGCGCCAGACCGGAATAACAGTTGAAAAGGGCCATAAATTTTGATCCGACCGTTGGATCGCCCTCAAAGTTTTACAATAGTTTCCGGAGGCCCTTTTCCTTGTATTACCTATGGAATCCCTACTCGTTGAAGAGGAGGTCTTGTCGCGTCAGACCGGAATAACAGCTCAAAAAGGCCATAAGTTTTGATCCGACCGGTGGATAGCGCTCAAAGTTTTACAGTAGTTTCTGGAGGCCCTTTTCCTTGTAGTACCTATCGAACCCCTACTCGTTGAAGAGGACATATTGCCGCGCCAGACAGGAATTACAGCTCAAAAGGGCCATGACTTTTGATCCGACAGCTGGATCGCGCTCAAAATTTTACTGTAGTTTCTGGAGGCTGTTTTCCTTGTATTACCTATGGAATCCCTACTCGTTGAAGACGAGGTTTTGTCGCGCCAGTCCGGAATAACAGCTGAAAAGGGCTATAAAATTTGATCCGACCGTTGGATCGCCCTCAAAGTTTTACAGTAGTTTCCGGAGGCCCTTGTCCTTGTAGTACCTATGGAATACCTGCTCGTTGAAGAGGACATATTGTCGCGCCAGACCGAATAACATCTCAAAAGGGCCATAACTTTTTATTCGACCGCTGGATCGCGCTCATAGTTTTTAAGTAGTTTCCGGAGATCGTTTTCCTTGTATTACCAATGGAATCCCTACTCGTTGAATATGAGTTATTGTCGCGCGAGACCGGAATTACAACTCAAAAGGGCCATGACTTTTGATCCGACCGCTGGATCGCGCTCAAAATTTTAATGTAGTTTCTGGAGGTCATTTTCCTTGTATTACCAACGGAATCCCAACTCGTTGAAGAGGACTTATTGTCGCGCCAGACCGGAATAACAGCTGAAAAGGGCCATAACTTTTGATTTGATGTTTGGATCACGCTCAAAGTTTTACAGTAGTTTTCGGAGGCCATTTTCCTTGTACTACCAATGGAATCCCTACTCGGTAAGAGGTGGTATTGTTGCGCCAGACCGAAATAACAGCTCAAAAGGGCCATAACTTTGGATCCGACCGGTGGATCGCGTTCATAGCTTTTTAAGTAGTTTTCGGAGACTGTTTTCCTTGTATTACCTATGGAATCCCTACTCGTTGAACAAAAGGTATTGTCGCGCGAGACCAGAATTACAACTCAAAAGGGCCATGACTTTTGATCCGACCGCCGGATCGCGCTCAAAATTTTACTGTAGTTTCCGGAGGCCGTTTTCCTTGTATTACCTATGGAATCCCTACTCGTTGAAGACGAGGTCTTGTCGCGCCAATCCGGAATTACAGCTGAAAAGGGCCATAAATTTTGATCCGACCATTGGATCGCGCTCATAGCTTTTAAGTAGTTTCCAGAGACTTTTTTCCTTGTATTACCTGTGGAATCCCTACTCGTTGAAGCGGCGGTCTTGTCGCGCCAGCCCGAAATAACAGGTAAAAAGGGCCATAAATTTTTATCCGACCGCTGGACCGCGCTTATAGTTTTTAAGTAGTTTTCGGAGACCGTTTTCCTTGTATTACCTATGGAAACCTTACTCGTTGAAGACGAAGTCTTGTCGCGCCAGACCGGAATAACCGCTGAAAAGGGCCATAAATTTTTATCCGACCGTTGGATCGCGCTTATAGTTTTTAAATAGTTTCCAGAGACTGTTTTCCTTGTATTACCTATAGAATCCCTACTCGTTGAAGAGGAGGTGTTGTCACGCCAGACCGCAATAACAGGTAAAAATGGCCATAACTTTTGATCCGACCATTGGATCGCGCTCAAAGTTTGACAGTAATTTCCCAAGGCCATTTTCCTTGTTGTATCTATGGAATCCCTACTCGTTGAAGACAAGGTCTTGTCACGCCAGACCGGAATAACAGCTGAAAAGGGCCATAAAATTTGATCCGACCGTTGGATCGCGCTCATAGTTTTTCAGTAGTTTCCAGAGACTGTTTTCCTTGTATTACCTATGGAATCCCTATTCGTTGAAGAGGAGGTGTTGTCACGCCAGACCGCAATAACAGGTAAAAATGGCCATAACTTTTGATCCGACCGTTGGATCGCGCTAAAAGTTTTACAGTAGTTTCCGGAGGCCGTTTTCCTTGTAGTATCTATGGAATCCCTACTCGTTGAATCGGCGGTCTTGTCGCGCCAGATAGGAATAACAGCTGAAAAGGGCCATAACTTTTGATCCGACCATTGAATCGCGCTCAATGTTTTACAGTAGTTTTCGGAGGCCCTTTTTCTTGTAGTACCTATGGAATCCCTACTCGTTGAAGAGGAGGTATTGTCGCGCCATCCCGCAATAACAGCTGAAAAGGGCCATAACTTTTGATCCGCCCATTCGATCGCGCTCATAGTTTTTATGTAGTTTCCAGAGACTGTTTTCCATGTATTACCTATGTAATCCCTACTCGTTGAAGAGGAGGTATTGTCGCGCCAGACCGCAATAACAGGTAAAAATAGCCATAACTTTTTATCCGACCGTTGGATAGCGCTCAAAGTTTTACAGTAGTTTTCGGAGGCCGTTTTCCTTGTACTACCAATGGAATCCCTACTCATTGAAAAGGAGGTATTGTCGCTACAGACCGTAATAACAGTTCAAAATGGCCATAAGTTTTGAGTCGACCGTTGGATCGCGCTCATAGTTTTACAGTAGTTTCCGAAGGCCGTTTTCCTTGTTGTAACTATGGAATCCCTACTTGTTGAAGATGAGCTCTTGTCACACCAGACCAGAATAACAGCTGAAAAGGGCCATAAATTTTGATCCGATCGTTGGATCGCGCTCATAGTTTTTAAGTAGTTTCGGAGACCATTTTCCTTGTATTACCTATGGAATCCCTACTCATTGAAGATGAGGTCTTGTCTCGCCAGACCGCAATAAAAGGTAAAAATGGCCATAACTTTTGATCCGACCGTTGGATCTCGCTCAAAGTTTTACAGTAGTTTATGGAGGTCGTTTTCCTTGCAGTCCCTATGGAATCCCTACTCGTTGAAGAGGAGGTATTGTCGCACCAGACCGTAATAACAGCTCAAAAGGGCCACAAGTTTTGATTCGACCGTTGGATCGCGCTCATAGTTTACATAGTTTCCAGAGGCCGTTTTCCTTGTAGTAACTATAGAATCCCTACTTGTTGAAGACGAGGTCTTGTCACACCAGACCGGAATAACGGCTAAAAAGGGCCATAAATTTTGATCCGATCGTTGGATCGCGCTCATAGTTTTTAAGTAGTTTCAGAGACCGTTTTCCTTGTATTACTTATGGAATCCCTACTCGTTGAAGACGAGGTCTTGTCTCGCCAGACGGAAAAATAGCTGAAAAGGGCCATAAATTTTGATCCAACTGTTGGATCGCGCTCATATTTTTTAAGTAGCTTCCAGAGATTGTTTTCCTTGTATTACCTATGGAATCCCTACTCGTTGAAGAGGAGGTGTTGTGGCGCCAGACCGCAATAAGAGGTAAAAATGGCCATAACTTTTGATCCAATCGTTGGATCTCGCTCAAAGTTTTACAGTAGTTTACGGAGGCTGTTTTCCTTGTAGTCCCTATGGAATCCACACTCGTTGAAGAGGAGGTATTGTCGCGCCAGACCATAATAACAGCTCAAAAGGGCCATAAGTTTTGATTCGACCGTTGGATCGCGCTCATAGTTTTACAGTAGTTTCCGGAGGGCGTTTTCCTTGTAGTAACTATGGAATCCCTACTTGTTGAAGACGAGGTCTTGTCACACCAGACCGGAATTATAGCTGAAAAGGGCCATAAATTTTGATCCGATCATTGGATCGCGCTCATAGTTTTTAAGTAGTTTGCGGAGACCGTTTTCCTTGTATTACCTATGGAATCCCTACTCGTTGAAGAGGAGGTCTTGTCGGGCCAGACCGGAATTACAGCTGAAAAGGGCTATAACTTTTGATCCGATCATTGGATCGCGCTCATAGTTTTTAAGTAGTTTGCGGAGACCGTTTTCCTTGTATTACCTATGGAATCCCTACTCGTTGAAGAGGAGGTCTTGTCGGGTCAGACCGGAATAACAGCTGAAAAGGGCTATAACTTTTGATCCGACGGTTGGATCGCGCTCAAAGTTTTTAAGTAGTTTGCGGAGACCGTTTTCCTTGTATTACCTATGGTATCCCTGCTCGTTGAAGACAAGGTCTTGTCGCGCCAGACCGGAATAACAGCTGAAAAGAGCCATAAATTTTGATCCGACCGTAGGATCGCCCTCAAAGTTTTACAGTAGTTTCCGGAGGCCCTTTTCCTTATAGTACCTATGGAATCTCTACTCGTTAAAGAGGACATATTGTCGCGCCAGACCGTAATAACAGCTCAAAAGGGCCATAACTTTTTATCCGACCATTGGATCGCGCTCATAGCTTTTTAAGTACTTTTCGGAGACCATTTTGCTTGTATTACCTATGGAATCCCTACTCGTTGAATAGAAGGTATTGTCGCGCGAGACCGGAATTAAAGCTCAAAAGGGCCATGACTTTTGATCCGACCGCTGGATCGCGCTCAAAATTTTACTGTCGTTTCCGGAGGCCGTTTTCCTTGTATTACCTATGGAATCCCTACTCGTTGCAGACGAGGTCTTGCCGCGCCAGACCGGAATAACCACTGAGAAGGGCCATAAATTTTGATCCGACCGTTGGATTGCGCTCATAGTTTTTAAGTAGTTTCCAGAGACTTTTTTACTTGTATTACCTAAGGAATCCCTACTCGTTGAAGTGGAGGTAATGTCGCGCAAAACCAAAATAACAGCTCAAAAGGGCCATAACTTTTGATCCGACCGTTGGATCGCGCTCATAGCTTTTAAGTAGATTCTGGAGACCATTTTCCTTGTATTACCTATGGAATCCCTACTCGTTGAATATGAGGTATTGTCGCACGAGACCGGAATAACAGCTCAAAAGGGCCATAACTTTTAATCCGACCGTTGCATCGCGCTCAAAGTTTTACAGTAGTTTCCGGAGGCTGTTTTCCTTGAAACGGCCATAACTTTTGATCCGACCGTTGGATCGTGCTCATAGTTTTTAAGTAGTTTCCGGAGACCTTTTTCCTTCCATTACCTAAGGAATCCCCACTCGTTGAATAGGAGTTATTGTTGCGCCAGACCGGAATAACAACTGAAAAGGGCCATAAATTTAGATCCGACCTTTGGATCGCGCTCATAGTTTTTAAGTAGTTTCCAGAGACTGTTTTCCTTGTATTACCAATGGAATCCCTACTCCTTGAAGACGAGGTGTTGTCATGCTAGACCGAAATAACAGTTAAAAGGGCAATAACTTTTGATCCGACCGTTGGATCGCGCTCAAATTTTATAGTAGTTTCCAGAGGTCGTTTTCCTTGTAGTACCTAAGGAATCCCTACTCGTTGAAGAGGAGGTATTGTCGCACCAGACTGTAATAACAGCTTAAAAGGGCCAAAACGTTTGATCCGACAGTTGGATCACACTCATAGTTCGTAAGTAGTTTCCGGAGACCTTTTTCCTTGAAACGGCCATAACTTTTGATCCGACCGTTGGATCGCGCTCAAAGTTCTACGGTAGTTTCCAGAGGCCGTTTTTCATGTAGTACATATAGAATCCCTACTCGTTGAAGAGGAGGTATTGTCGCGCCAGATCGTAATAACAGCTCAAAAGGGCCATAACTTTTGATTCGACCGCTGGATCGCGCTCAAAATTTTACTGTAGTTTCCGGAGGCTGTTTTCCTTGTATTACCTATGGAATCCCTACTCGTTGCAGACGATGTTTTGTCGCGCCAGACCAGAATAACAGCTGAAAAGGGCCATAAATTTTGATCCGACCGTTGGATCACGCACATAGTTTTTAAGTAGTTTCCAGAGACTTTTTTCCTTGTATTACCTATGGAATCCCTACTCGTTGAAGAGTAGGTCTTGTCGCGCCAGCTCGCAATAACAGGTAAAAAGGGCCATAACTTTTGATCCGACCGCTGGATCTCGATCATAGTTTTTAAGTAGTTTTCGGAGACCGTTTTCCTTGTATTACCTATGGATTCCCTACTCGTTGAAGACGAGGTCTTGCCGCGCCAGACCGGAATAACCACTGAGAAGGGCCATAAATTTTGATGCGACCGTTGGATCGCGCTCATAGTTTTTATGTAGTTTCCAGTGACTGTTTTCCTTGTATTACCTATGGAATCCCTACTCGTTGAAGAGGAGGTGTTGTCGCGCCTGACCGGAATAACAGCTCAAAAGGGCCATAAGTTTTCATACGACCGTTGGATCGCGCTCAAAGTTCTACAGTAGTTTTCGGAGGGCATTTTCCTTGTAGTACCTATGAAATCCCTACTCGTTGAAGAGGAGGTATTGTCGCGCCATACCGTAATAACAGCTCAAAAGGGCCATAAGTTTTTACTCGACCGTTGGATCGCGCTTATAGTTTTACAGTAGTTTCTAGAGGTCGTTTTCCTTGTAGTAACTATGGAATCCATACTTGGTGAAGATGAGGTCTTATCACACCAGACCGGAATAAAAGCTGAAAAGAGCTATAATTTTTGATCCGATCATTGGATCGCGCTCATAGTTTTTAAGTAGTTTGTGGAGACCGTTTTCCTTGTATTACCTATGGAATCCCTACTCGTTGAAGAGGAGGTCTTGTCGGGCCAGACCGGAATTACAGCTGAAAAGGGCCATAAATTTTGATCCAATCATTGGATCGCGCTCATAGTTTTTAAGTAGTTCGCGGAGACCGTTTTCCTTGTATTACCTATGGAATCCCTACTCGTTGAAGAGGAGGTCTTGTCGGGCCAGAACGGAATTACAGCTGAAAAGGGCCATAAATTTTGATCCGATCATTGGATCGCGCTCATAGTTTTTAAGTAGTTTGCGGAGACCGTTTTCCTTGTATTACCTATGGAATCCCTACTCGGTGAAGAGGAGGTCTTGTTGGGACAGACCGGAATAACAGCTGAAAAGGGCTATAACTTTTGATCCGACGGTTGGATCGCGCTCAAAGTTTTTAAGTAGTTTGCGGAGACCATTTTCCTTGTATTACCTATGGTATCCCTGCTCGTTGAATAGAAGGTATTGTCGCGCGAGACCGGAATTAAAGCTCAAAAGGGCCATGACTTTTGATCCGACCGCTGGATCGCGCTCAAACTTTTACTGTCGTTTCCGGAGGCCGTTTTCCATGTAGTACCTATGAAATCCCTACTCGTTGAAGAGGAGGTATTGTCGCGCCATACCGTAATAACAGCTCAAAAGGGCTATAAGTTTTTATTCGACCGTTGGATCGCGCTCATAGCTTTTTAAGTACTTTTCGGAGACCGTTTTGCTTGTATTACCTATGGAATCCCTACTCGTTGAATAGAAGGTATTGTCGCGCGAGACCGGAATTAAAGCTCAAAAGAGGAGGTATTGTCGTGCCAGACTGGAATAACAGCTCAAAAGGGCCATAACTTTTGATCGGACCGTTGGATCGCGCTCATATTTTTTAAGTAGTTTCCGGAGGCTGTTTTCCTTGAAGAACCTATGGAATCCCTACTCGTTGAATAGGAGGTCTTGTCGCCCCAGACCGTAATAACAGCTCAAAAGGGCCATAAGTTTTGATTCGAATGTTGGATCGCGCTCAAAGTTCTACATTAGTTTCCGGAGGTCGTTTTTCTTGTAGTAACTATGGAATCCCAACTCGTTGAAGAGGAGGTCTTGTCGCGCCAGACTGGAATAACAGCTGAAAAAGGGCCATAAATTTTGATCCGACCGTTGAATCGCGCTCAAAGTTCTACATTTGTTTCCGACGGCTGTTATTCTTGTAGTACCTATGGAATCCTTACTCGTTGAAGAGGAGGTCTTGTCGCGCCAGACCGGAATAACAGCTGAAAAGGGCCTTAAATTTTGAATGGACCGTTGGATCGCGCTCAAAGTTCTACAGTAGTTTTCGGAGGCTGTTTTTCTTGTAGTACATATGGAATCCCTACTCGTTGAAGAGGAGGTATTGTCACGCCAGACCGTAATAAAAGCTCAAAAGGGCCATGACTTTTGATTCGACCGTTGGATCGCGCTTAAAGTTTTACAGTAGTTTCCGGAGGTCGTTTTCGTTGTAGTATTTATGGAATCCCTACTCGTTGAAGTGGAGGTCTTGTCACGCCAGACCGGAATAACAGCTGAAAAGGGCCATAAATTTTGATCTGACCGTTGAATCACGCTCAAAGTTGTACAGTAGTTTCTTGAGGCCGTTTTCCTTGTAATAACTATGGAATTCCACCTCGTTGAAAAGGAGGTCTTGTCGCGCCAGACCGGAATAACAGCTGAAAAAGGGCCATAAATTTTGATACGACCGTTGGATCGCGCTCAAAGTTCTACATGTGTTTCCGAAGGCTGTTTTTCTTGTAGTACCTATGGAATCCCTACTCGTTGAAGAGGAGGTCTTGTCGCGCCAGACCGGAATAACAGCTGAAAAGGGCCATAAATTTTGAATGGACCGTTGGATCGTGCTCAAAGTTCTACAGTAGTTTTCGGAGGCTATTTTTCTTGTAGCACATATGGAATCCCTACTCGTTGAAGAGGAGGTATTGTCCCGCCAGACCGTAATAACAGCTCAAAAGGGCCATAACTTTTGATTCGACCGTTGGATCGCGCTTAAAATTTTACAGTAGTTTCCGGAGGCCGTTTTCGTTGTAGTATCTATGGAATCCCTACTCGTTGTAGAGGAGGTCTTGTCGCGCCATACCGGAATAACAGCTCAAAAGTGCCATAACTTTTGATTCGACCGTTGGATCGCGCTTAAAGTTTTATAGTAGTTTCCGGAGGCCTTTTTCGTTGTAGTATCTATGGAATCCCTACTCGTTGAAGAGGAGGTCTTGTCGCGCCAGACCGGAATAACAGCTGAAAAGGGCCATAAATTTTGATTCGAATGTTGGATCGCGCTCAAAGTTCTACATTTGTTTCCGTAGGCCGTTTTTCTTGTAGTACCTATGGAATCCCTACTCGTTGAAGAGGAGGTCTTGTCACGCCAGACCAGAATAATAGCTCAAAAGGGCCATAAATTTTGATCCAACCGTTGGATCGCGCTCATAGTTTTTAAATACTTTCCTGAGACCGTTTTCCTTGTATTACCTATGGGATCCATTCTCGTTGAATAGGATGTATTGTCGCCCTAGACCGGAATAACAGCTCAAAAGGGCCATAACTTTTCATCCGACCGTTGGATCGCGCTCAAAGTTTTACAGTAGTTTCAGAGGCCGTTTTCCTTGTAGTACCTATGGAATCCCTACTCGTTGAAGAGTAGGTATTGTCGTGCCAGACTGTAATAACAGCTTAAAAGGGCCATAAGTTTTGATCTAACCGTTGGATCGCGCTCATAGTTTTTAAGTAGTTTCGGGAGACCGTTTTCCTTGTACTACCTACGGAATCCCTACTCGTTGAATAGGAGGTATTGTCGCGCCAGATCGGAACAGTAGCTCAAAAGGGCAATAAATTTTGATCCAACCGTTGGATCGCGCTCATAGTTTTTAAGTACTTTCCCGAGGCCGTTTTCCTTGTAGTACCTATGGAATCTCTACTCGTTGAAGAGGAGGTATTGTCGCGCCAGACCGGAATAATAGCTCAAAAGGGCCATAAATTTTGATCCAACCGTTGGATCGCGCTCATAGTTTTTAAGTACTTTCCAGAGACCGTTTTCCTTGTATTACCTATGGGATCCATTCTCGTTGAATAGGATGTATTGTCGCCCTAGACCGGTATAACAGCGGAAAAGGACCATAAATTTTGATCCGACCGTTGGATCGCTTTCAAAGTTCTACATTAGTTTTCGGAGGCTGTTTTTCTTGTAGTAACTATGGAATCCCGACTCGTTGAATAGGAGGTCTTTTCGCGCCAGACCGGAACAACAGCTGAAAAAGGCCATAAATTTTGATCCGACCGTTGGATCGCTCTCAAAGTTCTACATTAGTTTGCGGAGGCCGTTTTTCTTGTAGTAACTATGGAATCCCAACTCGTTGAATAGGAGGTCTTTTCGCGCTAGACCGTGATAACAGCTCAAAAGGGCCATAACTTTTGATCCATCCGTTGGATCGCGGTCACAGTTTTTAAGTAGTTTTCCGAGACCGTTTCCCTTGTATTACCTATGGAATCCCTACTCGTTGAATAGGAGGTTTTGTCACGCCAGAACGGAATAATAGCTCAAAAGGGCCATAAATTTTGATCCAACAGTTGGATCGCGCTCATAGTTTTTAAGTAGTTTCCAGAGGCTGTTTTCCTTGTAGTACCTATGGAATCCCTACTCGTTGAAGAGGAGGAATTGTCGCGCCAGCCAAAATAACAGCTCAAAATGGCCATAACTTTTGATCCGACCACTGCATCGCGCTCATAGTTTTTAAGTAGTTTCCGGAGACCGTTTTCCTTGTATTACCAATTGAATCCCTACTCGTTGAATATGAGGTATTGTCGCGCTAGACCGGAATAATAGCTCAAAAGGGCCATAAATTTTGATCCAACCGTTGGACCGCGCTCATAGTTTTTAAGTAGTTTCCAGAGGCTGTTTTCCTTGTAGTACCTAAGGAATCCGAACTCGTTGAAGAGGAGGTATTGTCGCGCCAGACCGCAATAACAGCTCAAAAGGGCCATAACTTTTGATCCGGCCGTTGGATCGCGCTCATAGTTTTTAAGTAGTTTCCGGAGACCGTTTTCCTTGTATTACCTATGCAATCCCTACTCGTTGAATAAGAGGTTTTGTCGCGCAATAACGGAATAATAGCTCAAAAGGGCCATAAATTTTGATCAAACCGTTGGA